>Ga0208087_1000265_pt1 | contig 10173 bp, 8 predicted proteins | sample LakMenEpi29Oct10_FD_150745 | JGI IMG/M metagenome (GOLD analysis project Ga0208087, IMG submission 150745) | Freshwater microbial communities from Lake Mendota, WI - 29OCT2010 deep hole epilimnion (SPAdes) | ecosystem: Environmental > Aquatic > Freshwater > Lake > Epilimnion/Euphotic zone ... | reverse complement strand
GCGAGCACGGGCATTTGGCATGAAGGTGATCGGATTCGGCAACCACTGGGATGATGAATTTGCCGCAGCCCACGGCATTCAGCGCGCCGCAACGCTTGATGATCTGTTCCGCGCAGCCGATGTGATTTCGCTGCACACCAAGCTCACTCCGCAGACCCGCCACATGGTCGATGCCCGCCGCATCGCCCTCGCCAAGCCTGGGCTTTTTCTGGTCAATTGCGCACGCGGCGAACTGATCGACACCCAAGCGCTGATCGATGCGCTCAATTCGGGCGCGGTCGCTGCCTACGCGGCCGATGTGATGGATCTCGAGCCGCCGCCACCGGATCATCCACTGCTCAGCGCGCCGCGCGTGATCATCACGCCGCACATCGGATCTCGCACGCATGAGAATGTCGCGCGTCAGGCCACGATGGCGGTGCAAAACATGATCCATGTGCTGGCCGGACGTCCGGCGCTCGCACAAGCCAACGAAATTTCCAAACCATGAACGCAGGAAACGAATATCTGATTGTACCGGCCGACCTTCACGACGGTCTGGTCCGCAGAGCCTATCTCAAACGCGGTTACAGCGAAGACGAGGCCCATGACGCCTCGCGTTTTTGCCACAGTACCTCGCGTCATGGCATTCGCACGCACAACGCACTCAAGGCATTGCACCTTGATGATCTTTTCGGCTCAAAAATCGGGCAATGGGTGCCCGGTGCGGAAATCGAAGTTCTGCCGACACGCTTTGCCGCTGCCGAAATTTGGGACGGTCACAAAAAACTTGGTCAGGCCGTCGCTTACAAAGCCATGCAGCGATGCATGGAGCTGGCCGATCAGTTCGGTGTCGGCACCGTGAGCGTCGACAATGCCACGCATTACCTTTGGGGCGGCGGTTATGTGATCGATGCCGCTCTCAAGGGTTACATCGCTTACACGAATTGCACATCCGCCACCTCCGAAGTGGTGCCCTTCGGAGGAAAAACTCCGACTATGGGAACCAACCCGCACTCATGGGGATTTCCCACTCAGGATGCGGTAGGCTATCCGATCGTCATCGACTGGGCGACTTCGGTCGTTGCGATGGGTCGCGTTCAGCAATTTGCGCGCGAAGGACGCGAACTCGCGCCCGGCTGGGCGGTCGACGCGCAAGGTCAACCGACCACCGATCCGCACAAAGCCAACGCGCTACTCCCCTTTGGCGCTCACAAGGGCTACGGACTCGGACTCATCGACGAAATTTTCGCCGGATTGATCGGCGGATCCCTGCCATCGATTCGCGGCACCAGCAAAGGGGCAGCGGACGAGAAGCGTGGTTCGACCTTTTTCTTCCAATGCATCCACCCCGAAGCGCTGCGTGGAAACGACTACGCTTCCGGACGCTCGCAGGCGGAGAACCTCAAGATGTGCCTCGCCGACATCTTCGGCCATGGCAACGAAAACTGCGTGCTGCCGGGGCAATTCGAAGCGGATGCCGCAAAACTCACCGACCTCCACGGCGGCCTGCTCTTCACCCGCGCGGAAATCGAGGGCTTTGCCCACATCACCGAAGAGTTGGGTGAAACTGCTTGGAAAGCCGATGATTTCAAGTCCATCATCCTCTAACCGCTCATTTCCAACATGTCCCTGAGACTTCGCGATCCCTCCACCTGCCACTACGACCAGATTTCACTTGGTGAAGTCATGCTTCGCCTCGATCCCGGCGAAGGCCGCATCCGCACTGCCCGCCAGTTCTATGCGTGGGAAGGCGGTGGCGAGTACAACACCTCGCGCGGCTTGCGCAAATGCTTCGGCCTGCGGACCGCAGTTTGCACCGCGCTCGTCGACAACGAGATCGGTCACCTGATCGAAGACTTCATCATGCAGGGCGGCGTCGATACCGACTTCATCAAATGGAGTGAAGACGACGGCATCGGCCGCACGGTGCGCAACGGGCTCAACTTCACCGAGCGTGGCTTCGGCATTCGCGGTGCGGTGGGCAATCCCGACCGCGGCAACACCGCCGCCTCGCAACTCAAACCCGGCGACTACGACTGGGACCACATCTTCGGCAAACTCGGCGCGCGCTGGTTCCACACTGGCGGCATCTTTGCGGCGCTTTCCGAATCGACGGCGCAACTCACCATCGAGGCGGTCAAGGCCGCCAAAAAACACGGCACTATCGTCAGCTACGACCTCAACTACCGACCCTCTTTGTGGAAGTCGATAGGCGGTCAGGCCAAGGCCCGCGAGGTGAACCGCGAAATTGCCAAGCACGTCGATGTGATGATCGGCAACGAGGAGGATTTCACCGCATCGCTCGGCTTCGAAGTCGAGGGCGTCGATCACGACCTGAGCAGCATCGAGACCGATGCCTTCAAGCGCATGATCGAAACGGCGGTCAAAGAATATCCAAACTTCAAAGTCGCGGCCACGACCCTGCGCCGAGTGATCACCGCATCGCGCAACGACTGGAGCGCGATCTGCTGGCACGATGGAAAATTTCACGAAAGCCGCCAATACCCCGAGCTCGACATTCTCGATCGCGTCGGCGGTGGTGACAGCTTTGCCAGCGGCCTCTGCTTCGGATTTCTCGAGCACAACGACGCGCAGTCGGCGGTCGATTACGGCGCGGCTCACGGCGCTCTCGCATCGACGACTCCTGGCGACACATCGATGGCGACACGTAAGGAAGTCGAAAAGCTCATGAAGGGCGGTAGCGCCCGTGTGGTGCGCTGAACCCTTTGCTCCTATCGGTTTTCCCTCGCCGCGATACGAATCAAAAAACCATTCACATGAGCTTCATCCACGAGGATTTCCTGCTCCAAAGTGCGACTGCGCGCCGTCTCTATCATGAGGTGGCTGAGCAACTGCCGATCATCGACTACCACTGCCACCTTTCGCCTGAGGACCTTGCGCGCGACCGACGCTTTGCCAACTTGGCCGAAATTTGGCTGGAGGGCGATCACTACAAATGGCGCGCGATGCGCAGCAATGGCGTTGCCGAGGATTATTGTACGGGCAAGGCCGAGCCTTATGAAAAATTTCTGGCCTGGTGCAGGACCGTCCCGCACACGCTTCGAAATCCGCTGTACCATTGGAGCCATCTCGAACTGAAACGCTACTTTGGCATTGATTGCCTGATCTCGCCCGACACCGCGCGCGAGATTTGGGACGAAGCGAACCGCCAACTCGCCAAGCCGGATTTTTCCGCCACGGGCATTCTGAAAAAATTCCAAGTCGAAGTTGTCTGCACCACCGACGATCCCACCGATACCCTTTCATCGCATCAGGAAATCGCGAGTCAACCCAACTACCCGACGAAAATTTTACCCACCTTCCGCCCCGACAAGGCGATGAAAATCAGCGACCCCCAAGCCTTCAATGCCTGGTGCGACTTGCTGGCCGAACGCTCGGGTGGAAACACCTCTAATTTCAGTGGATTCCTCGACGCACTGCGTCAGCGCCACGATTATTTCCACGCCAACGGCGCACGACTGTCGGATCACGGGCTCGAACACTGCCCGGGCGAATTTGCCAGCGATGAGGAAGCCGCAAAAATTTTCAACAAGGCGCGCGCCGGCGAAGTCGTCACACCTGAGGAAGCTCAACGATTCATGGGTAACCTCATGCTCTTTACAGGTCGCTTGGATGCCGAGAAGGATTGGACCAAACAGCTTCACCTCGGCGCCCTGCGCAACAACAACTCGCGGGGAGTGCGTACGCTTGGGCCTGATACGGGATTCGACAGCATCGGCGACTGGCCCCAGGTGCAATCGTTGTCGCGCTACCTCGATCGGCTTGAGTCCGAAGGCAAGCTCCCGCGCACGATTCTTTACAACCTCAATCCTGCCGACAATTACGCGTTTGCAGCGATGATTGGTAATTTCCAAGACGGCTCCACCGCCGGCAAACTGCAATTCGGCAGCGGTTGGTGGTTCCTCGACCAGAAGGAAGCCATCGAAATGCAAATCAACGCGCTGTCGAATTGCGGCCTCTTGAGCCGCTTCGTCGGCATGCTTACCGACAGCCGCTCGCTGCTCTCATATCCGCGTCACGAATACTTCCGCCGCATCATTTGCAACATGCTCGGCAACGATTTGGAAAACGGTCTGCTGCCGAACGATTTGGAACTCGTCGGGCGCCTGGTTGCCGACGTCTGCTACCACAATGCGCGACGCTATTTCGGGTTTTACGAAAACTCGCCATCCCTTGGATAATTTCCCCTCAAAATCACTTTTCTGTTTTTCCGCACGACCTTCAGCACCTACAAATCCAAAGCAATGAACATACAAACTAACGACATGGCCGACATTTCTGCATCCGCTCCGTCCGTGCTCAACGCGATGGGCCGCCGCCGCTTTCTGCAGCACAGCGCCGCAGGACTTGCCGGCATGGCACTGGCGCCAAGCATCCTTTCGCAAAACGCCAAAGGTGCCAACGATCGCATCCGACTTGGCATGATCGGCGTCGGCAACATGGGATCACAGCATGTCCAAAGTTTCAGCGGGATTGAAGGCGCCACAATCGCCGCCATTGCCGATGTTTTCCTGCCAAGGGCCGAAAAAAGCGTCAAGTGGCTCCAAGACAACGGCCGCATCGCGAGCGGGCAAAAAGTCGATGTTTACCAAGATTACCGCAAAATCCTTGAACGCGACGACATCGATGCCGTGGTCATTGCCGTGCCCGATCACTGGCATGCCTTGCTCACCATTCACGCGGCGCAAGCGGGCAAACACATTTACTGCCAAAAACCTTTCGCTCATACGATCTGGGAAGGTCGTCAAATGGTGAAGGCGGTCGACAAATACAAAGTCGTTTTCCAAACCGGCAGTCAGCAGCGATCCAGCATCGTCTCCAATGTCGGCATCACCCACCTACGCAATGGCACGCTTGGCAAGATCAAGCACGTCCTCGCCAGCGCTTACGGCACTCCCTTCGAAAATGGCTTTCCCGGCACACCGGTTCCCGAGGGATTGGACTGGGATCGCTGGTGCGGTCCATCCGCGAAACCCGAATACAACCGCAACATTTGGAGCAATGAGCGCGATAGCGTGCCGACCTGGAGCGGATTGCGGCTCTATGGTGGCGGCACGATGACCGATTGGGGCGGACACGGACTCGACATGATCCAGTGGGGCCTCGACATGGACCACACCGGCCCGGAGGAAGTTTGGGTCGAGGGCAAGCCGTTCGTACCCTTCACCAGCACGCCAGAAAACAACGGCGGCCGACGCATGGGATCCGTATCGCCAAAGATCTTCATGAAATACGCCAACGGAGTCACCGTCGAGTTTGAGGGTGGTGACAAATTCGGTGGCGTCTTCATCTGTGAAAACGGCCGACTCAATCTCACCCGCGAATATGCCAAATCCGATCCGGTGGAACTCGCGCGCAAGCCGCTTGAAAATCCAAAGGTGCAAATCTATCGGGGCTTGGCCTACGCCAAGAAAAACTCGCACGACCGCAACTGGCTCGAGTGCATCAGAACCAAAGAAGCGACTGCCGCGCCTGCCGAAACCGGCCACCGCTCGGCCACCGTTTGCCACCTCGGCAATATCGCCCGATGGGTCAGCGGCATAACCGGAGAAACCGGACAAAAACTGAAATGGGACAGCGTCAACGAATGCTTCACCAACAGCGATGTCGCCAACAAGTATCTGCGCAAATCATATCGTCCCGGCTACGAAGTGCCCGAGGTGGTTTGAGACGGCTTCCCTGCCCGCCTGCACGTATCCGAGCAGATGAGTGGCGCAATCAAAAATGACCTGACGAACCATGACCGATTCGCATCAATCCCGTCATCCCATCGTCATCACGATTGCCGGCATCTTGTTGATTGGAGCGCTTGCGTCACTTCCCTTTGTGGTCGGACCGCCAAGCGAGGAAGGCTTACCTGATACCGCAAAGTTCATCGGTCGCTTTCATCCAGTCGTCCTGCACTTGCCGATCGGCATGATCATTTGGGTGATCGTGAGCGAGCTGTTGAATGTGTTTTCCAAACGATCGGATGCGCCTTCTTCGCGCACGGCGATGGGATTTGCCGCGGCTTCGGCCGTGATCGCAGCGCTGCTTGGCTTTGTGCTTTACCACAGCACGCCGGACTACGATCGCGAACTGGTGGAGCGCCACCTCTATGGCGGTTTGGCTTTTTCCTGCGCATCGATCTTGGCCTATGTCATCAAGGTGTGGACCGACACCAAAGGAGGCAAAGGCACATGGCTCTATCGCACCGTGCTGCTGGCAAGCGTCGGCATCATGACTATCACCAGTCATGACGGCGCCTCGCTCACACACGGCAAGGGCTATCTCACCGATTACGCATCCGAGCCGCTGCGACGCTCGCTAGGCATGGAGCCGCGCCGCACTGAGAAAAAAATCGTCGATCAGGATGCCGAGCGGGCCGTTTATGCTGGCATCATCGTGCCGATTCTCGAAAGCAAATGTTACTCCTGTCACAACGAGGAGAAACAAAAGGGCCGTTACCGCATGGACCAATACGAGATGCTGTTGGCTGGCGGCAATGAAGGCGAGGCCATCGTCAGAGGCAAATCCGCCGAGAGCAATCTGATCATTCGAATCGAACTTCCCGAAAGCGATGAAGAACACATGCCGCCCGAGGGCAAAAAAGACCTAGAGGATCACGAGGTGCTGCTCATCAAGTGGTGGATCGACAATGGCGCCTCCAAGGACGCTAAAATCTCGGATTTCCCGGCAAACGATGCCATCAAAAGCGCGATCAAAAAATCCATTCCCGTCAGCACCGCCAAACCTCAAGCGAAGCAGGCCGTCGAAGCCGATACCTCGCTAAAGAAAATCGTCGAACAACTTCGCCAAGATTTTCCCGCGCTTCAGTTTGAAGCCAAAGATTCCAGCCGTGTCGTCTTCACCGCTGTAGGCCTTGGCGATCGCTTTGACGATGCCGCACTTGCAAAACTCGCGCCCGTGCTGCCCTCGATGGTTTCGCTCGATATCTCGCACACCGCTGTCACCGACGATGGTGTGAAAATCTTGGCAAGCGCCACCGGACTCAAGTCCCTGCGGCTTGCCGAAACCTTGATCGGCGATGCATCGCTTGAAACATTGGCAAATTTGACGGAACTCGAATCACTCAACCTTTACGGCACGCAGGTCACCAGCCAGGGACTCATAAAACTCTGTAGCCTGCAGAAACTCAAAAAACTCTATCTGTGGCGAACACAGGTTGATGAAATGAAGCTGCAAGAACTCCGCGAAAAAATCCCGACCTGCGAAATTGTCACCGGCATTTGATGCAAGCGTCCACCATGCCAACTCACAGGATCATGAAACTCATCGCCGCTTGTTTCATGATTTCTACCTTACTGCTTTCGGCGCACCCGGATCATGGAACAAGCCCCGGCGCGGAGTTGAAACAAGCCATGCCCACCGGCAACGGCGCATGGACTTATGAGACGGTGCCCGGATGGGGAACGCTACCCGACGGCCGCCCGATCGGACCCACGCACGGCGGCGTGCTGACAGGTCCGGACAATAGGGTCTACCTGAGTACGGACAACGAAATGTCCATCATCGTCTGGGAGGAGGAAGGAACTTTTGTCAAAACCATCGCTTCCGACTGCCAAGGATTTCATGCGATGCAGGCACGCGAGGAAAACGGACAAACCGTGATCTACGGCGCGCAAAACAATAAGTTGGGCAACGAGGCGCGAAAACAGAATGGCCTCCCGAGCACGCCCTTCCGCGTTTGCAAGATCGACCTCGACGGCAAACTGCTCCTTGAGATCCCCAACGCCTCCACTGCTCAAGTGCCGGGAGGTTGGAATGGTCTGACCGCGGTGACCGTGGCTCCGGACGGTTCGATCTTCGCCGCGACGGGATACGGCGCTCAAAAAATTCACAAGTTCGACGCCTCGGGCAAACTCATCAAATCCTTCGGCGGCAAAGGAAATGGCGATGGGACATTCAATGTCTGTCACGGGCTGGCCATCGACTCACGCTTCGGCATACCGCGCCTGCTGGTGGTTGATCGCGAAAACCGCCGTTTGTGTCATCTGGATCTGGAAGGAAACTGGATCGGCGTGCATGCCAGCAATCTTCGCAGGCCTTGCGCTATCACTTTCCATGGCGACTTCATCGCGGTGGCGGAACTCGAGTCGCGCGTCGTGATCCTCGACAGATCCGGCACACCCGTGGCCTTTCTCGGCGACAACCCCAACCGAGCGCAGTGGGCCAAATTCGACATCAAGCCAAAAGACCAGATCGCCGGATTTTTCACCGCTCCACACGGCATCGCCTTCGCAAAAAACGGCGACCTCTATGTGCAGGACTGGAACATCACCGGGCGCGTGACCAAACTGCGCCGCAAGTGATCAATCAACGCCAAATGTAAATCTTGCATGTAACATAGATAACTCGACAATACCCACTTTCACCCACTCATAACCAACCGATGAAACGCCAACTGATATCCATTGCCGCATGCCTCGTTCCCCTGGCTTTGTTCGCCGAGCAAGCCGACACGGCTCCGCAAGAATCCAGTGATTTGAAAAGCATTTTCAATGGCAAGGATTTGAGTGGATGGAATGGCGATCCGACCTTTTGGACTGTGAAGGAAGGAGTCATTCGCGGCGAGTCGACCACTGAGAATCCGGCCAAGTCGAACACCTTCCTGATTTGGAAGGACGGTACCACCAAGGACTTCGAACTCCGTCTCTCCTATCGCTGCAACGCGGTCAACAACTCCGGCGTCCAATACCGCTCGAAGCATTTCACCGGCCCCAATGAAAGGCACAATTGGGTGGTCAGAGGCTATCAGCACGAACTGCGCAACGAGAACAAGTATCCAAATGTTTCAGGCTTCATCTTCGACGAAGGCGGCAAGCGCAAGCGCATCTGCCTCGCAGGCGAAAAAGCCAGCTGGGAAAAGGACGGAAAAAAGACGCATGAAACCCTCATCGACCAGGCCGGATTCGAAAAACTCTTCAAGCTGGATGATTGGAACGATGTCGTGATCATCGCCAAAGGAAATCACATCCAACACTACCTCAACAATCGCCTGATCCTCGACTTCACCGACAATGATCCGAATCTGGCGCTGCTTGACGGCATCCTTGCGCTGCAACTACACGGCGGTAACCCGATGTGGGTGGAGTTCAAGAACATCCGCATTCGCGAACTGTGAGATCGGTCTTCAGGCATAAACGCCTCGAAACATTCGAACGGATTTCATCAATCCGTTCGTTTCAATGATTCAAGCAAGTTGCGCCACCATCCGAGCCATTCGCTGGCCGTATTCGATGTAGGAATCGTAGCACTGCTGCCAGTTCACGCGCTCGGGATCCTTCTCATGAAAAACCGTGGCCACATGAGGCTCGATGGCGATGTACCCCGAGTACCCGCGTGACAAAGCGTCCGACAAAATCTCCGCGACCTTCGCGTCACCCTCTCCCGGCATGGTGTATTCCGGCTCGACTCCATCCGCCAATGGATTGCGACAATCCTTGATGTGGATATGGACCACATGCTCGCGCACCGCTTGCCAAAACTTCATGGGATCTTGCCACGGCTGAGGATCAGGCTTTGAGCGGTCGCGTTGAAACACAGGATTTCCCGTGTCGAAAATGAGCTTCAGGCCCGGTACTTCATCGATGAGGCGCAACGAGTGATCAGAAGAAAAACCTCCCCAGTTCATGCAATTTTCGTGGGCGGCAACGATTCCGGCATCCTCGAAACGACGGACAATTTCCCGCAAACGGCGAAAACGCTCGGCATCATGCTGATCCTCACCCCATGGCTCTTGGGCATAAGACATGATTCTTATCAATTTGGTTCCCAAGCGCTGCATGCGTGGAATCGCACGCGCGACCTCAGCCAGCGTCGCATCAAAATCTCCGCTGATCTTTTTTCCCCAATTCGCGATCAAGGAACCGAACTCGACCACCTTGATGCCAGTCTCATCGAAGCGGTTCGCCGCATGTTCAAATTCCGCTTCAGGAAGATCGTGGATGTTCTGACCGCCAATCATGCGAGCGGAAATGGCCGACCACCCCAATGCCTGGGTGGCCTCGATTTGCTTTTCAAGTTCGCGCGATGCCTCGTCAGCAAAGCCTGTGAATTGGACGGTGTGCTGCATGAGAAAAAAATTAAAGCTCGATTCTTTTGCCGCCATGACTGGCGCTCTCGTAAATGGCACGGATGAGAGCGACTGATTTGCGCGCTTCCGTGGCG
>Ga0208087_1000261_pt1 | contig 10201 bp, 10 predicted proteins | sample LakMenEpi29Oct10_FD_150745 | JGI IMG/M metagenome (GOLD analysis project Ga0208087, IMG submission 150745) | Freshwater microbial communities from Lake Mendota, WI - 29OCT2010 deep hole epilimnion (SPAdes) | ecosystem: Environmental > Aquatic > Freshwater > Lake > Epilimnion/Euphotic zone ... | reverse complement strand
CAATGATTTTTGATTTATCAATCACAACAATTCGATCGGCATTCAAAATGGTAGACAATCTGTGCGCAATGACTATGGTTGTTCTATTTTTCATTAAATTGTCCAAAGCTGACTGAACATATTTTTCCGAATGAGAATCAAGCGCGGACGTTGCTTCATCGAGAAGCAATATAGGTGCATTTTTTAAAATAGCACGAGCAATTGAAATTCTTTGTCTTTGACCTCCAGAAAGTCTAACGCCCCTATCGCCAATTTCGTGGTCTAGCTTGTTTGGAAGCGGGTCAATAAATTCCCAGGCATTTGCTGCGATAGCAGCTTTTTTAACGTCCTCTATACTTACGGACCCTTCTGAACTGCCATAAGCTATATTATTCATTATTGTGTCATTAAATAAAATTGTATCCTGGCTTACCAACGAATACTGACTTCGCAGGTTTTTTAACTTAAGGTCATTAATATTAATACCATCTAAAAATATTTTACCTTGATCAATTTCATAAAATCTTGGTAATAAATTAATAAGTGTTGTTTTTCCGCCACCAGATTTTCCGACAAGAGCCACTTTCTCGCCAGGCTTAATATTTAAATTAATACCTTCAAGAATATTATGTTTACTATTTTGATATTTAAAGGTTAAGTCAGATATTTTTATATGCCCTTTTGCCCTCTTAATAAATTTTGTCCCACGATCAATTTCGGAAGGCTCATCCATTAAACCAAATACACTTTTAGCAGCTGCTATAGCAATTTGAATTTTGTCATTAATGGAGGTTAAGCTTTTAATTGGGGCAATAATCATCAACAAGGCTGCAAAGAAAGCAGCAAATTGTCCCGCTGAAAATTTACCAAATGAATAAAAAGCAATCCCTGATAATGCAATGCCCGCTAAAATTTCTACTGTAAAGGAATTTAAAGCTGCAATTCTTATAAGCTTTGCCTGGATTTTCCTTATTTTTTCTGAAATTTTATTAAATCGACTAACTTCGTATTGGCTTGTTCCAAATATTTTAACAATTCTTTGTGCGGCGATAGCTTCATCAGATGCCATGATTAACTCGCCATTTGCATTCTGTGAAATTGTTCCTGCGGCTCTGAGTCTCGGCGACATTATTTTAAGATAATAGGCCAGGATTGGAGCTAACAATAAAAATACTAGTGTAAGTTTCCAGTCCAAATAAATCATATAGCAAACTATCCCAATAAAACTTATCCCATCCTTTATGAGATTAAATCCTATATCTGTAATCACATTTGAGAGCTGCTGAACATCGCTATTTAACTTAGAGACAATATGACTTGATGAATTTTTGTCAAAAAAATTCATTGGCAACATCATAATCTTCTTAAATAAATCAGATCTAAGACTTTCAACAACCTTCAATGAAGTTGATTTCATAAAATAGCTTGAGAATAATCCAGATAAGGCTCTTATCGACATGACCAAGAGAAGAAGGAGGGCTAAGGAAGATTGTTTATCTGCAATTCCTGACCCGAATCCCTGATCAGTAATTTTTTTAATAATGGCAAGAAATGCTGTATTCGTTAATGACAGCACAACCAATGAAATTAAACTTAAAGATAAAATAAACTTATGTTGCCAAGTATATTTAAACAGTCTTTTATAAAGATATCTAAAATTTATTGGCTGTGATGCAGTTATGTTTTTAATATTTTTTGCCATTAGGCCAAAAAAAGCTAAACCCTTTTAAAGTCTAGTTAACTTTTGTTGAGAACGTAATATGAGTTAACCCTGCCTGTCTTGAGGCTTCCATAACATTAATGACGGACTGGTGCTCACATTTCGCGTCTGCATTAATAATCACCGGTATTTCTTTTTCACCTTTTGCTGAATTTTTTAAAGCCGCAATAATAGATTCAAGGCTCTTATTTGGCAAAGGATTATCATTTATAGCGTAGAGACCTTCCGCTGTAATAGACACATTAATAACATTAGGTTTCTTATCAGGGCTATTGGCTTCAGCAGTAGGAAGATTAATTTTTAATTCACTAAATCTAGAAAAGGTTGTACTTACGACAAGGAAAATAATAATAACTAATAAGACGTCGATTAAAGGAACCAAGTTCAATTCCATCTCTTCGTGTTTTTTTCCTCGCTGAAAATTCATATGCAATCCTAATTATTTATTTACGAACACCCATAGATTCAATCAACTTAAGCGCTTGTTGCTCCATGTCAAAAATTAAATCATCTACTTTAGATCTAAAAAATCGATAAAAAATCATAGCGGGAACCGCCACTACAATACCTGCTGCTGTGTTATAGAGAGCTACTGAAATACCTCTCGCAAATACTGCCACATCATGACCGCTGTTTGTAAATGAACTAAAAAGATCGACCATACCTATCACCGTACCTAGCAGTCCCAAAAGAGGTGCGACTGCTGCGATCGTTCCAAGTGTTGGTAAGTACTTTTCAAGCTTGTAGTTAACTCCTCTGCCTGACTCTTCTATCGCTTCTTTTATATGAGCTGCAGATGTATTTGAATTAATAAGAGCGCTTGCAAAAATTTCACCCAAAAGAGAGTGTTCTTTGATTTTTGCAATCACATCTTTTTTGATTGCGCCTTGATTTAATAACTTTTGAACTTCTGGGAGAAGATCGCTTGGGGCAACAATTTCATGCCTTAAAGACCAAAATCGCTCGCCAATAATTGCCAAAGCGATAATTGATGCGAATATGAGTGGCCAAATCGGCCATCCAGCGGCTAAAATAATTTCCCACATAACTAACTCTCCAAGTATTTGATGGGTATTATTCTATCTTAATATTCGGTTAATTGCTTAAATCAACTTGTCTTAATATTCGGTTAATTGCTTAAATAAACTTACGTCTTTTTAAGTTTTCCTTGATTTAATTTATATTGAAACTTTAATTTTGATGCTAGCTGATTATCATGAGTTACCAAGACCAGAGTTGATTGATTCTCTTTGGCTAAATCAAGCAATAAATCAAATACAAAATGTGCCGTTTTACCATCTAAATTTCCTGTGGGCTCATCTGCAAGAATACACTTTGGCTTAGTGATTAAAGATCTTGCGATTGCCACTCTCTGCCTTTCGCCCCCAGATAATTCGGATGGCTTATGAGTCAGCCTTTTACCTAAGCCTATTTTTTTTAATAGGGTCTCAGCTTCCTTAAAAGCCTGTTTGTATGTATGCCTTCTAATTAGCAACGGAATTGCAACATTTTCTATAGCATTGAAATCGCTGAGCAAATGATGAAACTGATACACGAAGCCTAAATGTGTATTTCTCAAAACTCCTAATTCATCTTGACTTAAGCATGAGATATCTTGATCTAAAATTTTTACTTGTCCAGATGAGGCCTTTTCAAGTCCAGCCATAAGATGAAGAAGTGTACTTTTACCAGACCCTGAGACGCCAATAATCGCTGTATGGTCTCCCTCGCTGATATTAAGATTTAGCTTGTTAATAATTGCTTCATCTAAACCAGGAAATGTCTTAGATAAATCTTTACAAGCAATAAGTAATTTTTTAATCATGCTTTAACGCCTCAGCAGGTGAAGTGTTAGAAGCTTTTATGCTTGGATAAATTGTGGCAATAATCGATAATAAAATCGAGATAAAGGCTATAGCAGTTATATCGCTTAACAAAAGCTTGGAAGGTACTTCAGAAATATAATAAATATCTTTAGATAAAAATTGAACGTTGAATAAATGCTCAATAAAAGGCACGATTGAATGAATATTTAACGCAACAACAGTTCCTAAAAATACCCCGCTGATAGTTCCGATTATGCCAATTAAAGAACCTTGAATAATAAATATATATAGAATGCTTTTAGGTTTCGCGCCGTATGTTTTAAGAATTGCAATATCTGATCTTTTATCAGTCACCGCCATCACTAAAGTAGAAACGATATTAAATGCTGCAACCGCGATGATTAACATCAGAATGATAAACATCACTCTTTTTTCCATTTGAACAGCCGCAAAAAAATTGGCATGCTTTTTTGTCCAATCACTGACATAAAAAACACCCGATTCCGACAAGCCGTCCGATAATTTTTTTGCCACTAAAGGCGCTAAAAAAAGATCAAGAATCTTTACCCTAACCCCAGAAACGGCATCGTTCATTTGAAGGAATTTCTGGGCGTCCTCAAGATTCATTAGCGCCATGCCGGAATCATATTCATACATTCCAATTTCAAAAATACCTGAAACATTAAATTGTCGCATTCTAGGAAATGTGCCTGCAGGCGTATATGAGCCTTGCGGAATTAAAATATTAACTTTATCTCCAACCACAATACCTAGTTGCTTTGCAGTGTCTATGCCCAAAATCAAATTAAATGCATTAGGTTTTAAATCAGATAATTTACCAACCTTAACTTTCTTTTCCAGATCATCAACATTGCCCTCAAGTTCTGATGAAATACCTCTTAGCATAATCCCCTGACTTCCGAATTCACTAACCAACATACCCTGGCCATCTACATAAGGCGCCGACCCTATTACCTCCGGAGATTTATGAAGTTTTTTTGTTAAGTCTTCCCAATGTGTCAATGTATTATTTGAGCTTGTAATTTCAATATGAGAAGCCACCCCAAGGATTCGTGTTCGAAGTTCATCCTGAAAACCATTCATAACAGATAGAATAATAATGAGCGCTGAAACTCCAAGAGCTATTCCAACCATGCTTGTCATTGAAATAAAAGATATGAAGCTATTTTTTTGCTTAAACTTTATATATCTATAAGCAATCCAAACTTCAAAAGGCAGGTATTTGTTAAGTAAAGACATTTGCTTTATTTTATCAGGGTTATACATTCTAATCTGATAAAATCACCTTATGTTTACAGGCATAATTCAATCCATTGGCTCAATAAAAAAAATTGAATCTTTAAAAAAAGATGCTCGCATTACTGTGGCCTATAAGGCCAATAAAATGGGGACAAGCAACTTAGGCGACAGTATATCTATCAATGGGGTATGCCTTACCATTCAGAAAAAACAAAATAATCAATTTATATTTCATGTATCCGAAGAAACATTAAAAAGAACTATATCTTTCACTGAAAAATCTCTAGTAAATTTAGAGAGTGCCGTTTTATATAATGGAAAAGTAGGCGGCCATTTTGTTACAGGTCATATTGATGGTATAGCAAAAATCAATAGCATTAAAACTAATAGCCAATGTTGGATTTTAGAAATCAAGCCCCCTAAAAAACTACTAAAATTTATTGCTGAAAAGGGATCTGTTGCAATAAATGGCGTAAGCCTTACAGTAAACTCAATTAAAAATGATACTTTTAAAGTAAACATCATTCCATTTACCCTTAAGGAAACTAATTTAGGAAATCTAACCAAGGGAAGTGAAGTTAATATTGAAGTAGATTTGATTGCCAGATACCTTGAAAACATCCTCAAAAGAAAATAAAGAATAGATGATCCGTCCTATAGTTGAAATTATTGAAGATATAAAACAAGGCAAAATGGTTATCCTTGTAGATGAGGAAAATAGAGAAAATGAAGGTGATCTCGTTCTTGCAGCTGAATTTGCTAATTCAGATCATATTAATTTTATGTCTAAATTCGGACGCGGCCTTATTTGTCTCACGCTGACAGAAGAGAAATGCAAAATGCTCGAATTGCCCCTTATGGTTCAAGAAAACGAAACTCGTTTAGGGACTAACTTTACGGTATCTATTGAAGCTGCTGAAGGTGTCACTACTGGAATTTCAGCAAATGACAGAGCCACTACGATTAAAGCAGCAATTCATAAAAATGCCACTTCAAAAAGTATTGTAAGACCCGGCCACATATTCCCATTAATATCTAAAAAAGGTGGCGTGCTTGTTAGGGCTGGCCATACTGAAGCTGGATGTGATCTTGCTCATCTTGCAGGCCTTGAATCAGCATCAGTGATATGTGAGATTCTTAATGAAGATGGAAATATGGCAAGACTTCCAGATTTAATTAAATTTTCAGAGCAGCATAATATTAAAATTGGAACAATTGCAGATCTCATCGAATACCGAAGAAAAAATGAAAAATTAATCGAAAAATTAATCGAAAAAAATATCTTAACGCCTTATGGCGAAATGAAATTAATTTTATATAAAGACAAAATCTTAGAAGAAACTCATATCGCACTTGTTAAGGGCGAAATTCAAAAAGATAAAGAAACTATTGTAAGAGTGCATGAACCTTTATCGGTGATAGATCTTTTAGATATAGAAGACAAAAAACACTCATGGAATGCTTTGAAGGCTATCAAAAAAATAAGTGAGGATGGCGGTGTATTGGTCTTTATAAACCACAATACAAACACCAATGATCTTCTAAATATTTTAAAAACAGAAAACACCCTGCCACTTAAGAGTCATAATGATTTAAGAAATTATGGGATTGGCTCTCAAATACTCGTAGATTTAGGAGTTAGAAAAATGAAGCTACTTTCTGCTCCAAGAAAGATGCCAAGCATGATTGGCTTTGGACTTGAAATTACAGGTTATTTAGAAAATTAATATGTGTCATTAATAAATTATGCTAGAATGGCGACATTGAAAAATTATAGAAAAAATAATTTTAAAGCACACTGTCAAACTGACTTCATGTCAGTTTTTTTTTCGAAAAAAACTTCCCTTGTTAGCCTAAATTTAGAATTAAGCTCGACCAAATTACCATGTTAAATATTGAAAATCATCAAGTGATTAGTAAGCAAAGAGAAGGGAATATCATAGGATTTGATTTTGGACAACGGCGCATAGGAGTTGCGATTGGAAACAATGTATCCAAGACAGCTCAGGCTTTAATAACAATCGAATCTGCAACGAATAATCAAAAATTCGAAGCTATTCAAAAAATTATGGAAGAATGGATGCCTGTGTCTATTGTTGTTGGGGTTCCATTTAATGTAGACGGGTCTGAACATAAAGTCACTAATCTATCTAAAAAATTCGCCAAGCAACTAGAGGAAAAATACTCACTCCCCACTCATCTTATTGATGAACGCTATACTTCAATAGAAGCTAGTCATGAGCTTAAAGATAAAAAAATTGATGTAAAGAAAAAGAAACTATTAATTGACCAGATAGCTGCCAAAATTATTTTACAATCTTATCTTGATCAAATTTAAGTTAAAAAATGAATTTACCTAACGCAGAAAATCTTATAGAAAGCCTAAAAAATAAAATCAATGAAGTGATTGATGACAACACTGTTCTTATTGGTGTGCAGCGCGGTGGGGAACTTATTCTTCAAAAAATTTTACCTGGCTTAAGAAATACCGTCGCAACAGGCTCAATTGATACATCTTTCTATAGGGATGATTTTTCCAGTCGCGGCTTAAAAATAAAAAACAAGCCTTCAAAAATTGATACGGAAATTAATGGCAAGCATATTATTCTTATTGATGATGTGTTTTCTTCAGGAAGAACTGTAAGAGCTGCCATGAATGAAATTTTTGATTATGGAAGACCTGGCAAAATTACACTAGCTGTTTTAATTGACAGAAATGAGCAAGAGCTTCCTATTGCTCCGCAGATTTGTATCGAAAAAATTAGCCTCAATAAAGATCAACATTTAGAGCTTATATTGGATGAGAATAAAAAATTTGCCTTTCAGCTAAAGGAATCTCATGTTTAATCCCCAGCTAAATAATAAAGGCAATTTAAATCATCTTTTATCTATTGAAGGTTTGTCAAAAGATAAAATTATCCAAATCTTGGATACAGCGGAATCATTCTTAAAAATAGGCGAGAGAGATGTTAAAAAAGTTCCTATTTTAAGAGGCAAAACAGTATGTAATGTTTTCTTTGAAAATAGCACAAGAACTAGAACTACTTTCGAGATTGCCGCCAAAAGACTCTCTGCTGATGTCATTAACCTAAATGTTGCTACCTCGTCTCAATCTAAGGGTGAAACTGTTTTAGATACAATCAATAATTTGATTGCTATGAATGCAGATATTTTTGTTGTAAGGCATTCATCATCAGGCGCAGCTCATTTTATCGCATCTCATGTAAAGCCAAATATTCACATTATCAATGCAGGGGACGGAAATCACTCTCACCCCACCCAAGGTCTTCTTGATGCTTTTACTATAAGAAAATACAAAACAAACTTTAATAAGCTAAAAGTGGCTATCGTCGGAGATATTCTAAATTCTAGGGTTGCACGATCTAATATTCACGCATTAAATATACTGGGCGTTCCTGAAGTCAGAGTGATTGCTCCCAAAACATTACTTCCCGATGAAATTGAAAAGCTAGGGGTACATGTTTTTTACGATATCGACAAAGGACTTAAAGATGTAGATGTCATTATGATGCTAAGGATTCAAAATGAAAGAATGGATGGAATCATGCTGCCTTCCCAAGAAGAATACTTCAAAACTTATGGATTAAATCAAGCGCGATTAGATTTGGCGAAAAAAGATGCAATAGTTATGCATCCGGGTCCAATGAATAGAGGGGTTGAAATTGATTCAGTAGTAGCTGACAGTGAGCAATCTGTCATCCTTCCCCAAGTGACTTTTGGTATAGCTGTAAGAATGGCTGTGATGGCAATTTTAGCTGGACAACATTCATGAGTATTCTAATCAAAAATGGTCGAGTGATTGACCCAAAAAATAATATAGATGACATATTAGATATATTGGTCGTAGATGGAAAAATTACGGAGCTAAATAAAAATTTAGACTCAAAAAAAGCAAAGCAGATAATTGACGCCTCAAAAAAAATAGTTATACCAGGCATTATTGACCTTCAATTAAATTTAAGAGAGCCAGGCAACCAATATAAGTCAACATTAGAAAGTGAAATGAAAGCTGCAAATGCTGGTGGAGTCACTGGCATGGTTTGTCCTCCAGACACAACGCCGATTCTAGATGAGCCAGGCCTTGTGAAAATGCTAAAGAATAAATCAGAGGCACTTAAATTAGGTAATGTATATCCTCTTGGAGCTCTCACTCAAAAATTGAATGGGAAATTATTAACCGAAATAAACGATTTATACGAATCTGGGTGTATTGGTTTTTCTCAAGCAGAAAAGCCAATACAAGACACTGAAGTTTTATATAGATCATTTCAATATCTCTCCACATTCAATTTAAAAGCATTTTTAAGAGCAGAGGATGCTTATTTATCAGAAAAAGGCATTATAAATGCCGGTGAAATCTCAACTCGACTTGGATTAAAAGGTATTCAAAGCATAAGTGAAACTACTGCTATTAATAAAATACTGGAAATAGCTCATTTAACCAAAACGAAGATTCATTTGAATAAAATATCAACTGCTGATGGATTAAATTTAATAAAAATAGCTAAAAAAAATGGTGTCAATGTAACTTGTGACGTTTCTATCCATCAAATTTTTCTTACAGACAATGATATTGGCTTCTTTAACACTAACTGTTTTTTAAAGCCTCCTTTAAGAAGAGAATCTGATCGAATGAAGATTATTGATTCAATTATTGACGGCACAATTGATGCAATATGTTCAGACCATTCACCAGTAAATGAAGATAATAAGTTAAAACCTTTCGCCGAGTCTGAATATGGTGCATCAAGCGTAGAGCTTCTGATGCCTCTTGTATACAAGCTATCCGAGGATTACAAAATAGACTTAGGCTTGCTAATCAATAAAATAACGAATCAGCCTTCAAGCATTTTGGAAATTAATAAGGGAAGTCTCTCGGTTAATTCGGATGCAGATATTTGTATATTTAACCCCGAACATTCATGGGAAATAAATTCAAAAACTTTAATTAGTGAAGGTAAAAATACACCATTTTTGAACCAAAATTTTACTGGAAAAGTATCGAGTACTTTTTTTAACGGTAATATTGTCTTTATTGGCACTTAGAAATTTAAAAAATTAAATAAAAAAACTAATTTTCGCGCGAAAAGTAATATGAAAATAATTGCAATAAAAACTTGACTAGGTTTAAAAACAAGTCCATATTTACACTTGCATTTGCAGTAAAAAAAATTTTTTTTATTCTTTGGAGTATTTTTAAATGATCAAAAAATTAATTTCAGCAATTTTTGGTTCTTCAAAACCAGCAGAAACTAATAGCACACTTCCAGCAACAATTTCTAAACCTTCAACATCAGTTAGCGCTAAGAAAAAACCAGCAGCTAAGAAAAAACCAGCAGCTAAGAAAAAACCAGCAGCTAAGAAAAAACCAGCAGCTAAGAAAAAACCAGCAGCT
>Ga0208087_1000260_pt1 | contig 10215 bp, 7 predicted proteins | sample LakMenEpi29Oct10_FD_150745 | JGI IMG/M metagenome (GOLD analysis project Ga0208087, IMG submission 150745) | Freshwater microbial communities from Lake Mendota, WI - 29OCT2010 deep hole epilimnion (SPAdes) | ecosystem: Environmental > Aquatic > Freshwater > Lake > Epilimnion/Euphotic zone ... | reverse complement strand
GATTCTGTCCAAAGAGCAAAACTCCGTAGTAAGTGCACGCGCTAAGAAACTGAACCTGGAGGTCATTCAGGGTTGTGACGACAAATTGCCAGAACTCATTAAATGGATGGAGGCAAACGGCGTTCTACCCGACAACACCGCCTACGTTGGCAACGACATCAATGATCTCGAGTGCTTAGAACACGTTGTGCTTGGCGTCATCCCGTCCGATGCACATCAATCGGTACGCGCATCGGCGCAATGGACGCTGTCATGCAAGGGTGGCCGCGGAGCCATCCGAGAACTCGCCGATGGTATTGTGAGTGCACGGCTGTAGCCCATCTCGCAGACAGGAAAATTTGGCGTGACTACTCATATTTCAATAGGTTCTCGCCAAATTGGTGAAGGTCAACCCGTCTATGTCATTGCCGAGATCGGCATCAATCACAACGGCGACTTGGAAATTGCCAAGAAGTTGATGGATGTCGCTGCATCAGCCGGTTGCGATGCTGTGAAGTTCCAGAAACGGACACCAGAGTTGTGTGTGCCGGAAGAACAGAAATCACAAATCCGTGAGACCCCTTGGGGCACCATGACGTACCTTGAATATAAGGAACGGACCGAGTTCGGTCAACAGGAATACCAGCAGATTGACACCTACGCAAAGCAGCTAGGCATCCACTGGTTTGCTTCGCCATGGGACTTGCCCTCCGTCGACTTTCTTCTCACCTTCGATCCGGTATGTATCAAAGTTGCTTCGGCTTCGCTCACTGACGATGCGTTGCTAAAGAAACTTGTCGCGTCAGGTGTTCCACTTATCTTGTCGACAGGAATGTCCACAATGGAGGAGATTGATCACGCTGCAACAGTGGTCAAATCATCAAAGTATGCGCTTGCTCATGCAACCTCTACCTACCCTTGTCAACCAGGCGAACTGAACCTACGAATGATCTCCACTTTGAAAGATAAATTTCAGGTTCCAATTGGTTATTCAGGACACGAAACTGGTCTTGCAACCACACTCGCTGCAGTAGCCATGGGCGCAACCTTCATTGAACGACACATCACATTAGATCGAGCAATGTGGGGAACCGACCACTCTGCAAGTGTCGAACCAACTGGCCTCGACCGGCTCGTCCGTGATATCCGCAATATCGAACTTGCATTCGGCGATGGAGTAAAGCGTGTGTTTGAATCAGAATTGCCGGTGAGAGCGAAACTGCGAAGGAACTAGTTTCCAACTGTGTTCCAGTTATTTAGAACACGCATAAGCACTCTGGTGTCTGGGATTCGCGCGGTCTCCAGTGTCCATTCGTGGAGATTCCCAAAAAGATCAGAACTGTTGATTTACGACAAATCATCCGTTCGGCACCTGGAACCATTCATTGATACTTCTCGGGCAACCGTATTTGATACATCTTTGTACTCAATAAATGTTTGGGCCATGCTGCGCGGAATTCGATATGGCCGTCCATGCATGCAGACGTATCTCTATGGCTATATCGCATTAGTGAAACCCAAAGTGATCGTTACGTTGATTGACAATTCTTTGCCGTTCTATTTCATAAATCACCGTTTCCCAAAAGCGACAACCATTGCCATTCAAAATGGAAGAAGGGACAACTTCGGCCGTAAACCGAACACTGGGTTTTTAGACTTATTGCAAATTGACCATGGTTGGGGTAAACCAACCATTTCCCACTACTGCATGTTTGGCGAGGCCGAAATCTCACTACTGCGTAAGTACATACGCGCCAATTTCATCGCCACAGGCAATCTTCAAAACAACTCATATCCACAAAAACCACTCACGCCAAGAGCCAGGCCAAAGATTTCATTTGTTTCTTCTCACCCAAATCTTTCCCATGATCTGTCACTTACGGCATATTCACAGGAAACCTGCACTTATTTAGGAAGTTCAGCAATTCCATACGGAAATTACTTTGGAATTGAGTCTCGCGCAGCCGCAATCATTGCGAGTATTGCCGGGAAGCAAAACTGCGATTTTCAGATTGTTGCAAAAAGGCCAGCATCAACTCCGCAGGAAAAAGAGTTTTTCGATCATGAAATGCAAAGTGTCTCCTATGAATTTCTGGTCAATGATGACCAAGGATCGAGTTATCAAGTGCTTACCGACTCGGACATGGTGGTCTCAGTGGACAGCACGATTGCCTACGAAATGTTTGGTCGTGGGAAACGATGCCTGTTTGTGTCGGCTCGCGCAGAATCGATAGGTATCGGCCAAATCGAGTTCAATAAATTTGCTTCGCCATTGAACATGCCTTCGTTTGGCCCCTTTTGGTCGAACACCACATCGGGTGTTGACTTTGAACCACTCTTCAATTTTGCCCTTCACGCAACCAATGACGAATGGAACGAGGCAACTGAGTCGATTTCGTCACAACTTGTCTATTTCGATGAAGGCAACACCCGCATACGCTCGCTCTTTACATCTCTGGGCTTGGCACGATGAGCTCAGAGCTTCTCGACAATAAGCATTTCGTTATTTTTGGCTCAGGCAGCGCTGGCCGACGCCATGCACGGGCGCTCCGCAAGCTTTACCCAAAAGCACGAATTCAAATTATTAAGCGCTCCTCCTCGTTGCAGCCAACTCAACAACTTGATGGTGAAGATGTTGAATTTGTTAACGAACCAACTGCTGCACTTGGTTTGCGTCCAGACCTGGTCGTTATTGCAAGTCCAGCAACCATGCATGCAGGAGATCTTCAATCGGCGTTGCCGTACTGTCAGAAGATTATTCTCGAGAAGCCCCTCGCCCACAACCTTGCAGATGCCAATCTGATTCTTCACACCCTGCACAAATCTTCATCTACTGCACTTGTCGGCTATCACTTAAGATTTTCTGAAACGCCTTTGAAGTTGCTCGAGCTTTGCTCAGATACATCGCTGGGTGACTTGCTTTCCGCATCCTTTGGATATGGTCAGCACCTTTCGCTGTGGCGAAAAGATATTGATTTTCGAAGTTCTGTCACTGCCAGATCCGATCTGGGCGGAGGCGTGCTCTTGGAGTTGAGTCATGAAATTGATGCGATTGACATGTTGGTTGGAAAGATTGCTTCTGTAGAAAACGCTCAAATCTCAACCGATGCCTCTATCACCGACGGAATCGTAGACACACTTGTCGATGCCCATATGGTCACTGACTTGGGGGTGGATGTTTCGCTGCATTTAGACATGACGAGCACTATCCCTTGGCGCACTTGGAAATTGCAGTTTTCCAATGGTGGCCTGAGAGCAAACCTATTGTCGGGTGAAATCTTTCGAGTTAATTCCGACAAATCAGAAGATCTCGTGTTTAAGGCGTCTGATGACGAACGTGACTCGGCCGCTAGGTCGCAAATTTCCTCATTTATGACCGACGGACACCATGGCGGCAACCTCGAACAGAGCCATTTCGTAATGAGAACCATTGATGCAATCAGACGTAGCGCAGAAATAAATGCATCGGTCGTCGTTGATAAAGATTATGGAAGTATGTAGCCAATGATTGTTGCAGGTGTATTTGCGCGAGGCGGTTCCAAGGGTGTGCCGAATAAGAACCTTCGCATTGTTGGTGGCATGTCGTTGGTTGAGCGAGCCGTGAAGCAGGCATTAGCCACTCGACACGTAACCCGTGTCTTGTGCTCCACCGACTCTGAAGCGATTGCAGATGAGGCCAAGCGAAGTGGCGCTGAAGCACCGTGGCTCCGACCTTCCGATTTGGCGCAAGATACTTCTCGTGAATGGGATTCTTGGGTGCACATGGTGAAGTGGCTCAACCAACAGGGCGAATTTCCTGAATACCTCATGGCGGTTCCTTGTGTTGCACCACTACGAACTGTCGAAGACTTGAATCAGTGCACCGAGCTTGCAGTCTCCTCCGGCGCGGATGTTGTGATGGCCGTTGCGGATTCTTATAAGAACCCTTGGTTCAATATGGTTTCAATTGATGCCGAGTCCGGCTTAGTTCGGCTAATCAACGAACCACCGCAAAGAATTTACAATCGCCAAGCTGCACCGGTTGTGTACGACGTTTCAACTGTTGCATTTATTATCAAGTGCTCGTATTTGCTTACCGCAACTTCAATTTATGACGGTGTCACACGAGCTGTTGTTTTGCCAACGAATCATTGTGTGGATATAGACACCGAAGAGGATATTGAATACGCAGAGTTTCTTCTCAACAAAAGAGATAAGGGGAAATAGGTATGGATTACGGGCGAAGCTTGCACGAACTTTCTCGTTTAGATGACCGCGTCGCACTCATCATTGGTGGTGCAGGCCATATCGGCCGCGTTTCGGCTGATGGCTTGGCCGAACGAGGAGCATCCATTGTCATTGTTGATATTTCTGCAGAGCGATCCCAGGCGGTGGCCGATGAGTTGAAAGCCAGGCATGGTGTGAAAACTCTTGCCATTCAAGCCAACCTTGAAAACGAGACCGAAGTGAAGGCTGTTCCGCAGAAGGTTCTTGATGTCTTTGGTCGAATCGATATCTTGGTTCACCTTGCAGCCATTGTCGACCCCGAACTTGGTGGTTGGACATGCCGTTTTGAAGACCAGAGCCCGGCGCAGTGGCGACGAGGACTTGAGATAAATCTGACCAGCGCATTTTTACTTGCACAAGGGTGCCTGGAGCCGCTTCGCAATAGTGGCCATGGCACAATGATTTTCTTTGGTTCCACCTACGGGATTGTGGGCCCTGATTGGTCTATTTACGAAGGAACCGACATGGGCAACGCTGCAGGTTACGCCGCAAGCAAAGGTGGGGTCATCCAGTTGTCGCGTTGGCTTGCCACCACCCTTGCCCCAGCTGTGCGCGTCAACTCCCTCTCCCCGGGCGGTGTATTTCGTAATCATCTTGATTCATTTCATAACGCTTACGCGAACAAGACCCCACTAAAGAGAATGGCAAGCGAAGAGGACTACAAAGGTGCAGTTGCCTTCCTCGCAAGCGACCTCTCTTCATATGTCACCGGCCACAACCTTGTGGTTGATGGTGGTTGGACTGCCTGGTAATTGTTAGCCAGCAACAAGAGAAATTGCTGAGCGAACTAGCGCTCTTGCCTCAGCAAGTTTTTGTTGATAGGTAGCAAAGTCTGGAGGAGTTTGTGCCAGTGCTGCATCTGCCTCATCAAAGAGCGTTTCTGCTTTAGCTAGCATTTCCGATGCAGTGAGTGAACCGGTGTCGGTTGGTGTTGCCGGAACCGTGGACGCGCTACCAGGAACAGTCGTCTCCGTAGAGCTGTCTGTTGGAGGTGTTTCCGTTTGACCATCATCTATACGGTCGTCAAGGTTCCCCGCGTATCCCGGGAACAACTTGGCAATTGCACTAGTGAGGCCATCTGCAATAACCACCTTGTTGTTGTACGACGCCAAGAATTTACGAACAAACACTTGGCGGGCGTTCGCGTCATCCGGGCGAACATACAGCGGCCGCAAATACACGAGACCCTTGCCCACTGGCACCATCTGCAAGTCGCCAAACACCACGCGAGAGCCGCGCTGATCCAACAGTGTCACTTGCTGTGAAACCACCGGGTCGCTACCAAATTCTGCCGCCACCGTTGCGGGGCCTTCTGGGAGCGGGTCATTAATTTCATAGACGGTGATCTTTCCGTACGACTTCGGATCGCTGGATACCACCATGAAGGCTCGCAACTCTTTTCGTGCATCGTCCGAAGAAAACGGCACGAATGGACGGAGCATTGAAAAAACTCCAAGAGAGTTGGTCGAACCCGGCTCGTGGAAAATGGTGTAGTACGGCTCGAAGCGAGAAACGTTGGCGTCCTGAACATCAATGAGATCGGGGTTTAAGGCCGTACCAGCGGTGCCGACAATTCCGGTAGCTCCGTCTGGTTCGGACGGTGGCGCCTGAGCAACGCTCCATGCAGCATCTCGATTAAAGAACAGTGTCGGGTCATTGAACTGGTATCGGCCGTAAATGTTCGTCTGCACACGGAACAAGTCCTCTGGGTAACGGAAGTGCGATACCAACTCGGCGGATGCTTCGGATACAGGTGTGAACAGCTTAGGGAATGCTTTCGCCCATGTTGCTGCGATTGGGTCTTTCGCATCGACGACATACATCGTGATTGCGCCGGAATATGCATCGACAACTACCTTCACGCTGTTGCGCACGTAATTAAAGTTGGCACTTAGCCCAGAACCCGGCGTGAGTTGAGAAACGTTTGCTGCCTGCGCATTTGGATAACGACTAGAGGTCGTGTACGCATCAAGAATCCACACAACTTTGCCGCCAACTACTGCAGGATATGCATCAGCGTCGTACCGCAAGAACGGAGCAATCTTTTCTACTCGGTCCTTCACGTTTCGCACCCACATGATCTGCGATTCTGGCGAAATGAGATTGGAGCCGAACAGGTTGAATTCTCCGAAATTAAGAGCGAACGCAACGCGGCGTACGGTTGAAGAAAGAGCGACACCGCCCACACCTTCATACGCTGAAGCAGCAGTATCCGGACATGCCTGCTCGACTTGTTTCGTTCCAACAATGGAATATCCGTCCAGCGCTTCACCTACATATAGCTGTGGTCGCTTAACCCCAAGATCGATATACGTCGGACGGCCATCAACCGTGACACGGCTTGCAGGCGCGGCCACCACGCCGCATCCGTGCGTGTAAATCAGATGCCGCGAAACCCAGGTGCGGTTCGGTATGCCCGCGGTATTTAACTCGCGTGCTCCAAGGATCACTTGTTGCAATCTGCCATCAATCGAATAGCGATCGACGTCGAGATCGCGAATTGCGTAGAACGATGTCTTGCCTTCGTCGAGTGCAAAACGATCACGCATTTCAGTTGGATCCAACTGTCGCACATCTCGAAGTGGCGCATCCGATGCCGTGACATCTGCCGTTGAAATTGGCCCAAACGACAGTGGTGTCCTCACGACGTCACCCAAGTTCATTGCGTACTTAGTCGCCTCAATGTTGTTTGCGATAAACGGCAACTCTTTGGTGCTCACGTTTGGTTGCACAGAGAACCGCTGGATGATCGTTGGATAGATGCCGCCTGCAGCAATCGCTACAACGATCCACATCAACGTGGCCATAACTGGAATGCGCCACCCCTTCATGCGAACGTTCCACAAAAACAGCAGCGCTACGGCCACAGAAACCAAGATCATCAAGTTGATTGCAGGCAACTGTGCATTGACATCGGTGTACGTTGCACCTTGCACAACGCCCCGTGTTGAACCTGTGAGACCAAAGCGAGACAGCCAGTAACCCGCTGCACGCACCAACGCAAGGCCGGCGAACAGCACCGAAAGGTGCGCCTTTGCCTGCGGAGTAACTTTGCGTCCCTGCACTTGAAGACGAATGCCGCCGTTGAGATAGTGCACCGCACTAACAACAAGAACGATCAGAACGAGCGCTCCAAACAGCCAGTTGACAACAAACTCTGCAAACGGCATCTGGAACATATAGAAACTGACATCTTGGTTAAACAATGGGTCGGCAATGCCGAATGATTGTCGATTAGTGAACAACAACCAGTCCTGCCATTGCGACATTGCTGGCAAGCCAACCATTAAACCAAGCACACCACCAACAACAAAACGAACAAGCCACTTGCGTGAACCAACAAGCTGTCGATAACCCGCAAGCGCTCGCTCTTCGGGTGATGGAGCAACAACTGCAGGTGCAATTCGGTCGGCAAGCCATAAGTTGACGACAATGATCACTAGGAAGACCGCAACAAACACCGCGCTCAACAGAGCTTTAGTTGCAAGAACGCTCCAGTAGACATCGGTACGACCAAGCACGTCGAACCATAGGACATTGACATAAAAGCTGGCAATGCTTCGTCCTGAAATGACGAGCGCTACAAGTGCAGCGACAATAACTGCAGCGACAATTCGGCCGCGGCTTGGCTTGTTAAACGTGAAACCGCCACCTGGTTGTCCTGGTCGGCGTGGGGGAAGATCTGAGGGGTTGCGCACCCCGAGGAGATTACTCGCCTATTGGTGCGAGTAGGCATCGGCATCCGGCATGTGCCGTTGGATGCTGGTGACCAGTTGGATAATTGTCGCCGAGTGCCGTCGCGCCTGCCAACGAGTTGTCTTCGGCATCGGCACAGCTTGGGCCATTCGGGTCGACCATCCAACACATCTTTGTTCCCTGATCAAGAGTCAGATACGCACCCCTGCTGTACGCAAGCACCGCGATATCTGCCACAAACTGCTCGACTCGCTGCATCTTCCACTCACGGAACACGCTTCGGAGCAATGACGCCATCTCGTCCCGGTCGCCATTGCTTTGCTCGACACCACGTTGAATACGTTCACGTAACGGGCGAACGATTGTTTCATCAATATTCTTCGACATCACCTGCATCACAGCAGTGTTCGTGACTCGCTTACGCAAATCTGCCTTAAGGCTTGGCGAAAGGCTTTTTGCCCCTGCCATTGCGGTAGTCATCACATCTTCGGTCAATGCTTCAATGTGCTGCTGCGCGTGGGTATCGGCTGCGGGAAGCAATGTCTCCAAAGCAACGACCGACTTCTTGCCCTGCAAATACGTGAGCATTGCATTTTCTTCGTCGGCGAGAACTCGCTTTACCTTGCGCACCATCTGCACCTTCAACGGGGCAAGCACATCGTCGCGATGCTCAAACATTTTCTTGTCGACCTTGGGCACAACTACCTTGGCTTTTGGCTTGACGGGCTGGCTCGCTTTTGCGTCATCTTTTGACGATGGCTTCACCGCTGCCAGAGCAGGCTTCTTTACATTGTTTGCTACTTCACTGGTGGTCGATTGGCGTAATTTCGCAAAGAGGTCATCCGCCGACTTCTTTTGTGGCTTCTTTGCGACAGGAACCTCTGCCTCAACTTCGGGCTGATCTACTTTGCTTTTTCGCGAATTACCAAACAGTTGAACGACAGTGGCAAAGTGTTCCTCTGCTGGTGGGTCGGTCGAAGGGTGATCGCTCATGCCGGCGGGGGTTTCGCGCTTCGGCGAAACAGGCGCAGGATCAACTTCCACCACCAATTCTTCAACAACTTCTTCAACAACTGCGTCTTCTGCAATAGCTGATTCTTCAATGACGACTAATTCTTCAGAAACTTCTGCGACTTCGTCAGCAACTTCAACTTCGTCGACAACCATTGTCATCGAACGTTGCGGGATTGCTTCTGGATCCTTCGTGTGATCGAAAATTACTGGCTCGGTTGGATCGCTCGGGGCGACAGAGGCCGCGGCTCGCGCAATCTCTTGAGAAAGATCGTCGAACTCAGCTAGATCACCGACAACATCGTCGGCTGCATTTCGAGCGCGATCAAATGCACTCACTAACCGATCGCGATTATGAATCAGTTGCTCAATTTGTTGACGTGCAAGTTCGCGACGGCGAGCTAACTCACTGAGAACTTTTTCGCGATACTCGCGAGCTTCGTTGACCATGTCTCGACCTTGCTGTTTAGCAAGCTCAATTTCGGCCTCAACATCGGCTGCGGCATCATTTTGTCGACGGGCGGCTTCTAGTTCGGCATCTTGTCGCATACGAGATGCGTCGGCGCTCGCCTCGCGCACCAAACGTTCAGCGGATTCTGCGGCACGTAAGCGCATCTGTTGTGCAGCTTCGCGAGCAACAGTAAGCACCCTCGCCGTTTCCTCGCCCAACAATGCAGTAACAGTTTCTTCGTCGAGAACACCTGGGGCCGACATGCCGCGCGTTTGCATCGCGCGCAATTCACTTTCTAGAAAGCGTTCACGCTCCTGCAGGCGAGCGAGTTCGGCCGAAACCATACGCAAAAAATCGCGTACCTCCTCCTGCTCGTAGCCGCGGCGCCCAACCGTAAACTGCGCTGCGCCAACTGCGGCGGGCGAGGATGGATCGGGGCGCGAAAATGAAATCGCCATGGAATCAAGAGTACGCCGTGGTTACAGCGAGATCGTGGCATTCGTAAGGCCACTGCCTCCAAGGGATTCGAGTGCCGCCAAGGCCTCTGCAAGATCATTAACGGTAATTACCTTCACTTTTGAGCCCGCTGCACGACGTGCGGCTGCAATCTCTTCATCGCTTTGCGACGCAGGAATAATGAATACGTCTGCTCCAATTGCCTTTACTGCCACTGCCTTTTGCTGCAGAGCACCAATTGCGCCAACCGTTTCGTCTTCGTTTATCGTCCCAGTAGCAACTACTTTCTTGCCACCCATGAGGTCTCCCGGGGTTAATTCATCCAACAGTGCAAGGGTAAAAGCAAGGCCAGCGGA
>Ga0208087_1000257_pt1 | contig 10268 bp, 3 predicted proteins | sample LakMenEpi29Oct10_FD_150745 | JGI IMG/M metagenome (GOLD analysis project Ga0208087, IMG submission 150745) | Freshwater microbial communities from Lake Mendota, WI - 29OCT2010 deep hole epilimnion (SPAdes) | ecosystem: Environmental > Aquatic > Freshwater > Lake > Epilimnion/Euphotic zone ... | reverse complement strand
CATTTGTATTGTAGTCCAATTGCATAGTATATATTTTTAATTTATTCTTCATAGAATACATAAGGTACTTGATTACATAAATACGTAGGTATTATTACACGAAATAATAATATGATTTCATTTACAGTCTACAGTAACGAGGTGGCCACGACCCCACCCAGAATGAAGAACAAGGATGGCACAGGAGAAGGAGAACAACAGAGCCATCCAACAACAGAACAACAGAGTCATCCATCCCCAGCCGGAGTGGATGCGGAGAAACAACAGAGTCATTTATCCCCACCCGGAGTGGATGTGTAAAACAATGTCATTTATCCCCACCCAGAGTGGACTTATAAATGTAATGTAACATAGTAATTTATCCCCACCTAGAGTGGACGACAATCAACAACACACATCGGAGGGCTCATCCTTCCCCCCCCAGGGTTATGTGGGGAAGTATATCCTACGCCGTCAAGGCTCCAGATATTCCCCCTATAAAAACTGAAGACCTGGAGAGGACCACGCTGGGGCCAACCCAAGCCGGGGGGAGCGAGGCCGAGAATAATATGTGTATGTGTGTTCTATAGTCAGTCGATAGACTAACTTCATTGTTATAACATCGTTTAGTAAGATTAAAGTATTTAAACTGAAACTTCGGATTACTTCATTGACCAGACTATCAAGTTTGGGCGTAACAGAGGTTAACCCCGATATGGCGACCCTGGCAAGTCCAGTAGAAGGATTTGCCAGGGAGGTCATTACTTAGCACAAAAGAAAAGCTAAGTAAAGGGGCTACCCAAAGTTACTTGTAGACTGAACATTGACAAATTGAAAATTTTTTTTCACTGTTTCAGGAAGACGACAGAGAACCTTCCAGCAGACTACAGACTACATATTACAGAGAGTGCGAAATAGTTCTAAGACATACGGTTCAAACCCCGCGTTTTAGAACTCGCATTTGTATTTGAGAATACTTGTATAAGACTAGGCTAAACACCAGCTTTTACAAAAATATTCACACATACCTCTCGAACTTTCTCTAACTGAAACTCGACAAACATATTTGCAGATCGCATACTTGCATATTCATATTCATATCCAGATAAAAACCTATAAACTTTTTCAAGAAATAGCCTTGAGCAACAAAACCGCTGCTCAATTTTATTTTTGAAAAAGTAAGTTTTTAAACTCGTGCAACTTTCTAAAAATAGCCTTGAGCAACAAAACCGCTGCTCAATTTTATTTTGGAAATTTTGTAAAAACTTGAAAAAACCATGGCACAGTCTAACCTAGTGCATCTCATGAGAGAGGAAAAAACATCTCGTGGTCTAGCAGAATTGATGAAAGAGCTAGTGCTCGCAAGTGGAGCCCCAGATGAAACTAGGAAAACTCTACGAGAAAAAATAGACATAGTGTGCAGGAACAGTAAAGAAAAAGAACACTCTAGAAAGATAGAAGAGTTTACGTTCACTAAAGCCAGGAGGAGCATAGAAGACTGGGAAGCAGAATTGAAGAGATCAGAGGTACATCCCACCAAGGACAATCATTTCAAGTCCGAATATGGCGTTAATTACATTAACACATGTAAGGAATCATGGACCAGGAAGGAAGACGAGGCAGGCTGGACAGCAGTAGATACAGCAAAAGAGAACTGGGAAAGAGACCAAGATAATAAAAAAAGGGATCACGACAGGAAACAGCCAGTAGAAGGAGCAGAGCGTGCAGAGTACGAAAGGAAAGTCATGACAAAGGACGATCTCACGAGAATCTTTGATGAAACAAAGAGAGAGATCAGATTAGGAAATAGGAAAGCAATGAGACACAGCCCGATATGGGAAGTAGCAGCCAGAACACAGAATAATGACAGTACGTATGAAGACAAAGAACTTAGATTCAAAGACCGGGAAGACAAAAGTAAGAAAGAAGAGCACAGAGAGACAGACTGGTACCAAAACATCCAGAACATTTCGGAACTAGGCGGACAATTAGGGTACACTGAACGACACTTCAAAAACGTATTAAGTCGCTTCATTTCATGGTTTAACCCAGAACTGAGCATCGTAACGGACAAACTGACAGCTGATGACACAGCAAGATTTCTGATGCGACTCCATACACCAGACACAGACGAGGAAAAAATCGACAAACAGATTAATCGACTCACTCGTAAAGCAGGCACCTCACTCAGACCTGTAATGGCGTACCTACTCGAGATAGTAAGTGCCAAATACCAGGCAAGTACACCACTGGAAAAAGAGACAGAAATCAGAAAAGAAATGATAAGGGGTTTAGTGAAATTCACTAGAGGAGACCTACAGATACAGATAGTCCAGAGTATAGAGTATGCCAGAAGAAGTAAAGATAAATTAGACTGGAAATTCATCTTGGAAAAAGCAATAGACAGCGAGATGATCCAAGGAACACCACAGGTCGACATAAAATACCAGAACCATGATGCAAACGAGGCTGCTTTACAGAAACTGTACAACGTCTCAACAGGAATAGATACCAAACCGAGATATCAGCCGAATTATGCACCGGGCAAAGACGACGAGCGTCACCGCGAGTACTATGAAGCGGAGACCCTTAAAGAGACAGAAAGTGACAGAATCGACCTTTCAGAGATATATGGCGACTATCCAACCTCCTCCGAACTCCGAAAGATACTAGGAAAAGAAAAGCAGAAAATGGAGAAGGTGGTCCACGAGAAAAGACAGAGAGAGGAGGCAGAACAAGAGGAAGAATGCCGAAAGATAGCCAAATTAGAAGAGAGAGAAAGAGAAAAAGAGAGAGAGAGAGAGATTAGTAAAAATGACGATAAATTAAAACTCTTGAAAAAAGTACAAGAGGAAGCAACTAGGAAAAGCACGAGAGAAAAAGCACAAACGAAGACATTCGGGATATATGCTATTTCTCCCGAGGCAGAGACAGTTAAGACTGACCGAAGAGACATACAAAAAGGTGAGAGGTCACCAAGGGAGAATAGTTTAAACAGAGACAGGTCAAGTCCCTACCGGAGAGACAACACTACACCAACCAGGAGAGATAACTCAGGACAGAATAGAAGAGACAACTCAGTCCCCAGGAGACGGGATGACAGAGACAATAGATCCAGAGACAGAAATAATACCGGTTGGAACAACAGGAATACTGGCAGGAACGATAGGTCAAGAGACAACTCTACAAACAGGAATGAAAGAGGCAGAAGCAGGGAAAGACAAAATGCCAGAGAGACGAGAACAAACTACAGCACTGAGAGAACACCTACCCGAAGAGACAGAAGCGACAGTACGAAAGACAGGCAAAAGTACGGAATTACCTCAGAAGATTTTAGAAAACAGAAGGGAGAAATGTTCAGAAAAGACTTTATAATGAGAGAAAGTGACAAAGAATGTGACAAATGCGGAGATTGGAGACATTTCCCCTGGAATTGTGACAGATACAGGAGGTATTCGAAATTCGAATGTAAAACGTGCTCAAAAGGTCTTCACCATTGGGCCGATGACTGCATGGGAGGTTTTAGAGACAGAATGGAACAACCGTACAAAAAGTTTGTGAATAAAGACGGTTCCAGAGACAGCCGCCGAAATACAGACGGAAGAGACAGATCAAGAAGTTTTAACAGTGCGAGCAGGCGACCCGAAGAAAGGGACAGATCTCAAAGCTTCAACAGAGAAAGAGGCAGAGAAAACAGAGACAAAAGACCTGATAGTGGAAATAGCAGAGACCAGAGACAAAACAGTAGAGATGGCAGGGACCGAAGTAGAGACTCTAGAGACGGAAGAATACCAGATAAGGACAGAGGCCTAAATATGAAGGGGTGGACAAACAAGCAGGGAAATTGATTAGCCAAGGGAAAGGAAACACTCGCCCGGACCCTGAAAGGCAAACAGGAAAGAGTGTAGAGACAGAACTCAGTAAAGAGACACAAAACTGTAACAGTATGAAATTTCCTAAACCAAGGACACTTTCGTTTAACGATCACGATGACTTAGCGACACCCCAACCTAAATTGTTTAAAGAGCTAGTTAACGATATTATTTTCCCACCAGAGGGAAGTCCAAGAGACAGATATTTACAATCAACGATAGACGATTTAAAAGAACGTTCCAGGAAAAAATCTAAAGCCATTAAGTTGAATCAATTATTTATAAACCGTCAACTTTATTTTTTAAATATCTGCCTGAATCCAGAAAAAGGTATGAAAAAGGATACAAATGTTAAAGGGTTAGTAGATACAGGAGCTGCAAACAGCCTAATACACACTGACATAATAAAGCAGTACGGTATAAAGTACGAGCCAGGCAGTATGGTGATTTGTACGGCTACAGGGACAGATAGCGTTTCTATTAAAGGGACAGCTCATATAAAGTTCAGAATGCGGACAACAAAGAATAACATCATAGAGACCTGCGCTAATTTTATAGTAACAGAAAAATTGAACGGCATGGATTGCATACTAGGCGCAGATTTTTTAATGGAAAATAATAACGTGGTAAATGTGTCTAAAAACTGCTTAGTTTGGCGAGAGAACGATAGCCTTCACAGAGTCCGGATAGCTGACAGCGCAGAGTTGGAAAAGTTGGAAACAATAAATATTTACACACAGAAGCATGCGCATAAAATCCTGTTTAAACCAGAAATAGAGTGTAAGGATTGCTTGCAGCTGGATAAAAATTCGCATAAAGCTGACACAAAAGTACTCCGAGGGCGGGATGTAAACGGACACCCAATTATAATTTGTGAAGATAAAGAGAATGGGGAAAAGATCCTTAAACAAAACTTAGTAAATACATCCGAATATATAGACGCAAACACCGAAGAGAGTACTTTAAAACCTACAATAGGTGTATATAGCCACAGTGTACAGCATAATTATGAGGAGGAAACATTACCAGACTCGGCGGATCTATTCGCGGATTCTCAGGAATTAAAGGAGGAAATACTCGAAAAAAAGATCTCAATTAATGATGGGGACTATTCTCATTGCCCCCCCGAACATTTAGGAAAGTTAATGAGTCTAATGGAAGATTTTAAAGATCGTTTCTCAGAGTCAAAACTAGATCTGGAAATCACAGACATGTATACAGCCGATTTAGAAACCATACCCGGTAAAGTTGTCAACCAAAAATGCCGCAGGCTACCGACAGATAGATTCGTTTTCGCGAAAAAAGCTATAGATCAATTGATAAAAATGGGCGTTGTTTCGGAATCCGATTCGGCGTGGAGATCGAACGTGGTTATGGTCCCAAAACCACAGTCGGGTCAACTGAGGGAGAATTCTAAGTCAGACATGTTAGACAAGTCTAAAAAAGTAGATATATACAGAATATGTTTAGACTTCAGGGAATTGAACAACAGCCTTGTATTCCCCAAAAATGTTCAATTCGTTAATCTGGAAAATTTACTACATAAGCTTAAAAATAAGGTGTGCGTAAGCATGGATATATCTTCCGCATTTTTCATAATTCCTATAAATGAAGCGGACCGCTACAAAACATCCTTCTGGGTTAATGACTTGAGCTACGAATTTAACTCATTGGTTATGGGGCTAAAATCTAGTCCTTACCATCTAAAAATGTTTATGAACATAGTGTTTGGACCTGTCCAATTTGAAAAGTTAAAAAAACTGCTGAGCCAAGCTGAGCGTGATTTACTACCTTCTAGCTTTGCAGATATAGTTATCAGCTATTTCGACGACTGCTTTGTTTTTGCTGACAATTATGAGCAGCTTCTCGTGTGTTTTAAAATATGTCTAATGGCTGCAAGGGAAGCAAAAATAAAATTTAGTGTGGAAAAAACCACATTCTTCACAACAAAAATTAAAGTACTGGGCTACTCATTTGACACAAAGGATGCACTTCTAACAATGGATAGGCTAAAGTCCTCAGCAATCACAAACATGAAAAAGCCCTCTTCACTTTTTGAGCTACATAGTAGGCTCTGCGCTTTCCAGTATCAAAGTATATTTCTCCCTTACCTCAAACATATTCTTTACCCTCTTCATTACATGTTAAGGAAGAGAGAATGGAAATGGGGAGACCAAGAAGAGGAAGCTTGGTCATTAGCAAAGCAATTATGCGGACTAGGGTTGAGGCTTACAATACCGGATAAGGAGGATGATTTAGTTCTAACAACAGACGCAAGTAAAGTTGCAGCGAGCGCATGTTTATTCAGAGTAAGAAACAAAAAGTTAGAACTAGTGGCCGTTAACAGCAAGTATTTTAACGTAACGGATCTAAATAAATGTAGCTATGTACTAGAAAGTGTAGCACTGGCGTACGGGCTTAAGTGCTTTGCCTCATACATATTGAATTGTGAGGGCAAAATAAAGGTATTTACAGATGCAAGGTCATTGATTTACTGTAAAAGGATGTCGACTCACAGTATACTACTCAATAGTACCCTAGCCTACCTGACAAATTTCGTGACTTTGTCAAACATGGAACTGTATCACTTGCCCGGGGACGTAAATGTCCTGGCGGACGTAATGAGCAGGGCTATAGCAGACAATCTGAACTGTGCATTAAATCGCGAACATCCCATAAGTAAACAATGGGCGACTGTTATTCCTGTAATACCGGAGACATTTAACGTAGACCGGAATACTTTGTTTAAATTCTTAACATGTACATTAAAGCCTGAAATAGAGGATAAACATGACAGAAGAATGAGGAAATTGGTAGAGCCAAAATCAGTTCAGCAATGGTTTGACATTTCCCAGGGAGCGACAAGCGAAGAAAGATTTTATAATGCGATAAGACTTCTCGAACAGTGGAATGATACTTATGAAAAGCATGAGAAGCTAGGCAACATATCTGTTAACATGTTGTCTCAGAAAGAGCAGAGAGCACACGAAGCTCTCATGCGACTAATCACTGAGAAAAATAAAGAGTGCACCATAATTATAGAGAATATATTAGAAAAAACTTATGCGGATATAAAGGACACGCCTATTTACAAAAAAATTCGGAAAAGTCTGGTGGAAGCCAGTAAACAATTAATTAGTATAAATGGTGGCGGACTAACAAAGGATAATGTAACCGACTACTGTATAATAATAGACGATATTATGGTTCAAATTTCGGAAATTTTGCCCGAAAGTAAAATACCAACAAGTGAAGGGTGTAAAGCAATAATCAAGACTAATGTATTTAATAGCATCCTGAATTATGGAAAAACAGTAGCAAATGGAGTGCAAGAAAAGAACTCTACATGGGAAGGCAGAGGTCATTTAAAATACAGACCCGAGCCATATAGTAGTGATATATCACTTCGAACTCAAAAACAATACAGTCTAAAACCTAATGAGATAATTAAGTTGGATCTGGACGTTCGTGTCCACCCGAGAGCTGGTTATATACATGAATACACTGAGGCGGAATTTACAAAGAAAATGGAAATGAATGTGGAGACAGCCCTCATGTGTGTGGGCACAGACGACTACAATAAAATATCCATACAAAATCTGAAAAGTGTGCCAGTAACAATACCCGAAGGTACAGCAATATTAATAGTAAATACGTCCAGAATATCATATGACACGGATACAGGGACATTTAGTTCAGAACAGCAAGAGACATTATGGAATGAAGTAAACACCGACAGTAAGGGCATAGCTTTGGTCAGGGATGTCCTAAGTACATTTGAACCGGATTCTCTTAAAATAGGTGAAATATCAATTCGGATTCCAGGCGAAGGGGACACGAGAGCTAGACTTATAGACGAACTTCGAGGCCATGATAATGACAACCTGCCGAAAATATCGACAAAACTATATAATATATTACCAGTCACTGCAGAAGTCGAACAGAATCATGAGGATTCATATAAAACGGATACACAGGCATTATTAGCACTGGATCTGTTACAAGATAAAAAACTCTCGTTACACACTCTCATTAAATTACAGGGAGAAGACGACAACATACAGTTAATAAGGGAAAACTTGACGGGAAACCAGGACGCGTATGGTTCTTATATCCTAAAAAACGGACTAGTATGTAAAAAATTTACAGTACACCATATAGGCGTAACATTTTTAGGCATATACATACCGACAGCGATACTGAGAGCAGTGATGCAGTATGTACATCGCAAGTACCTACATACCTCGGTGACTCAAACTAAAAAGGAGTTTTCAGCCAATTATTATCACCCACAATCAGATAAATTTGCGAAAGAAATATGCAGGGAATGCGTAATATGTACCCAAAGCAGAAATATGGAGAAAAGGGATATTACTATAGGGAGACAGCGTACATTGAAACCGGAAAGACCGCGGGAATCAATATCAGCGGACATATTATACTTTCCGAAATCAAGTTCAGGTTATACACATGGATTATTAATTGCAGACCTATTCTCACTGTACGTGAGTTTCTTCCCCATGCGAAGTAAGAATAGTGCTGAGGTAGCAAAAGCTTTTGATAAATATTTGTCAGCAATGTGCCCACCAAAAAATTTATACACTGACTCAGACCAAAGCTTCAGAGGGGAGGTGGAAACATTGCTTCGCCTTTGGAATATAACGCATATTACAAGTTACCCTTACACACAGAAGCAGAATGCGGTAGAATCACAAGTAAGGATCTTTAAGAATGCCTATAGGGCCGCCATTTTGGAAAACGACATATTTAAGATTCCCCAGTGGGACAAACTCTATCCTATGGTCATATGCAGAATAAATGTCATGATTAGTAAATATGGCATGAGCCGAGAATCGGTACATTTCGGAACAATCGTGGATTCCTCACTGCCATTAATAGTAGATTGCGAAGCTTTTAGCCCTTTAGAAGACGATTTGAAGCAACTTTGCGACAGGTTTAGAGATAAAATCGGGCGATTTCTCATGAGGAAGAAGAGGGATAAAGAGCTATACAAGATAGGAAAGTCGAAACACTTTTATATGTACGAATTAGTGATGAGGACAGACTATACAGCAGACAATCTCCTAGCACCAGTGTATAAGGGTCCTTTCAGAATAGTACATTTAGACAGTGGAGGAGCCAGACTCAGGAACATAAAAACTAAAGAGGAACAGTCAGTAAGTTTCGAACACATGCGAAAGATACATATAGACGAACTTTTAACACTTTTACCGCAGAATTTTGACTCTGAGGTTATGGCAGCTTTAGACAACTATAGATATAAAAGGTCAGATAAAGAAGAAGAGCCAGGGATAGACAGAGATACGTCAGAGACAGGGAGCGATAAAGCAGATAGTGGAAAAAGGGTATTACGTTCCGGGAGATTGTACCAGATTGACATAAAGAGGATAGGAGACAAAACTGGAAAAGAAGCCGAAAAAGTGTATTGGAGGACAGGGCAAATATACAAAAGGGATATATTCGACAAAAATATACCTATACTTACAAGACACAGAGCTTCTGATAGGGAGTTTATTGCTCAAAGAGATTTTTTAAATACAGCAGAGAAGAATATTTTTGCGGGAGAATATAGGAAAACAGTCGAGGTGATGATGACAAAAGCAGAAAAAAGGAAATATTACTCTGATAAAAAGTGCTCATTTAGTTCCGCGGAGGAAGGTACAATGATTATACGAATGAAAAAAACAGACCAGGAAAGACCGGGGAAAAGGGTTAAATTTAAAGAGGTTGTGATTCATTTCTACTCGGATAAACAAAAGGACTAAATTTTCAAGTAGCAATGATTTAAAAAAAAAATTATATATATATTGACACTTGAAAACAGAGAGAAGGCAGACCCGCTGCCTGTTGTGAAGAGAGAGATAGAAACCATGACGTACAGGCGATACTTGGCAAGCCAGAGAGGAATGGCCACGAACCGATTGTCATTTCCAGCTCACCGAGTATACGGTCGGTGGACAAGGGAAGTGCGGCGATAGTGGTCAAAGGCGACCTGTTGGATATAATGACCAACAGGAGCAAATCCTTTCTGGTCAAAAGCGCCAATGAGCCGAAGGTCATGGGGAACAGCTCTTTTATATAAGGAACGAAAATAACGATTATTTTGGAGATGAGTAAACACAACAAAAACCCAAACAATGTAATAAAGTACACGGATATTAGCAGTTTTGGGAAATAAATGTTAAAACCGCCTATCTACATACATACAGATGTACCCACATATAGGCGTCTGCAGATGTACCCACATATGTACCCACATTGCAGATATACACACCCCAAATTGTGGGGGAGGCCAGAGAGTAGAAAGCTATGACGCTACATACAGAGAGCAATGCACGGGCGTGTGGAGGTACATGAAAAGTCAGTCGGAGTGAATGAGGAACTTCAGTTCATATT
>Ga0208087_1000249_pt1 | contig 10402 bp, 25 predicted proteins | sample LakMenEpi29Oct10_FD_150745 | JGI IMG/M metagenome (GOLD analysis project Ga0208087, IMG submission 150745) | Freshwater microbial communities from Lake Mendota, WI - 29OCT2010 deep hole epilimnion (SPAdes) | ecosystem: Environmental > Aquatic > Freshwater > Lake > Epilimnion/Euphotic zone ... | reverse complement strand
CAATCATTATATATTTAGAATATTGATACTCCTTGACGCTCTAGAAGTTGATGAAACATTTAGCCTAGAAAAACATGGAAAAATTTGCCAAATGATGCATCGAGAAGTCAGAGATATAAGAAGAACTAATCCACTATGGAGAATGGATACAAGCTTAGTAGTAGAATTTATTAATTCGACCCCACTTAAAGAAGAAGACAGAGAGAGGGAGAAAGACAAGTTGCCAGAAAATCTTGTTGATAAAGAGGGTTTATCACCCTGCAAAAGTACTAAAACTTTAAATAGCTCATAAATCTATAAGATGACACAAAAGGGAGTAAAGTTAGAAATAGAAACAATAGAAGAATGCGGTTGTGAACCACATGAATGTTATTGTAGGCGTAATATAGAATATAAGAAATCCATGAAAATTAGAAATCTTACAACAATGATTGGGCTGATTGAAGCAGATGCACCACTATCGTTCAGAGCATTAGAAAGAATTTGTGAACTTAAAAAGAAAATTAAAAGAATAGACCCAGAATGGATCTTGATAGATGAGGTAAAGTTATTAGAACACCAGGTTTTAAGCCAACTTGATACTATAGACCACACTATACCTTGGAATAGTGCTAGGAATAAACTGAGATATATAGATCTCTGTCAAAGTATAAATAAGCTCAAAATAATCCACCCTGATTGGGAAATGGATTTAGAAAATTCTAAAAATCACTATCTCTGTAGATGTCGCTCATGTCTAGAAGAAAGGAGGATGTATCAACAGACACTAGACGAAATTAGTTTAGAGAAATCTACCCCATACAAAGGGAGTAGAAATAAAATTTCAAATTAAGAAAAATAAGAATCTTTAAACAATAAAAATGTCAGTTAATAAGAGTCAAGAAAAGGAACTATTAATTAAGAACCTGTTTAAGTTAATCAATGAAATATTCATTGTAAAACCAGGAATTACTTTCGATGAGATAATTCTCCAAGTAAGAAACACTAAGAAAAGAATTCTAGAAATAGATCCTAACTGGAAATTAGGGAACAAATACTTCCACTATGTGCATGAAGTAATATCCCTTATAGACGAGGTCAACACGTTGGATGAAATGAATTTAGAAAAACAAAGAAAAACCTTTAGAAAAATTCTCAAAACCACTAAAGCGTTGAGACAAACAGACCAACTTTGGCGTATGAACCCAATGATAATTTTAGAATTTCTGAAGTGGAATTCGAAAACAATAATGTCAGCAGAGCAAGTAAGCAAGAAGCCAAGAGAGCAAGTACCCCTTGACTAAGTAAATAAATAGAAAATTGCGTAAAAATGAAAGATCATCCAGCAATTGACTTTAGACCAATGGACGTTGAAGGAGAGGAAGATAGATTTTCTGAAACTCTAGATTCCCCGGACATTGAAAATGAAATAGAATGTTCTGGTGAAAGATGTTTCACACCACCAGAAGATGATTGGGAAATCATAAATAGAGGGAGTGATTTTATAATTCATGGACTAGAAACTCTAGACGAACAATTGGATATAATAGCTACCCGAATAGACACTGAAAACAAAATAGAAGAAATTCTGAAAAACATAAGAAAAGGATTTTCCATAATAGATGATATTATTTTATACGCCACTACATTTATTAATGAGGCAAGTGAAGCAAAGGTAGAAAAATTCAGAGGTTTTATAAGTGACCTGCTTGATTTTGCAAATACAAACATCACAAAAACATTAGTAATAGTAAGGAAACTTAGAGCAAGGAGCTTATTATCCTTAATACCATTAACTAAAGACTTAATAATGGAACAAAAGCACATTAAAAAGTTAGTCTCTAGCAGCAATCTAGAGCAAGTGAAAGAATTGTTAAAAGAATACAGACGCACAATTCGCAGAAGAGTAAGTAGAAGATACTCCATTTAAGACACTTCACGACCTAAATTATTAACTAAAAATTGACAATGAATAAGGATCAGGAAAAAGAGAAACTAATAAGAAACCTTTTTCAAGCTGTTGATAATATAGATTCAACAGAATCCAAAGAAACTATATCACAAGCAGCCACCAGAATATATCATTTAAAAAAGGAAATTGTAAAAGTAGATCCAACTTGGAGGGTAAGAGACCCATACAACTACTATGTATACAGAATTTTATCACTCCTAGATGGAATAGATACAAGAGAAAATCCAAATGTCCACAATAACCAAGAGCTCTACTTAAAACTTTTTCATGAAACTAGAATGATAAGAAAGACAAACCAATCCTGGAGACTAAATGTTCCTAGACTAGTAGAGTTTATGACAGAAACATCTAAAGTAACACATCCAAACAAAATAGAACCAATGGAAACAGAAGAAGTTCCTAAACCCAGTTCCAGTAATTGAAAATATTAAAGAAAAAAGTTATCACTGAAAAGAAATGGATTTGACCCCTGAAAATATAAAACAAACAACTCAGGCCTCTGAGCTAAGGAAGGATGTAGCTAAAGAAAATTACAAATACGTTAAACTAACAGGAATTTCTAATGTCATTAATTCCTTACACAGTACAGATTTTTCTAACGAACCTTTAATGCATGATAGAATGAATAGAGTACATATACTAAAATGGAAGATTAAAAATGTAGATCCAAATTGGCACTTAACTGATCAAGTAACACTAATGGAGCACCAAATTCTAGATCTCCTTGACGGGATTGATCATATGAAACCATGGAATGAAATAGGAAATAAACTAAAGTACCTGGCCTTGTTTTCTATAATTGAAAATTTAAAAAAGATACACCCGAGATGGGGAATACATTTGGAGTCCTTAGAAACACCAGAAAAGAATCATTGGTGCAAATGTTATAAATGTCATGAAGCAAGAATGCAAAAGTATAAGATAGTTATTCAAGACAATCCAGAAACAGAAAGACTGGATGAATCCAGTTAGAAAAAGCTGAAAATGGCAGAAAAACCAGAAGATAACATACTCAGTAGTGATCAGAGACCAGCTAATGAGAAAGAAGAGTTAGTCTATAGACTTCTCTGTCTCATAAACTTAGCCTTTTCCCAAGTAGGAAAAAGAAATGAAGACTATTTAGTCTTACAACAGATTCATGAAACAAAATTGAAAATAACCAGAATAGACCCCAGTTGGTCCTTTTACGATAGTAATGATTATTTAATCAATAAAATACTAAGATACATTAACGCAATAAACAGCAATAAAGAATGGAACCATGAAGATAATATAAAACTTTTTACAGAAGTTAGAAGAGACATGATTGTACTAAAAGAGCACAATGCATATTGGTTCATTGATAAAAATAGCATTGAAAGTCACAATCCTTTCTTATGCCATGGGTGTAGAAAGTTGAAAGAAGAAAAATGAAACCAATATTAAAAACAGGATGGCAGCAAAAGGTGACAAATGTACAGTAAGAATGAAAAAGTCAAAGAGAGAGTCAATTGAGAGATTTTTCTCCCTAATCAACTTTATCTTCTTTATGTCAGAAGAGGAAGACATTACCTTATTAAGGTATTTGCATGAAGCTAAAGCTAGAGTACTGGCTAACAGTGAGTATTGGTCACTGGTAGACTATATAGGAATGACAATTGGAAGAATTTTTAGATGCATAGACACTATAAATGTTGAAGAGAAATGGGATAGTAAAAACAACAAAGAATGGTTCCATGAAATGATAAAATCCATGAATACTTTAAAAGACTTACATCCACAATGGCACTTGACCAAACAAGACGTTGACAGATATAGCACCACCTGTCCCTGTAGTCAATGCAGTACAAAAGAGAATAGAGAAGACACAATTTCCTCTAGTATAAGTAAATTGAATATCTGAAATGGAAAACCAGGAACAAGGACAGAGCAATGGTCATTCTCTTTTCTTCTCCAGGCACCCATCTGAAGCAAATGCTTACAGACGTAAAAGATTATGGAGAGAAAAAGCTCTAGAGGCATTAGATCTATTGAATCATATAAAATTAGAAGAAATGGCTACTTCTGAACATAACATTCAAGTATATGAAGCCATCAGAGAAAGATTAAAGATGTTAAAAACGATAGACCCTGAAAGAAAAATACATCAAGACACACTTGTAGAAACTACTGTCATCAAGTATGACTGTCCAATGTGTCTACCCACAGATGATTCAAACTATGAAATAGAACTAGACAGTTAAAACTCAATGGATAAAAGTAAAGAAAAGTTAATTTTCCATAACTGCACAGAAGAAAGTCCAAAATCCAAGAGAGGAAATAATGTCAATATTAACAAAGTCATAGACGAGAACAATCAGTTAACTGCTATAGAAAAATTAGCTCTAAGAAGAGGAATAGAAAGAGTTAATAGAAGAAGAGATAGCCAACAAGCAAAGATCATTAAATTGGTGAATTCACTAAATGACAAACAGAACTTTCAAGATATGAATAACCAACTAAAACTACAAATACTTTTCAACACTGTTCTGAAATTGAAAAGAGTATACCCTAGTAAATCAGCAATGTGGAAGGCACCCAACAATAATACACTTCCACCTTACAAATCAGTAAGATTGGAAAACAAACTACTAAAAAGAGGACTAAGAAAGAAATGTTCCTCATACCCTAATAAAGAAAAGATAATAGAAAATTGGTATAAACTTATGAAAGTACAAGAGAGTCCATAAAACTTGATAGAGAACAAATTGAAAAGATGAACCAAGAAATACTGAAATTCATAAAGACAAGGATAGAAGAAGACTTAGCAAGATTCAGGGAAGGAAACCCAATCTTGGTAATTAACAATCCTGTATTAGAATATATATTCTTAAATCAGATGTACACATCCATTATAAAAATGGAAAAAGAACTTCTTGAGCAAAATCCTGACCAAGAAGGTAAAGAAAATTCTGCTCGAAAAGAACTATGAAAAATCAAGTTAGAATAATACAATTACTTAATAGGCTAGAAAAAATGCTTAAAATAGAAATTGAAAAAGCAAGAACAGATCAAGATAATGACGCTATTAAGTTATTAGAGAAACTTTATAAACTAACGAAGAAAACAAAAGTCAATTATTCAACACAGAAGCACTGAAGTAAAAAACTATGGAAGAGGATTTAAGAAAAATACACCTAGAAAACTTGTTAAACACTTTAGAAGACGCAGATAAAGATAAGAAAGTAGAAATCTGCAACATAATGAAGGAAATGGTTAAAGAAGAAATAGAACAGGCAAAAAGGAATCAAAACAATGACATGACACATTTTTTGAATAAACTAAAAGAACTGCTAGAAAAGACAATAAACCGCTATTCAGAATGAAGATACTAAGAAAAGACTGGGAGCTTATTAGTAAAATTGCTTGGAATTTCTTAAACCTAAAGCTAGAAGACAGCAAGAAAACCATTAATCTGGAATCCAGCATAGATGCTTTTAAATTATTAGGAATACTGAATACACCAGTATTTGTACATATACTAATATCATCTTTATGTAGAACAATCAACTTGATAAGACCAGAGACAAGAGAGATGGATATTGTAAGGATTGCTAACCGAGCTCTTTTGATTATGAGAGAGATAAAGAAAAGAAGACCAAATTGGAAGTTCCAATTCTGTCCAAATAATTTAGCAAACTCAAAAGAAACCCTGAAAAAACAAAAAAGCAACCAGAAATATTTCTCTAAAATCAGTAGGTTAAAGAATTTTCTAATAATTAATCAGATCCTAAGCCAAATAGAAGTTGACAAGAGCTATGAAGAGAATTCACACTTATTTGAAGCCTTAAAAGGAACCAAAAGGGAAGGACAAAACTCAAAGTTAAAATGGCTGTTCTACCACAAAATACCTGAATTACCAGACTTAATAGAATATAAATGAGCGAACCGGCTAAAATGAGCGAACCGGAGGTAGTTATTAACCTAAACAACTTAGAAGAACTCAATATACAAAGAGCAAAAGGCTTAAGAAAAGAATTGTTATACATAATTAGAAATAGGGCCTATAGACAACTATATAGCCTTTTAAACAAAGTAGCTGCAAGTAAGAAAGAGAAATATAATAAAGAGAGATTTAAGATTATCTTCAAAGTACTGAAAAGGATCAAGGCAATGGAACCTGAGAACCATTTAAATCTAGCAAGCTATATTGTAAGCAGAAATGGAGTATAGCAATCCAGAGAAAGACAAAATTATGAACATTATTCAAGACAGTATGAACAGAATAGATACCAATACGAACTATAATTACAATTATGAAAATTTTCTAAGAATATATGCAGCCATGAGAAAATTAAAAACCAAAGAACCAGGTTTAAAATTTAAGGTATCGAAAATCCCTACAAATGAAGATAATCACTTCTTTAAAAAGAGAAATGAAAACTGAATCTCAACTCATTTATTAAAATGTCAAATCAAGAACAATTAGCAGAAGGAACCAGTTCAACAGAGACATTAGTGAACACTGTAAAGACAGAATTAATTTACAAACTTAAGCTCTGTATAGACGAAATCAATACCGAAGTAGACGAAGTAACATATGAAAATATATGGTCATATGAAAAGATGAACAGAATTTTAGCTAATTTAAGAAAACTAGATCCCAATTGGACAATCGATGGAGGTTTTGATAAACCAGGAATGTGGGACCTTACTGATATGTTAGAAGGAATCCTGAAACATAGAATTATAGACATAGAAATAGACGACCAAGATATAGAAAATTTGGATTTAGAAAGTTATAATGAATTTCATAAAGCCTTAATAGATATGAGAAAAAGAGACCCTAGATGGAGTATTAATGGAACCAGGAGAAATCTAGATAAGCCAATAAAAAGTAGGAATATAGGTTTACCTACCAATTCATCTGAGAGTGAAAGTGAGAATGAGCGTCCTGACGATAGAACAATGACAGGCACCGCACATGCATATAGATAATCGCCTATATGAACTTAGAAGAATCCATTATTGAAGCTGTTACCACAGCAGTGAAAGAAATCAGACAAGAATCCTGCATTAAAAAGCAAGTTAAAAGCTTAATGAAAATATACGATGCCATAATTGTAAAAGATAATGAAACAAGTACTGAAAGTAGTTTGAAAACTACCAGGAAAAGAAAAAGGTCAATCAGTCATGAATAATTGGAGATTTAGGAGACGAACATTTCCCCTCACTAGAAGAGAAGCACATTCTAGAGTAGAAGCCATACCAATAGCCAATATAGACATACTTCTAAGATCAATAATTGATGTCATGAATGAAATTAGACCTACAGATGACTTTGATGCCATATTGGCTACTAGACTATATTATGCCGTTATGTGTTTAAAAAGATTCTTTCCAGAATGGGGTATTTCCATGCAACCTCATCATATTAGAAACGCTAGCCCCCCTAATAGAGACAGAAACCCTCCAGATAGGAATAGAGATTCCTTGGATATAGAACACTATTCAGAAACTGAACCTTTAATTACAGAAGTATGAACCACTCAATTATTAGAAAAATAAATGAGACTGAAAAAGAGATATGTACCCAGTTATATATATCTTTTCAGGAGACTCAGAAGGTCTTATTAGACATACAACCCACCAATCCGACCGATGACTATCTTCTGAAACGGAAAGAAATACAAACTATCTATGACTATATCATACAAAAGAAACCTGAATGGAGATACACTATTAGTGGACACCTTAGAACTAAATAAACATGGAAGAATTTACAAACCCTTATAAGGAAATTAATATAGAAATACACCTGGTGTGGATAGCTATAGCAACAACAGCCAACTATATTCCTATGGAAGGAATAGTAGGCAAGTGTATCAGATCATACCTGGCATTAGTAGTATGGCTACTGATAATCTTGAATAGAAAAAGAAGCTTATGGCAAAGGGGAGCCATTTTAATAATATACTTAAAACTTAACTCCATGGCAAGAATAATAGAAAATTTAAGCTACTCAATGACTGTTATAAAAATAGGAATGCTTGGTGTCAGCTTAGAACAAATAATATGTAATAATATTATAGAAAGTGTTAAGATGGTAATATTACTACACTTCATGACGGTCGCAATATGTCTACCAAGTGGTGAGGAAATAGAATCAAATCTAATTAAACTAACAATAGGTTACTAAAAAGATGGAAAAAGAAAAGAATAAGGCAGAATTAACATTAGACAAGCTGAGACTACTTAGAGTAAAGAACACTCAAGAAAAACAAGCAATTTCATACATAATTTTAGAAGAAGACATAGAACCCATTCTAAGGCAGTCATTAGTATGCAATGTCAGACTATTAGAAACCATAGATCATCTACTTGGACTATTAGAAGGAATAGGAATAATTATAACAAAAGAAAAACCTATAAAAGTAAAACAAACAAATAAAGATGCCAATTAAAAATGAAGCAGAGATGGCTAGAACACTCAACAAACTAATAATCGTAGATATAGAAGAAGGGTATAGAGTACCAGTGAGGAGAAAAAGACAAGAAATCTCTGACATGCTCGCAGAAAATAGATACAATGACCCTGAAGTTTGGCAGGCTTTAATGGACTATGATATATTACTAGGAGAACTACTTCAAAGGTATGAAGAAGTAGAAAATGTAATGGAACATTTATTTGAATATTACCTAACATCAGAATACTCCCAAAAATTGAGAATACCACTAAAAGGAGCAAAACCAGTCACGAATGACAGGCTCCACTTCCAAAATAAGTTAGAAGAGGTTTTGGAGCAAAGGAGTTCAGTAGAAAAGAATAAATCAGTAATAGCTCTTCATTCAGTAACACACACAGTTGAAAGAGAACTGAGAGTTGTTGGAGACTATAACATGGTCACACTGTATAAAATAGACAATGAACTCCTCAACTTGAAAATGATGTATGAATATTTAATCGAGAACTTTAACTCACATGTTGTCACTAAAGGATAGAGAGATATACGAAATTGTTATTGTGGAAATAGAAAATTATAAAAGCTCTGACCATGACAAAATGAGCAAAAGGATAAATTATGCAGCAAAATCACCTGCTTTAGACACAATATTGAATAACATTTTTCTAAAGACAGCCATGATAAACCTTGAGTTAAAATACTATTACGAGGAGGTTATAGGTGTCAGCAAATATATATTAGAACAATATTTGACAGGAAAATCAGTAGGAGTTCAATTATATATAAAAGAAATAGATACCTTCTATAAAGAAAAACTAATAGGAAGATTGGACAAATTGAAAGATACTATAAGAAGTGATATCCCTATAAAAATATCAGAAATTCAAGAAACCCATCAAAGGATAAGAAAAGATCAGGATAAACTCAATAAGATGAAACAAGATCCACAATATAATAACATGCAACAATGGGGTATACAACTTAGTCTAGAAAGAGTTATGGAAATAGATTCTAAACTAATAAACCTAACCAAACTTCTCAATTATATAACAGAAAAACAAAAAGAACAAGAATGACAAGCAAGGACACTGTTATAGCAAAGAGGGAAGTGGGCATAAAAGAAATTATTGAAAATATAAAGAAAAGACCCAACTTACCGTATGGGGAAAGAAAAACAGAAATTACTAAATCCTTATTCTTGGAAAGAACAAACAAAGAAGTAAAACAGTTAAAATTCAAAACAGCATTGTATTTAACAGAATTGGAAAGAGGAGATGAGGAGGTCAAAGAAATCAGTAATTATATCATAACACATTATTTAGATGAAAAGTCAAACACTACTTCAAAAGACAGTGAAATTAAAAATATCAATATCTTTCAAGAAAAACTAAATAAAATAACAAATTCTATAGCTAAAATAGCGAAAGAAAAAGTAGAAGTCGCTAATAAACAGTTGAATAAAGATATGAGTAAGGAAACCAGAAGCATCCTTAAAGAAAACTTTATTTTAATGTATGAAATCAATATAAAACTTGTAGACCTAAAACTTATGTATGAGTATATAATTACAAAAATGATATCTGCAGAAATTACTGAAGGAATGCTGACAGAAGCAAGAATGAGAAAATGGACCCGATTCTACTAATAATGATAAATCAACCTATAAAAGGGGGATAAAATAGAATTCAGGGGTCAGTTGTCAACAGAACCTTGAAGAGAAAAGTCATGTGAGAAAATACTTATATAAAATCAAAGACAAAAAGAGAGGTGATGTCATTTCAAGTGAATGAAGCAAGAGACCAGTGGATCAGATACTTAATTAACTCTACTGAAGTTTGGGGAAAGATCATCGAAGCCAAAAAAGGCAAAGAAGCAGAGCACTATTGTGCTAGAATAGTTAACATAATACAGAAGCTCAAAAAACTAGACCAACAATGGCACTTGAAGAATTCTGTATCTGAAAGAAATTCAATCCCAATACAATACAATAACCAAAGCAGCAATCACACACTTCAAGGAGCCTAATTAA
>Ga0208087_1000244_pt1 | contig 10554 bp, 10 predicted proteins | sample LakMenEpi29Oct10_FD_150745 | JGI IMG/M metagenome (GOLD analysis project Ga0208087, IMG submission 150745) | Freshwater microbial communities from Lake Mendota, WI - 29OCT2010 deep hole epilimnion (SPAdes) | ecosystem: Environmental > Aquatic > Freshwater > Lake > Epilimnion/Euphotic zone ... | reverse complement strand
GATCAAAGTGCGTCTTACTGCGAAAGCTTCATCCGAGGCTGAAGCAGATGCGTTGCTGGCTATCTGGGAACGTAAGGTGCGCGACCTCACTGAAGATCTTGTCTTTGGAACGAACACAGACACTATGGAATCTGTGGTTCTCAATTTGTTGGAAGAACGTGGATGGACACTTGGAATTGCAGAGTCGGTGACTGGCGGTCTTGTCGGTGGTCGCATCACATCGATTGCTGGTGCGTCACGCACATTTCGCGGCGGCATCATTAGTTACGCAAGTGAAGTGAAGTTCGAGGTGCTCGGTGTAGAGCCTGGGCCTGTTGTGTCTGAACAAGCAGCGGTGCAGATGGCCATCGGCGCACAGCGAACAGTGAATGCAAGTGTCGCGCTAGCCCTAACGGGGGTTGCTGGCCCAGATGAACAAGACGGCAAACCTGTCGGCACCCTCTGTGTGGGCGTTGTATTCCCCGACGGCAGAACCTTTTCCAGCATCTCGCAACTGCCAGGCCAACGCGACCAAATGCGCCAGTTCAGCGTGATTACGGCGCTTGCATTCCTACGCAAGCTTCTGCTGAGCGAGCCTCGGTAGAGTAGTGCCAAGGCCCCTGTAGCTCAGTCGGATAGAGCAACGGACTTCTAATCCGCAGGTCGCAGGTTCGATTCCTGCCGGGGGCGCCAAGGCGAATTGGTGACCGGTGTTGTCTTAGCGATTCATGAAGGCGTCAACGGCGACGCCGATTGCCGCTGCAACTCGCATATCGAGCATGTCATCGTCAACTTGAATCTCGTAGGTGTCTTTGATCTTCATATTGGCGCGGTTTACATGCCCAATTTGTTGTCCACTTGAATTCAGAATGCTGAACTGCACTCGTAACAACCACGGCACATCGACGGCGAGGCTCACAACGCGACGGATAATTGCCTGTGCCTTGCTCGTCTCGGTAACAGTCCACTTGCCAGCCGGTGTTTCCACGTGAAACGTAGAACGCCCGAGCGAGGCGGCGAAATCTTTAGTCATTGTCCCGAGAGGAGCACCAGTGCCATCAGTGACGTCATACGTAGTAGCAAGTTCAAGGGCACTACGAGCCTTGATCGCAAACCACAAACCACTGCCGTCGGGGAGGGTGCACTTCACCTGTTCCTTGAGCTTCATTCGTGCCTGCTCGATAGTTCCGAGCGGAGTGGTCTGGCCGTCAATCCGTGAGAGGTGCCAGATGTTCTTCATCACTGTGAGTTTTTGGGTGAGATCAAGTCTGTAGCTCATAGTCGTAGCGTAGTGACACAACGTGCATCTAGTGCGGCTGTGTAAAGCCGAAACACTCGCGCAGTGCTGCATCTGTAAGCGCAGTAGCAGGCGATCCTTGTGCCACCACGCGCTGCGCTAACAGCATCACCATGTCGGCGGGGTCGGCGTCTGACAATTCGTGTGTTGCCATCACAACAGCGACTCCACGTGCACGCTCTTGTGCAACTAGTTCGGCAACTGCTTGGCGACCCAAAAGGTCGAGCCCTGCAGTGGGTTCGTCAAGCAGCAGTACATCTGCTTGACGTGCCAACACTTGTGCCAAATGTGTGCGCTGTTGCTGGCCTCCTGAAAGATCTCGCAATGGTCGCGACCTATAGGCAATAGCGCCGGTGCGTTCCATTGACTCTTGCACAATGCGGTGATCTTCTGCACGTGCACGCCTGGTTAATCCCAAATGCGCATAACGGCCCATTGCGGCAACATCTTCCACGCGCAGTGGCAATGTATGTGATGACACTGGATGCTGTGGAAGGTAACCCACCAAAGAATGTTGTGTACCTGGTTCACCGCCGAGCACTTTGACTTCGCCGCTTTGAGCAGTCACCAGCCCAGCAAGTGTTTTCAACAAAGTCGATTTACCCGAGCCATTCGTGCCAATAAGCACCAATAACTCACCAGGCTGAAGTGAAAAATTCAAGCCTTCAACAATGGGTCTATGTCCATACCCAACAGCAAGACCTGTTGCTTCTATGCGCGCACTCATGACACGTGTACATGCCCATGCATGTGAGGTTGGTCGTGGTCGTGATGAATGTCTTTGCGATGTGCTTGCCAACGTTGCACCTCAACCACGATGGCGCATACACCGAAGATGATGACCGATGAAAATACAATGCTTGCACCCGCCGCAAGATTTGCGTGATAGCTAGCAAGTAGCCCGATGTATGTTGACGCAATTCCTACGCCAGCAGCAACCGACATCATGGTGCCAATCCGTCGAGCGAAGAGGGCACCCGTCGCTGAAGGCGCAATGAGTAAGCCCAATACCAACAATGTTCCAACCGATTGAAAACTCGCAACCACAGTGAGAGCAACCATCCCCAACATGATGTTGTGATACTTCTTCACAGAGAAACCCGAGGTTTCAGCAAGCCCATCATCAACTGACAACAAGAGAAATGGTCGCCGACACAGATAAGCAATAACGCATACTGCAACAAGTGCGATGAACTGCCACACAAGGTCGGAGTTGCTGACGCCTAAGACTTCTCCGAACAAAATATTGGTGAGATCACCGGCGAAAGAACTCGAACGTGACTGAATAATTACACCTAGTGCAAGCATGCCAACGAATAACAAGCCAATCGCGGTATCGCCTGATAGCCGGTAGCGACGTGTCACAACACTGACGCCTGACATCATGACGGCCGCACCAATTGCAGCTCCGAGTACTCCAGAAAAACCGATGAGTAGTGCAGCGGCGACGCCAGGCACAACCCCGTGGGCTAGAGCATCGCCAACAAAGGCAAGCCCACGCAAGACAACAAATGTTCCGGCTACTGCACAGATGAGCGCGACGAGCACGCCCGCGTAGAACGACTGTCGTAAGAATTCGTTGTCAGCGAATGGCTCGAAGAGTAAATGTCCCACACTGCTAGTTCAGCAGATTCACGAGAGTCCGTTGGCGATTGCCGTAGCGAGCTGAGTCATCATTTCGTCGTATCCGCCGTTTTTGGGCAATACATGAGTTGAGAGTTCCACCACTTCGACGCCAACTTCTTTGGCAATTTGGGCCGTTACATCGCTAGGAGTTCCTAATTCGGTGAAAATTGCCTTGACATCATTCTTTGTGGCCAGGGCCTTGAGCTCTGCAAGTGAGCCGGCTGATGCCTCGGCTGCGGTTGAAAAGCCAGGGATCACAGCACCCACCACAGTGCAGCCGTAACGCGCTGCAAAATATCCCAGCGAATCGTGCCCGGTGACGAGGTTGCATTCGCTTACTGTTCCCATGATGTCTCGAACTTTTGCGCTGAGCGCAGTGAGTTCACTCACAACAGTTGCAGCCTCTTCTGCAAAATCTTTTCCAGTTGCCTTCGTGAGGGCATCAGCAAGCGCAGGAATTGCTTGTGCCAGTGTTTCGGGGTCAAGCCATACATGCGGGTCTTCGGTGCCATGATCATGATGTTCTTCTTCGTCAGTATGTTCTTCTTCGTCAGTATGTTCTTCTTTGGCTGCACTCTCTTTTTCGTCTCCCTTGGCAGCATCGAGAAGCGTGACGTGGTCGGCAATATGGAACACCGATACACCTGATTTCTCTACTTGGACCAAAGCATCTTCGAGGCCCTCTTCGAGGTCAAGACCGTTTGAGACCACGAGTGATGCATTATTCAATGTCTCCACGTCTTGTGCCGATGGCTCGAAATCATGCTGGTCTTGTCCGTTAGGAATCAATACCGTCACAGTGGCCGCGTCGCCCACAAGACGGGACACCACATCGCCAATTGCACTGTACGTAACCACCACGTTCAGCGAGGTTGAAGCAGTTGTGTCGCTTGCGCTATTCGACGTGTCATCACTAGACGAGCAGGCCGATAGTGCAAACACGAGGCAAGTGGTTGAGGCGAAAACAGAGAATCTACGAAAAGAAGGCATGTGGCTATCATAATGAGAATGATTCCTATTACCAACTTGGGCGATGGAAAAGCCGATCAACGCTGAGACGAATACAGGGACGATGGGGCTAGGCCTTCCGGAGCCTGACAAAATTCTTGAGCAACTCTGTGCGCAGAAATACTCGAGATGCGCTTCAAAATGAGGCTTTGCGGCACCCGAGCCTTACAATTGCAGGGTGGAATTTAAGAAAGATGACATTGTCATCTACCCCCAGCATGGCGCCTGCAAAGTAAAAGGCAAGAAGAAGCACGACTTCTTCGGCACGGGGAAGAAAGAGGAGTACCTCATCCTTGAAACCATCATCAACGAGATGATCCTTCAGGTTCCATTATCGAAGCTCGATGAAGTGGGCGTTCGGCCCCCCGTCAACCCAGACGAATTAGAAGACCTTGTGGCTGTGCTTTCAAAGGCCGACCCTCGCGTTCCAAGTAACTGGTCACGTCGATTCAAGAACCACCAAGAAAAACTGAAGAGCGGCGACGTTTATCAAGTAGCTGAAGTTGTTCGTAACCTTGCAGCGCGTAACCGCGATGCATCATTGTCTGCAGCAGAACGCACTATGTACGAGCGTGCACGCGTGAACCTCATTTCTGAAATCGCACCTGCGTTGAAGGTCAGCAAAGAAGAAGCAGAAGAGTTCTTGAATAAGGCTTTGGAAAAAGGCGTTCTCAAGCCAGCCAAAGTTGTAAAGAAAAAAGTCGAAGCAGTCAAGAAAACTGACGACGACGACGCAGCAGATATCGAAGACGACGAATAGATCATGGCCCGGTTGGGTTTTTGTGGATTAGGAGTCATGGGGTTTCCAATGGCTGGGCATCTTGCTCGTGCTGGTCACTCTGTCTCAGTTTCTAATCGCACCGCTTCAAAAGCAGAAGCGTGGGTGACCGAATACAACGGTGCTTCGTTCGCGACCCCTCGTGAGGTGGCAGCAGCAAGCGACATTGTGATGCTGTGTGTGGGAAACGACGATGATGTTCGCTCCGTAATGCTTGGTGCCGATGGTGTTCTTGCTGGTGCCCATGAGGGAATGATCGTGGTGGATCACACCACAACAAGTGCCGAATTGGCACGAGAGATTTCTGCAGCTTGTATTGCTGCTGGCGTTGGCTTTGTCGATGCGCCCGTTAGTGGAGGCCAGGCTGGAGCAGAGAACGGTGTACTCACTGTTATGTGCGGTTCTGATTCTGAAGCCGCCTATGCAGAGTTTGCTGCTGTTGCAAGCGCGTATTCGCGTGCATGTGTATTGCTTGGCAATGCAGGTAGCGGTCAACTCGCAAAGATGGTAAACCAGTTGTGCATTGCAGGCATTGTGCAGGGGTTATCTGAAGCTCTCGCATTTGCTCAGCATGCAGGCCTTGATGCTCATGCTGTTGTTGATGTCATCTCCAAAGGTGCTGCGCAGAGTTGGCAGATGGAGAATCGTGGCCACACCATGATTGACGACAAGTTCGATTTCGGATTCGCCGTTGAGTGGATGGTGAAAGACCTCGGTTTCTGTATTGACGAAGCCAAACGCAATGGCTCACAGTTACCCGTTGCAGATTTGGTGCTTGGGTACTACAAGGAACTCGCTGCTAATGGCAATGCACGCTCCGATACCAGCAGCCTTATTCGCCGGTTGCGCTAAGTGTTGCTCGCGCTGTGCGCCGCAGATTTAGTGCGACTGAACGACTGACGCAAACACATCCAGCATTGTGTCTACCTGTGCATCAGTGATGACTAGTGGCGGACAGAATGCAATGACGCCCGGAATAGAGCGAGCAATAACACCCTTTGTAATCATGGCGTCACGCACAACTGTCGCATCAAGTGAGTCGGGGAGTTTCCCGGCCCAAATTGCGCCTGCACCGCGATAGCCAGTGAGGGTTCCATCAAGACTTAATGCAGCAAGCCCGGCTTCAATACGTTGACCAACGTGTTGCGCACGTTGCACAAGTTGCTCACGCTTCATGATTTCGATGTTTTTCAAGGCTGCGGCACACACCGTTGCGTGACCCGAGTACGTGTAACCGTGGCGTAGAAAAAATGTGGGGTCGGCTGTGAGAGCCGCGTTGATTGCAGGGCCAGTGATGACTCCGCCTAGTGGTTGATAACCACTCGTGACACCCTTTGCAAACGTAATCATGTCTGGGGTGACGCCGTAATACGTTGCGCCAAACCATTCGCCCAATCGACCAAAGCCAGTGATCACTTCGTCGAAGATGAGATACGCGCCGTTGTCATCGCATAGGCGACGCAATGCTTCAAGGTATTCACGCGTTGCAGGCCATACTCCGCCAGCTCCTTGCACTGGCTCTGCAATTACTGCAGCAACGTTGCCTTTGTTTTGTTGGAAGGCAACAGACATCGCTTCAATGTCGTCGGCTTCTACTTGCAGTACGCCTTCAAGAAGTGTGCCGTAGCCAACTTTGTTTAGCGGTAAACCCTGGGCGCTTGTGCCGCCATAGTTTGTGCCGTGGTATCCGCGATTGCGAGAGATAATCACGCTTCGTTCGGGATGACCCGATTGAATCTGTGAAGTGCGTGCAATCTTCATTGCTGAGTCGATGGACTCTGAACCGCTGCCGCACAAGAACACTCGTGAGTTGGCAATAGGCGAGAGCGAAGCGATGACTTCTGCAACTTCTTCTGCTAGCGGATTAGTAAATGGGTCGAACGTGGAATAAGTCTCAAGAGTAGAAATCTGTGCAGCAACGGCATCTGCCATCTCTGTCCGGCCATGACCAATTTGGCAGTACCACAGGCTTCCGATGCCATCGATGTATTCGTTGCCTTTGTCGTCCCACAGCAGTGCCATGTCGCCACGGACAATGTTGATGAACGCATCTGACGATGGTTTAGCAAATGAATGCAGAAATGAACTTGGCATGTCTCTACTGTACGCCAGAGGCGCAGGGCTGTTTAGATGCGCTCGATGATGGTGGCTGTTCCCATGCCGCCACCTGTACACATGGTGATGAGGCCAGTTGTCTTATCTTGACGCTCAAGCTCATCGACCAAGGTGCCAATCAGCATTGCGCCTGTTGCCCCAATGGGGTGACCAAGCGCCATAGCTCCACCGTTTACGTTGACCTTTGATGGGTCGACGCCGGTGTCTTTGAAGAACTTTAAAACAACTGCTGCGAATGCTTCGTTGACTTCCAATAGATCGATGTCGTCGAATGTCATGCCTGCTTTTTTGAGAACAAGCTTTGCTGCTGGGCCCGGAGCGGTGAGCATGATGACTGGCTCTGTTCCTGCGACTGCGCTCATGATGATGCGCGCACGTGGCTTGAGTCCGTGTGCCTTTGCGTATTCAGGAGAAGTGACGAGCACTGCTGCTGCACCATCAACAACACCAGACGAGTTACCGCCGTGGTGCACGTGGTTGATTTGGCTCACTTGTGGGTATGCGATGCGTGCGGTCTCGTCGATGCTGAGTCCGTCGGCGTCTTTCTTATATGCACCCATGCCTTCAAAACTTGGTGTGAGTTTTGCGAGGTCGGCAAGTGTGGTGCCTGCACGTGGGTGTTCATCTACTGCAAGAGCGAGTGTTCCGTCATTGTGATAGATGGGAATGAGAGACCTCTCAAAACGACCTTCGCTAATTGCAATTGCTGCACGACGCTGACTCTCCACTGCAAGTGCGTCGCACTGTTCGCGTGTGAATCCTTCAACAGTGGCGATGAGGTCTGCAGAGATTCCCTGCGGGACCATGTTGTACTGGTCACGAAGGTGAGTGTTGTTTGCGGTGAAACCATCAACATGCATTGGTGATGGACGTGACATAGATTCCACGCCGCCTGCAACAACGATTTCTTGCATGCCAGAGAGCACGCCCATGGCTGCGAAGTTCACGGCCTGCTGGCCAGAGCCACAGAAACGGTTCAGGGTGACGCCAGGAGCCTCGAGAGCCCATCCTGCGTCGAGTGCAGACATACGAGCGATGTCCATGCTGTGGTCGCCACTGCCAGCTCCACATCCCATAATGACGTCGTCTACTTCAGAGGTGTCAAACCCCACGCGATCTTTGAGACCATTGAGTACCTGGGCCAAGATGCGCTGAGGGTGCACATTGTGCAGGGCGCCAGTTTCTTTGCCCTTTCCTCGTGGTGAACGAACTGCATCGATAATCCATGCTTCGCGGTCCATATTGCCCCCTTGGGAATGAGTTGTTGAATGCCAACAACTGGTGGTCTACGCACTAAACCTTATGGCAGGGCAGGTTCTGCAGAGGCATTGGGGAGGCCATATGGCCACATTTGAAACGCTAGAAGTATCCGTGCAGGGCGCAATTGGGCAGATGGCGTTGGCGCGCCCCAAGCGCCTCAACGCACTGTCGCGCCAGACCTTGCAAGACCTTGCCCAAGCGTCTCGGTGGTTTGATGAACAACGGGACGTCAAAGTTGTTGTGGTGTCTGGCCAGGGCTCGTCGTTCTGTGCAGGTTTTGACCTCAATGATTTTATGAATCCAGATCCTGAGTGGGGAGTGCGAGAAAGTGCAGACTTGGGGCGTCGAATGGCTGAAGCAGTCACCAATATGAACGCACTGACCATCGCATCAATTCGCGGCAACTGCATTGGTGGCGGTGTTGTTCTTGCCGCTAGTTGTGATTTACGTGTTGCTACTGATTCAGCAAACTTTGTTATTCCTGAAGTTGACCTTGGAATTCCACTTGCGTGGGGAGGCATTCCACGTCTCGTGCGCGAGATCGGCCCTGCTGCTACAAAAGAGTTGGTACTCACATGTCGTCCGTTTGGTTCAGACGAAGCAAAGTCTCTTGGCTTTTTGAACACAATCGTTGCCGAAGCAGAACTAGATAATCATGTGCAAGCACTTGCAGAATCTCTGGCAGCAAAACCGGGGTATTCGTTACGCACTACAAAGCAACAAGTGAATGCAGTGACAGAAGAAATGATTGGAACGGCACGCAACGCCAACGACGCAGATTCTTTAGTAATTGCAACGTATGATGCTGAAAGTCGTGCAGCAAGTGCTGCGTATTTGAAATCGAAGAAAAAAGGATAAAAACATGAGTGCGTCAACGAAAGTATTTGTTCATGGCAACCCTGAAACATCCGCCATTTGGTCGTTGTTGGTAGCTGAACTTCATAAGCGCGGAGAGACCAAGATTGTTCTCCTCACGCCCCCTGGGTTTGGCGCTCCAACTCCTGCAGGTTGGGGTGGCACCATGCGTGAATACCGAGACTGGCTTATTGCAGAGTTGTCAGCAATTGAAGGCGAGATTGATCTTGTAGGTCACGACTGGGGTGCAGGCCATGTCCTTGGTGTGTTGAGCGAACGGCCCGACATCGTGCGTACGTGGGCAACAGATTGCGCAGGTCTGCTGCATGCTGATTACCAATGGCACGACATGGCGCAGGGCTGGCAAGCGCCAGAACTCGGCGAACAGATGGTTGCAGGCATGGTTGCAATGCCTGATGAACAATTTGTCGATGCGTTCAGCGGCTTAGGCATGACACGCGAGATTGCAGCCGATGTGAAATCACACATCAATGACGAAATGGCGCGTTGTATTTTGGCGTTGTATCGCGATGCAGCGCAACCAGCAATGGCGGCAGTGGGCAAACAGTTTGCAGCTGCGAAACCAAAGAATGGCTTAGTCATCATTGCTGAAGAGGATCATTTCGCTGGTGACGAACGCACCATGACAGAAGTTGCGAACAGTGTTGGTGCCGACACTGCGAAACTGTCAGGAGTGGGGCATTGGTGGATGTGTCAACAACCAGCAGTTGCTGCTGACATGTTGATGAAGCACTGGGCCTAGGCGTAACTACGCCTTGTAGGCAGCAACGATTGGTGCAAGTTCAGTCGGTGTTGCGCCGTGCATAATCACGCCGTCACAACCAAGGGCAAACTGATTACGAATTGCTGCAACACATTGCTCTGGAGTTCCAGTGGCAGATGGTGCCAGCCATTCCTCTGGAATCAGTGGTGCGACTCGTTCTAAATCTTCTGTTGTTCCCTTGGCATCAAGTGCGCCTGGAAACGTTTTTACAAATTCATCAGCCCTGAAACGCTTCAAGACTTCAGGGTCCCAGTTGTTCGTGCGCACCATGAGGTCGCCGTACGCCTGCAAATAAGTGGCAAGACGCCCAACTGTTTTCTTCAATCGCAGCGCCGGGTCAATGTGGTCACCAATGGTGGCAAGGCATGACCACACTTTCACTGTGCTTGGGTCTCTCCCTGCTTGTTCTGCAGATTTCTTCACCGTCTGTACAGCACGTTCAGTTGTCTCGTCCGTAAAGAACGTATGCAGAATCACATTGTCGTACGCGCGTCCGGCCATCTCAAGAGTTTGTGGTCCGAACGCCGTGATGCTGAGTGGGATGTCAAGATCAAATGCAGGGTCTAGGCGCAGCACGGGGTACGTGCCAGTGAGGTCTGCGTAGTTCAGAACTGTTTCACCTTTCCAGAGTCGACGCATGAGGAGCGCAAACTGTTCCATTGAGTCGGTGGTCGCAAGCGGCATTCCGTATGCATTGAACATTGCGTCGATACCGCGCCCAAGACCGAGGCTGAATCGCCCTTCAGACATGATGTGCAATGTGCTTGCCCATGAAGCACTCACGATGGGGTGGCGCGTGGTGTGGTTGGTGGCAGCGGTAACAATGTTGATGTTGCTCGTTGCGCCGATGGC
>Ga0208087_1000234_pt1 | contig 10852 bp, 8 predicted proteins | sample LakMenEpi29Oct10_FD_150745 | JGI IMG/M metagenome (GOLD analysis project Ga0208087, IMG submission 150745) | Freshwater microbial communities from Lake Mendota, WI - 29OCT2010 deep hole epilimnion (SPAdes) | ecosystem: Environmental > Aquatic > Freshwater > Lake > Epilimnion/Euphotic zone ... | reverse complement strand
TCCCGCGAGGCGAGCTTTCACGCCCGCGAGTCGGTCTTCTCGATGCAAACCCGCGATTTCCTGAGCCTCACCGACGAGTCCTTCCGCGCGCTCTTCGCCAAATCCCCCATCAAACGCATCAAGCGCCCAGCCTTCCTCCGCAATGTCTGCGTCGCCCTCGGCAACACCGGCACTGCCCATGACCTCCCCGCACTCAGGCAAGCCGCCCAAGACCCCCACCCGCTTGTCACCGAACACGCACTCTGGGCCATCAATGAGATCGAAAGCCGCGAAACATCAGCGCAAACAGGGTCAGCGGCCGGAGTTTGAGCTTGCAAGCTCGGCACAAGGGGCTTAATTATCGCCCCAACAGCTTCTGACGAAAGAAAGGAGTGGGTCTCGTACCCACTCTTTTGCGTCTACGGACATCAGAAGCAGCGATCGCACACAACGCCCGCCATGACCAACGATATCGTCGCCCTCATCGAATATTACGAAAAGGAAAAAGGCATCGACCGCGACAAGGTCGTCGCCGCCTTGGAATTCGCGTTCATCTCCGCCTACCGGAAAATGGTTCCCGGTGCTGACGCGATCGAAAACATCCGCGCCGATGTGAACACCCGCAAAGGCGAAACTCGCATCTTTGCCTCACTCAGCGTCGTGGCAGATGACGATTATGCGGACAAGTTCAACGAAGTCCCCCTCTCCACCGCGCTCAAGAAAAACCCCTCGACCGCCATCGGCGAACAGGTGGAATTCAACATCACACCCAAAGACTTCGGCCGCATCGCCGTCCAAACCGCGAAGCAAACGATGATGCAACGCCTCCGCCAAGCGGAGAAGGAAATGATCTACGAGGAATTCAAGGATCGCGCCGGCGACATCGTCTCAGGCACCGTCCGCCGCTTCGAGCGCAACGATGTGATGATCGACCTCGGCAAGTTCGAAGGCATCATGCCCAATCGCGAACGCGTCCAAGGCGAAGACTACAACATCGGTGACCGCATCCGTTGCTATGTGCTCGCTGTGGAAAACGAAGGCCGCGGCCCGGAAATCATCCTCTCGCGCAGCCACCCGAATTTCGTCCGCCGCCTGTTCGAGGCCGAGGTCAACGAAATCTCAGACCGCACCGTCGAAATCCGCGGCATCGCCCGCGAAGCCGGATTCCGCACCAAGGTCGCTGTCTGGAGCAGCGATCCGAAGGTCGACCCCGTCGGCGCCTGCGTCGGCATGCGCGGAGCTCGCGTCAAAAACATCGTCCGCGAACTCAACAACGAAAAAGTCGACATCATCCGCTGGAGCGAAGACCCCAAGGAATTTGTCCGCGAAGCACTCAAGCCCGCCGAACTCCGCTCGATCAGCGTCGATGAGGAAAACAAGATCGTCCATGTCACTGTCGATGAAATCGACCTCAGCAAGGCCATCGGCCGCAAAGGCCAAAACGCCCGCCTCTCGTCCCGCCTCATGGGCTGGGATGTGCAGGTCCGCCGCGACGAATCGAAGGAAGAACAATTCAAGGAAAAGATCGGCGGCGCCGCTCACACGCTCGCCGAACAACTCGAGATCACCGACGAACTCGCCAACAAGCTCACGCTCGCCGGCGGATTCAACCCGGAAATGATCGTCGACATGCCTTCCGATTACATCGCCTCGGCCCTCGAGATCACACCCGAGGCCGCCGATGCGATCCTCGCCCGCGCCCAATCCCTCGTCTCCGGCGGAGAAGCAGTCACCAGCAACGACTGATCCCCGCCCCCCCCACACACCACTGCTAGAAAAGCCGGATGCCCAAAAAAAGCGATAGCTCACCACCCGAACAGGACAAGGTGCTCGACCTCATCGAGACCACCAAGAAACCTTCACGCCGTGAGCGCCAACGCCAGGATGCGGAAGCCAAAGCCCCAGCACCGAGCAAACTCGATCAAGCCAAACTCAACGCCCTCGACCTTTTCGCCGAGGAAGCCAAACCCAAAGTTCGCAAAACCGCCGCCAAACCAAAGGCAGGAATCGGATCGATCTCCAAGGTTCTCCAAAAAGAGGACCCATCGATGGTCAAAATCCCTGCCCCCGCAGCTCAATCAGCGCCCGTCGCAAACACTGTCGCTGAAGAGGAGTCAGACGACTCCGGTGATCCGAAGCTGATCGTCATCAAGCCGCCGATCCTGGTTCCCGAACTCGCTTCACGCCTCGGCCTGAAGCCGTTCAACATCATGGCCGACCTGATCAAGCTCGGCGTTTTCCCCGCTCCCAACCAGCCGATCGAACCGGAAATCGCAGCGAAAATTTGCGACATCCACGGCTTCACCTTCGAACGCGAAAAACGCGACAAGGAAAAAGGTTTTCACAAGGTCGAAGAAGTCATCACCGAACCCGAAGCCCCCGCCGCGGAACCGGAAGACCAACTCAAGCCGCGCCCGCCCATCGTCACGATCATGGGCCATGTCGACCACGGCAAAACCTCGATCCTCGACTACTTCCGCAAAACGAAAATCACTGCCGGCGAGGCAGGTGGCATCACCCAACACATCGGTGCCTATCAGGTGATCCACAACGATCACGAAATCACTTTCCTCGACACACCGGGCCACGCGATTTTCTCGGACATGCGCGCACGCGGCGCCGACATCACCGACATCGTGGTACTCGTAGTCGCTGCCAATGACGGCATCATGCCGCAAACGCTCGAAGCAATCCAGCATGCGAAAAAGGCCAAGAAGACCATCATCATCGCGATCAATAAATGCGATCTCCCCTCGGCGAATGTCGAACGCGTGAAGTCCCAACTCGCCGAACACGGCTTGCAGACGACCGACTTCGGCGGTGATACGGAATTCGCCGCAGTCTCAGCTCTCAACGGCCAAGGCATGAACGACCTGCTCGACCTAATCAGTCTCCAGGCCGAAGTTCTCGAGCTCAAGGCCAACCCGAAATCCACAGCCCGCGCCGCCGTGATCGAGGCCCGCGTGGTACCCGGCCGCGGTACCACCGCCACGGTGATCGTGGAATCCGGCACCCTTAAAATTGGCACACCCTTCATTTGCGGCCCTTACGCCGGCAAGGTCCGCTCGCTCATCAACGACCGCGGCACCAGCGTGAAGTCCGCCCACCCGGGCATGCCGGTCGAAGTCATCGGATTCGACGAACTCCCGAATGTCGGCGACCACCTCACGGAAATGAAATCGGAACGCGAGGCCAAAACCCTCGCCTCCGATCGCCAGGAACAACAGCGCATCGCTCGCCTCAAACCGCAACACCGCAACCGCCTCGAAGATCTCTACTCGATGGTCAAGGACGGCGGCGGCAAGGCCATGCTCAAGCTGATCCTCAAATGCGATGTGCAAGGATCGGTCGAGGCAATCAAAAAAGCCGTGCTCGCGATCGAATCAGAAAAGGTCGAATGCACATTCATCACCGCAGCCGCTGGGCCGATCACCGAATCGGATGTTGCCTACGCTTCGTCAACTGATGCGATCATCCTCGGCTTCAATGTGAAGGTGGAAGCGAAAGCGGTGAAAGCCGCCAAGGCCTCAAGCACCGAAATCAAACTCTACTCGATCGTTTACGAACTCATCGACCAGGTCCGCGAAGCCATGCTCGGACTCCTCGAGCCACTCAACCGCGAGAGCGTCATCGGCCACGCCGAAGTCCGCAAGGTCTTCAAGCTCTCCAGAGGTCGCGCCGCCGGTTCCTTCGTCACCGATGGCCGCATCCACCGCAAGGCCCACGCCCGCGTCATTCGCGAAGGCATTCCGGTCTTCGACGGCCGCATGTCCACCCTTCGCCGCTTCCAGGAAGAAGTCGAGGAAGTCCGCACCAACTTCGAATGCGGCATCCGCCTCGGCGAATTCAACGAATACCAGGAAGGCGACATCATCGAGTGCTACAAACTCGAAAAAGTCCCGCAGACGCTGTGAGGGCTTCGCTCGAAGCACGGGATTCGAAACGGAAAACTACTCCGTTCACAGTCTTCGTTTCGAATTTAGAATTTAAGATTTAAAATTTCGTCCCCATGTCCCGCCGCCTCGATCGCGTCAACGAACTGCTCCGCCGGGAAATTGGCAATGTGGTCCAGAAGGATTACGAATGGCATGGCAAGCTGGTGACCATCAGCGAAGTTGATGTCACTCAGGACCTCAAAGAAGGCAAGGTCTGGACTAGCGTGCTCGGCGGCGACGCCCAACCGGTCATCGACAAACTCAACCGCGACCACGGCTCGATTCAATCGAAAGTCATGAAACGCGTGGTGCTCAAATCCACGCCCGTCCTGCGCTTCCACCACGACTCCTCCGCCAGCCGTGGAGTCGACATGGTCAACCTGCTCGACGAAGTCGAAAAACTCCCGAAGGCCCCCGAGGCTGAAGACGCCTGAGCGACGGTCTACCGATCAAAACCACGGTCAAAACGAGGCTATTTTCCTTGTCTCAAGGAACATGATTTCTAGCTTGGTGACTTGCCAGCCGAGTCCGACACCATGCCATTCCACAAGGTCGTAATCCGCCTGTTTTTTCAAAGCCAAGGGTGCAAATTTTTCAGGCATCTCGCCATCGTCACCCTCTTCCTGCAATCCGCGGCCACATTCGCAAACACCGAGAAATCGGACCCGCTGAAAGGCATTGAAATCGCCGAACAGAAAAAGGCGCACTGCCTCACACAAGCATCCGAAAACGGCCTCCGCGTGCTGATCCTCACCGACTCGATGGGAATGGCCGGCCTCGGCCCGATCATCGACGAATGCTTTCGCTCCTGCCCCGGGGTTGGCGCCGTCCACACGATCATGGCCTGCGGAACAAATCCGCTGTCCTGGATGAAGGCCTCCCCCTACCGCAAGGCCACCACCCGCTGCGGGTTCTGGAGCATCGAAACCGTCGTCGGAAAAAAACAGCCCCAACAAATCCAAAATTTCTATGGTTCCAAACCGGGCGCTCGGCCCAAGCCCCACGCGATACCGAAAATCGAAGATCTGCTTCCGGCCATCAAACCCGACATCCTCATCATCCAAAACGGCAACAACTTTTTCGGCACCTTCAAAAAAGGCAATCAGGTCGATGCGAACCGCAACGGACCCGTGATCCGGGCGCATGTAAACCCGATGATCAAATGGCTGACGCAAAACGCATCAAGCGTCAAACGGCTCTACTGGATCACGCCGCCTCAAGCGGGCAATGTCACACCCGAAGTACAGGCCTTCATTCACGACATCATCGCCGAATGTGTCGGCCAAAACGGTCTCACCATCGACAGCCGCCAAATCACCAGCTACCCGTACAAAGGCCAGGCACGCGACAAAATGCATTTCAGCGGCAAGGCCGCCCACGACTGGGGACGCGACAGCTTCCGCATCATCGCGGAGGATCTCGCCCAACACGACATCGCCAGCATGCAACCGATCACCTCGGCGACGCAAAATCAACCAATCCCAACAGCCGAGAAGAGCGAAAACGAGATCAACCCCGTCTGCCTCAAAGTGCGGCTTAAAACCGCAAGCAGCATTCCGAAGCGCAAGAGTTTCGCACCGTACGGCGAATGCATGGTCGCCTACCTCTACGAAGTCATTGAGGTGCTATCCGGCCAGTACGAAGCCAAGGAATTGCTGATCTACCACCCAGCCTACATCAAAAACGCGCAACAGGACCTCTCAAAATTCAGGAAAAAAAATGAACTCGAACTTTCCGTCACCGAACTGAAAGACGAATCCCTCTGGGCCACCGTGACACAAAACGACGAGGTCGGCGCGGCAGACCACACGCCATACATCCTCTGTGAGGATGTGAACCGCCACCCGAACAGTGACAACTGCGACGATTGCGACCCATGAAAAAAATCCACTTAGGAAAAACCCACCTGCGGATCGCTTTTTTCGCTCTAACGCTCTGCATGGGATGCGCGACATCCACCCATGCGCAATTGAGCGGAAAACTCAACCAGAGCTCCAAAATCATGGTCATCGGCGATTCACTCACCGTCGGCCCTTTCGGTGACTACCTCCAAAATTGGCTGCTCAGCAACCTGCCCCAAAGCCAAGTGGCCATTTACGCCTCCTGCGGATCATCGCCGGAACATTGGATGAAATCAAAACCCGAATTCATCAGCCCATGCGGCTACCGGGAAACCACTCCCTACGGCAAAAAGCTCACCAAACATCAGTTCGGTCGCAAGCCAATCCCCACCGCAACCCCAAAAATCGAAATGCTGCTTCGGAAATTCAAACCCGATGTGCTGGTCATCCAACTCGGAACCAACCACTTCGATACGCTCGCCAAAGGAGGCGACAAGGCCATACCCGAACTCAAAAGCATCTACCGGCAGTTCAGCCAAAGCATCATCGCCAACAAAGGAAACCTGAAAATGGTCTATTGGATCACACCGCCGGACGCTTCGAAGTTTCCGGCATCCGTCAAAACGCAGACACAAAAAATCATCCACGAAAACATCCGCAACCATGGGTTTCGCGAATTTTATTCGGGCGAAAAAATACCTTATGTAAAAGGTGTTTCAGGATCCGACGGAGTCCATCTGAACAAGGAAGCCGCAGGGGTCTGGTTTGTGAGAGTGGGAGTCGACCTCCGCTGGCAGCTGAGAACGCGCGGCATGTCGCTCAAGTAAATCGATCCGTCGCCCCATGGTCTTCAGCTCGCACCTCTTCCTCTTCGTGTTCCTGCCGCTCGTGCTGGCAGGATACTACGCGATGCCAGCGAAAGGCAGATCGGCATTTCTCACGGTCTTCAGCTACATTTTTTACGGCTGGGCCAACCCGCTGTTTGTCCTACTGATGCTGCTGTCCACCGCCATCGACTACTTCGCCGGCAGGGCGATCGCCATGGGCGACCCGCGAAACCGCGGCGGGGTTTTCCATCCGCTCGACGAAGGCGCGCCGAGAAGCCGGATGCAAAGAACCGCGCTGTGGGCAAGCATCACCAGCAACCTCTGCCTCCTTGGATTCTTCAAATACTACAACTTCGGCATCGAAAACATATCGAGAGTTTTCGAATGGCTCGGATGGGGCCCGATCAGTGACACCCATGTGCTCCATGTCGTGCTGCCACTCGGCATCAGCTTCTACACCTTTCAATCGATGAGCTATGCGATCGATGTCTATCGGGGCCATGCCAAACCGCTCAAAAATTTCGTCGATTTCGCCTGCTACATCTCGCTCTTTCCGCAGCTGGTCGCCGGTCCGATCATCCGTTACCAGGATGTCGCCGACCAACTGGTCTCGCGCAGCCACACCCTCGCAAAATTTTCTCGTGGCATCGCGTTCTTCTCAATTGGCATGGCGAAAAAAATCCTGATCGCCAACCCCTGCGGCCGCATCGCCGACACGGTGCACGACAGCGTTTCAATCAGTTGCCTCGACGCATGGACCGGCCTCTTCGCCTACTCGTTTCAAATCTACTTCGACTTCAGCGGCTACTCCGACATGGCCGTGGGGCTCGGCCTGATGTTCGGTTTCGTCTTCATTCGCAATTTCGATTCACCCTATCGCTCGAAAAGCCTCACAGAATTCTGGCAAAGATGGCACATCAGCCTTTCGACATGGCTTCGGGACTACCTTTACATCCCACTCGGCGGAAACCGGAAAGGCCCTACACGCACTTACATCAACCTGATTTTGGTCATGCTCATCGGCGGATTGTGGCACGGCGCAAGCTGGAACTTTCTGATCTGGGGTGGCATGCACGGCGCCTGGCTTGCGCTTGAAAGGTTCTGCCACAAGCGCTCACCGATCTCGATTCCTTCCCTGCTGCGCTGCCCGCTGACCTTCATATTCGTGTCCCTCATGTGGATCCCATTCCGCTCGCCGGATCTCGATTCCGCCATCAACTATGTCTCAAAACTCTGGCCCGCAAACTCAGCGGACTCCGGACTCGTCAGCGCCGCCATCAACACGCCATATCTGGCGATGAGTCTGATCGTTGCATTCATCATCGCCTTCTTTGGCATCAACTCATGGTCATTCACCAGACACTTGAGCGCATGGAAGCTCGCCCTCTGCGCGTCCTTCCTCGCCGCCGCCGCCATCGCTCTGGCATGCCAAAGTTACAACCCCTTCATCTATTTCATTTTCTGACCTGAGCAATCATGTCCGACAAAGCTCATAAAAATCCTGCCTCCATGGGACGCCTCGAACGCGAGGCGCTCATGGAAATTGCCGCGACCAAAATAAGCAAAGCAGGCGCCTTCGCGATCACGATCACATTTATTGCCACACTCGCGTTTGTCTTCATCACCGATGCACGGAAATTTGCAAACATCGGTAAAACGAAAGTGAATACCGAGGAGGCCGAACCCACAAAATCCAACTTCCAAAGAATCCTCACGATCAATCGCGGTCTGATGGATTGGCAATCACACACAGAGAACCACCTCTTCGAAAAATCCATCACGGTAAAGCAACTGCAACCCATCGGTCAGGCGGCATTTGCAAGCCTGAGAGAGGGCGCGACGGATGTGATGATTGGTAAAGACGGATGGCTCTTCCACCGGCCATCATTTGATCTGCTTACCAAAAAGCCCGAAAAATCATCCGATACATTCAGTGGGCCCCACGCCTCGATCAATGCCATCGCGGCACTTTCCACGGCCCTGAATGAACGCGGTATCAAGCTCGTCATCATGCCGACATGGCCCAAGACATCAACGCAACCCGAACAACTCGGCGCAATAAGGTCGCACAACAGTTTGCCCGTGAAGCCCGCATGGTTTGCCTCATGGTCAAAGGAGATTGAAAAAACCGGCGCGCACCTCCATGATCCCGCCGATTCGATCCGCGAGGCAAAAGCGACTCAAAACAGCATTGCCTACCTGCGGACCGACAGCCATTGGAATCCGGTCACGATGATGAACTGTGCCCGCAATCTCGCGGATGATTTGGTGGCCAAAAATTGGATCACACCCGGCTCAAGAAAATCGCTCACCGTCGCTCGCAAGATCACCAACGAGGGTGACCTTGCTCGAATGCTTCGCCTTCCAGCCGGATGGCAGAATTTGACCAAAGAGGAAACCACGATCAGCGAAGTCAGAACCCAATCCAAAGAACGCTGGCTGCCGAACCGGCAATCTCCCCTACTGCTCTTGGGCGACAGCTACTCAAACATCTTTAGCCTCAAAAGCATGGGCTGGGGCGAAGATGCGGGCTTTTCCGAACACCTTGGGGCCAATCTGGGATTTCCAATCGACTGCATCCTGCGCAACGGCGATGGCGCCCAGGCGACAAGAGCAGAACTCTCGGCCGAACTCGCACGCGGCAAGGACCGACTCGCAGGAAAAAAATTGGTGATCTGGCAGTTCTCCGCCACCGAACTCACCGCAGGAAATTGGAAGCCGATGACCTACCAAGTCGGCCAACACGCTAACTCGGACGAATTCCTCGAAATCGACGCGGGCGAAATTCGAAAGATCACCGCCACCATCACATCCATGGGACCGGTGCCACACCCGACATCGACGGTTTACAAAGACTATGTCGGTTATTTTGAATTGGATGAGATTACGGAAAAATCCGCCCCAAACTCAAAAACCACCAAGATTTTTTGCTTCGGCTTGGTGATCAAGGATCACCAATGGACGAAACTGGCAGGGCTGCGTCCGGGTCAAAAAATCAAGGTCACTCTCGGCTCATGGGCCGATGCCGAAAATGAATTTGGCCGACACCAACGGGCTGAACCGGATGGCGAACTTGCCTTGGAGCCACCAAATTGGATAAGACAGGTCGAACCAACGACCGAACCATGAATTTTTTGCGCGATCCCAAACGCTACTTCGTTCTCATCCAAGCTTGTCTCTCATTCGCCGCAAACGCAGAGCCGGCCGGTTCCTCCATCGCTTCACCCTTGCCAGACCTTCCCCTCACAACCGTCAGCGCAGACAGCCAAACGGTCAAAGGCCGCGACGGATGGTATTTCCTCAGCACGGAAATCGAACATCTTCTGACGGCTCAAAATCAAATTCCGCAAGTGGCAGATTCCGAGGCGGTCATTGAAATCCGCAAATACGCCGATGCGCTCAAAGCCATTGGGATCAAACTGGTGCTCATGCCCATTCCCGAAAAATCCGTCATTCGCATGGATGGCTTGGTCGACGCAACGGCATTGCCCGAAGCGAATGGATACTCAAGAGCCACTCGCGCTTACCTCAACGAACTCACTAAAAACGATATCGATGTCATCGATCTTTACGACAAACTTTCCCAATCTAGCGATCCGATCTACTGCAAAACCGATTCGCACTTTACGCCAAAAACCGCCGCTAGGATCTCCGGACACATCATCAAACACATTGCCGAACGATTTCCGGAAGTTCCGATTCAAAGCCCATCCGCCGACACTGAATCGCAAGCCAGCGTTTCCCAAATCACCATCAAAGGCGACCTCGCGGGAAATGAAGCAGAAGAAACTCTTGAGCTCCACACCGCGCCGAAATGCGCCACCTCCGTCAACCAACCGGGCGCCATCACCAACTCGCCCATTCTCCTTATGGGCGACAGCCACCTGCTCGTTTACAATCAGGGCGACGACATGCATGCGACAGGCGCCGGCATCGTCGATCACTTGACCCCAGCTTTGGGCTACTCGCCAGATGTGATCTCAAACAAAGGAGATGGCATCAAAGCGGTGCGCACCAAACTTTATAGGGATCTGAAAAAAAATCCCGATCTCCTCAAGGACAAGAAGCTCATCATCTGGTGCTTCGCCGCGAGAAACTTCAGCCAACAGCAATGGAATGAAGTCAAGCTTCGCTGATTCGATCTGACGGATCCTACGAATCATTCAATTTCATTTCAACCGATAGCTCAAAAGCCACACGCGGATGCCTCCAATCCTTAAAACCCTAGCCACTCACGACTCGCTCATCGCCCACACGCTGGGCGACAAGA
>Ga0208087_1000224_pt1 | contig 10979 bp, 11 predicted proteins | sample LakMenEpi29Oct10_FD_150745 | JGI IMG/M metagenome (GOLD analysis project Ga0208087, IMG submission 150745) | Freshwater microbial communities from Lake Mendota, WI - 29OCT2010 deep hole epilimnion (SPAdes) | ecosystem: Environmental > Aquatic > Freshwater > Lake > Epilimnion/Euphotic zone ... | reverse complement strand
CTTGATCAAGCTCGCTCCAAGCCACACCACCCGCCGATGAAATCGCTTCATCCAAAGGGCGAGGGCCGCTTAACGGGATGACGCAGTGCTTCACCTCATCGGCCAGCGATGCGACATCATGCCATTCCTTTCGGGCCAAAATTGCATGCGCCGCATCGGAGAGTTTCCATCGGATGCGTGCCTGCTCCAAAACATAACGCTTCACGGATTCCATTTTTGCAACGAGTTGCTCGCGCGTGAATGTCGGTTTGAAATCAATCGCGATCTCCGGAAGTTTCATCGCGCGCAGCACGGCGCCGAGTTGATAAATCGCACCACCTTCAAGCCCGTATCGGGAAACAAGCAACTCACCCACCGCTTGCTGATCACCGGCGCTGACGACAATGTTCTTGAGCGGCTTGCCCTCGGCTAGGGCAAGCGTTTCCGCCGACCACGCATGCTCCCAGCCGCAATTCGCGGGGGCCAGCGGCCGACATTCGATTTCGCGTGTTGCGAAGCACTCGACCCATGAACCATCGGATCCCGTGCGCGACCACGAACCACCACCCATGGCAAAAACAACCGCTGGCGCGTGCACCGTTACGCCATTTGAAAATGAAAGTTCATGCGGCCGCCCGGGCTTGATCCCGACAAGGCGATGCCGCGTCTCAATTTGAACACCCAGCTCACGCAGCCGCGTGATCCATCGCCTCAACAAAGGCGCAGCTTTCATCTCCTTGGGATAAACCCTGCCGCTACTTGCCTGAAAGGTTTCAATGCCAAGTCCCCCCGCCCATTCACGAAGAGCGCTCGGGTTGAATTCGTTCAACAGGTTTCCCCAAAATACTCGATCCCCGCCGTCATAGCGCGTGACGAATTTCTCCATGCTTTCGCCATGCGTGAGATTCAAACCGCCCTTGCCCGCAACGAGGAGCTTGCGACCAAGCGATGGCATCGCATCGAAAATCGTGACCGACATCCCACGCATCGCGGCGATTTCCGCCGCGCGAAGCCCGGCCGGACCTCCGCCGATCACGGCCACTTGCAGAGACCGTTGTGTTGCCGCCTTTCTGATGAGCCGACGCTATCCGCTGCCCCCGTGGCGTCAATTCAACGATGCGCGCGGATTGACACCATGTCTCTTGAGCTTCAGCTTCCCTAGGAAGCGCCACGCGCTCGTCGAAATCATGATTTTCAAAAGCCTCTGCCGCCACGCCGGAATCGGTGCCAACTCGTACCTTCTGGAAACATCGAGCTCCCGCATCGTGCTCGATGCGGGCATGCACCCGAAGCACGAGGCACTCGAAGCAATACCCCACTACGATTTTCTCGAAGAGGACAGCGTCGATGGGATCGTCATCACCCACTCGCACCTCGATCATGTGGGCACGCTGCCGGTTTTTCTCGAGCAACAGCAGGGCGCGCGGGTCTACCTCACGCCCGAAACTGCGGAGCTGGCATCGGCGATGCTCCACAACTCGGTCAATGTGATGCAGTCAAAACGCATCGAACTCGGCATCACCGAATACCCGCTCTTCGATCATCGAGACATCGAACGCATCACCGATTCTTTCGAGCACCGCGGCACCGAGCGCCCCTTCGATCTCGATTCGGATGGAACGGTTCGCGCAACTTTTCACGATGCGGGCCACATCCTCGGCTCAGTCGGTGTCACAGTCGAATGCGAAGGCAAGCGTCTGATGTACACCGGTGATGTAAATTTCGAGCACAGCACGCTGCAAAAAGGCGCGCTTTTTCCGGAAAATCCGGTCGACGCGCTGATCGTCGAAACCACGCGCGGCGCTCAGCAACGCTCACCGGGATACGACAGACATCACGAGGAAAATGAATTTGCCGAGGCCATCCAACGCGTGATCGATCGCAAAGGCTCGGTGCTCATTCCCGTTTTCGCAATGGGCAAAACACAGGAAGTGCTCGGCATGTTGCATCGCTTCAAAAGCGAAGGGCTGATCCATCACAACACGCCAGTCTACATCGGCGGCCTTGGCACGAAGATGACCCACATTTACGATCGCTACTCCGATGTCTCGCGCCGCCACCTTCCCGGGTTCCGCTTTCTCAAGGACATGGACATCGAAGGTGCCAACCGCAAGCGCACCGGCCCGATCCCATTCACCAACGGCTGCATTTACGCACTCTCGAGCGGCATGATGTCGGAAAAAACCGTCTCCAATGTCTTCGCGCGGCAAGGGGTGTTGGAAAACAAAAAGCACGGTTTGTTCTTCGTCGGGTACGCCGATCCCGAAACCCCCGGCGGCCGCATCCGCGCTGCGAAAAATGGCGATGAAGTCCTGCTCGATCCCGCCTTTCCGCCGGTCAAGTTGCACTGCGAGATGCGCACCTTCGACTTCAGCGGTCATTCAACCCGCGAGGCGATCATGGACTACATCGCAAAGGTCCGCCCGAAGAAAGCCTTCCTCGTTCACGGCGACGACGACGCGGTCGAGTGGTTCCGCGCCGAGATCCACAAAAACCTACCGAAGACCGAAGCGATCGTTCCGCTACCAGGCGAAGAGCACCGGATCTGATCCCGCGCACGCCGTAAAGCCTAGCGCTCGATGCGAAAGCCGCGGCAATCCATGAGTATCGGGATCTCCGCCATACGATGCTGACGGATGTTTCTCGCCATCGCCGACTCATCGATGATCTCGCGTAAAAACGCATCGAGTTCGTCGGCCTCGCCCATCACCTGTAGCTCGACGCTTCCGTCATCGAGATTTTTCACAAACCCACAGACATCGAATCCACGCGCGAGGTCCTTGACGGTGTATCGAAACCCCACGCCCTGCACCCTGCCTTCAAAAATCACCTGTCTCGCAATCATCGGATCCAACTCACTTGAATTTTTCGGCAAAAGTCTTGGTTGCCGAATTGATAAAACGAATCGCAGTCGGCCGCGCGCGCGTGACCGCGAAGTGACGCCCATCTGCGGAAACCAATATGTTGCCAAGCTTTGCCGCTTCGCTTGCGTTGGCAGCTGCGGAAATCAACTCGAGCGCGACTGATTGAAATTTTTCAGCGGCATCCACCGAATCAAGCTCGATCTCCCACAGAACCGCTGTCGATGCTTCGCCATCCGGCACGAGCACATAGCGGTCACCCGCCCAGCACGATGAAAGTTCGTGAGCAATGCCGACATCACCGGCTCGCTCCAACCAAAGCCGCAGGCCAAGTTGTCCAGCGGACTCGCTGAGATACGGCTCCTCGGGAAGGCCGGTGATCTCGATGCGCTTGGCGGAAATTTCGACAAGCCCCGGCTGCAGGATTTTTCGCGTGGTGAGCGGCGGCTCGCGCAATGCGGCCAGTAGCTTTTCCCCTCCCTGCACATGCAGCGAGTCGGCATAACCTTTGCCCTCAATTACCGGAAAAGTGGTCAAACCCTGAATGAATGGCGGCAAACTTGCGAATAGCTGCTCGACTCCCACATTCGACCTCATCGACATGAATCCACCTTTCAAAGCATTGATCGCAAGAAACCTCGCTTCGACACCGGCCGCCGCGCCTTGATGCAAGGCCTCTCGCGCACGCGCGGCATCATCGCCGGGGTATGCCGCCGTTGGTGGAAAATACTGATGCAGCAAAATGCGCGAAATCAAACGCAGCATCGCCGCCTGATCCGGAATCGCAGCATCCTCAAAGCGATCGGTGATCCATGCCTCCCCGGTGACATCATCGAACCACCCGCGCGCGCCGGTCGTTCGCACCACCGTGAGCTGCGAAAGCAAATCGTCACCCGCTCCAAGCCAACCAATCCACTGATACGCCTCCTTGCGATCATCGATGCCAGAAGGGCCGAAACGGCTTTCGATCGCCGCCGCCACACGATCGCGCAATTCCTCTGATGCGATGCGATGGACGACGGGATTTGAAATGAAGCGCAGGCCAAATTCTTTTTCCACGCGCGCGATGGCCTCCGCAGGCACCGACACCTCGCCCCCACCTTGCGCCAAGGATCTCAAGGATTCATTCTCACGCTTTAGTAGCGCATTTTCTTCGAGTAGGATTTTCAAACGATCCTCCTGCCCGGCCGGACCTTCTCCCAGCGAACGCCAATGGAGACCCTGTAAAATTCCACCCACGCCAATGGCGGCACCCATCAACCACGGCAACAATGTCTTGGGGTCAGCCACGGATCAAAAATTGACTCAACGACCCACCGGGCGCGCGTTGGGATTTGCAGGCGCCTTGCCCGAGTCCTCTTTGAATGGGTTCACATCCAAGGCCGATGATTTCACGCCAAAGACCTCTTCGAAAGTTTTGCCCGGAAGCAGGTTATAAACAATTGGCGCGCTGCGATTGCCCTGCGCGTCATACACATAACAAACCCGTTGCACCGGCATCTCAGTTCCAGTGTTTGGATCGAGTCGCTTGTTCCTCGCGTCAAACATCCGCTCCTCCACCAGTTGGCCGTCGGACTTGCGATAGCCGTAACTAACTTTGAAAAGCAGGTTGTTGGCGCCGTCGTAAATTTTACAACTCACCGGGTTGCTGTTCGAGTCCATCCGATAATTTGTCATCATCACCAAGACCCCGTTGGCATTCATTTTTTTCTTGGTGAGCGAACGGTTGTCGGGCGTACGGGTGAACAGCGTGCGCGACCCGTCATCGTGTCGCATGACGCGCACATTGGGGCCATCAACCGCCTCAATCTCGTCGGCCCACACCTGCATGCACATGCAAAGCACCGATAAAACCGCCAGCAGCGGATTGGATATTTTCCAGTTTGCCAGAAAGCTCACGCACGCCAAGGTAGTTGCGCAAGGCGGACGCTGCAAGCCGCCAGTTTCACATGATCTGGAAAACCCGCCGCGAGACACTCGACCTCAGCCGTCGCGCACGCGTCATGGGTATTCTCAATGTCACGCCGGATTCGTTCTCGGACGGCGGCTCCCACTTCGGCATCGAGGCCGCATTGGCCCATGCCCGAGAAATGATCGCGCAAGGTGTCGACATCATCGATGTCGGAGGCGAATCGACCCGCCCCGGTTCGCTGCCGGTTCCGGCGAATGAGGAAACCATGCGAACCGCACCAGTCATTCGCGCGCTTCGCGCCGAATGGGACGGCTTAATCTCCATCGACACCTCGAAGGCCGCGGTCGCAAAAGCGGCGATCGAATCCGGCGCGGACATTGTCAATGACGTGAGCGGCCTGCGCGTTGACCCGCACATGGCCGATGTTTGCGCCGAAAGCCACTGCGGCGTGATCGTGATGCACATGCAGGGCACACCGCAGAACATGCAGATCGCCCCGCAATACGCCGATGTGGTGAGCGAAGTGGCGGATTATTTCATCGAACGCATGACCTCGCTCACCGCGCGCGGCATTGACCCGGAAAACATTTGCGTCGATCCGGGCATCGGCTTCGGAAAAACCCTCGATCAAAACATCGCACTTCTCAAAGCCTTGAGCCAAATCGCGCCCGCAGGCCGACCACTATTGCTCGGAGTTTCCAGGAAATCCTGCATCGCGGGCATGCTCGAAAACGCCGACATCAAAGAGCGAGACTGGCCCACGGTCGCCATCACCTCATGGGCGAGACAGCGTGGAGTCATGTTGCACCGCGTGCATGAGGTGCGGGCCAATCTAGAGGCCTTGCGCATGACCGAAGCGATCATGGGCTGATGGTCGGCAGCCATCGCCGTATCTCATCTTGGAACCGCAACAGCACCGACTGGCTTGAGGGCATTGCGATATCTCGCAATCGCATCAACGATACCGTTCGCAATCGCCTTTTGATACCTTTCATTGTGAATGAGGCGAGCCTCACGCTGATGCGACATGAATCCGCCTTCAAACAAGATGGCCGGATGCTTCACGCCGGAAAGAACGCTGAAACGCGCCCGCTTGATGCCACGATCAAAGGTATTGGTGCCCAGTTTTTGTTTCACCGAACCATGCACCGCCGTAGCCAAGGCAACATTGGCTGAATCGTGTTCATTTCCCGCGCGCGCCATGTAATCAGAGGCGATCGTATCCCTGCCGTAATGCGAAACTCCGGCAGGCGATAGAGTGAAGGTCTCGATGCCCCACGCCTCGCGACCACCCGCATTGAAGTGAATGCTGATGAACAGCGAACTTTCCGTTCTGGCATTCGCCAAATTGACCCGCTCTTGAAGCGACAAATACCGATCGCTCTCGCGGGTCATCACCACCTTGAAGCCGCGCTTCTCGAGCATCAGCTTCGTCATCGCCGCAACCCTCAGATTGTAGGTCGCCTCAGTGCCTAGCGAATTGGTCGCACCCGCATCGGCTCCGCCATGCCCGGGATCGAGAATGATTGTGCTGAAATTTTCCGCATTCTTGATGAAACGCGGACGCAAAACCGGATCCACCAGCTTGGAAAAATCGATGCGCGAAATGTACGCCTTGTCGCCCGATAACATCACGGGATAGGTGAACACAAATTTCACCTCGTTCATCAGACACTCACGAGAGCCGATCGTCAGGGCCATGCGGCACTTTTTCGGATTTTCCAAGATGAGCGAATTGCCTTTTTTGGAAAGCGTCGCAAAGCCGTAAAAATTCTTGATGCTCGAAACCGAAACATAATCCCGGTCCTCGATTTTGATGACATCGAGACCGCCACTTGCCGCACGGGCGTTTGGCGCGAAAACACCCAACAAGCATATGCAAATCGACATCAGGATGGATCGGGTCCACCTGCGCTTTCCAGTCTTATGGAGAATGCAACACACGGGTCTGGGTAAGGCTAGCACCGCGATTTGGTGCTGACAACCGGATTTGAGCCGATCGGCAGGGTCCGCGCCGGTCGCAATTTTCGGGCGGCCTTTGATCTTGCGAATCCAAAGGGCATTGAGGAAAATGGCACCTTCGCAAGCATCATGGCATCCCATCCCTCCATCAACATCGCCCGGCTCACCTACCTGCTGATCTGCGAGGCCGCCGGAATTGCCATTGCCCTGAGCACGCGCGGGACGATGTTTGAAGTCTCGATGGCCACCGGGCTGGTGGGCGGCCTTTTTGTTGCCGGGCTCTTCATCTGGATCGAGTCCCTCATCCGCGGCTTTACGCTGCGCGGGTTCTCGACCGCCACCTTCGGCCTCGCCGTGGGGCTGCTTTGCGCCTGGCTGCTGACGCGGGTCCAAATTTCCAGCCTGATCGAGCTGTCATTCCGTGACGAATTGGAAAAACGGGAAAACGCCGAAGCGCTCGTCAACGCCTTGCGCCTTGCCTTCGATGTGACGCTTTTTGCAAGCCTTGGCTTTCTCGGTGCGGTGCTTGCGCTTCGCGGCAACCGCGACGATTTCGCTTTTGTCATTCCCTATGTTCGCTTTCGGGAAGACTCGTCATCGGGCCAGCCGATCCTGCTTGATGCGGAATCGGTCATCGATGGCCGCGTCGCGGGAATCATGCGATCGGGATTTCTCCACGGGCGGCTTGTTTTGCCGCGCTTCTCGCTCGACGAATTGCAAGCACTTGCGCAATCCCCGCAGAACGACTCGAAACAACGCGCGCAACGCGGTCTCGATGCGCTCGAAGTAATGCAAAAATCCAACGACATTCAGGTTTCCATCCACGATTCATCATTGCCGGAGCTGCCGGAGTCGACACACAGCAGGCTCGTGGATATTGCACGGCTGCTGGGCGCACGGCTAATGACCATTGACGAAAATCTCGCCAAGATCGCAAGGCTGCGCGGAGTCGATGTCCTCAACCTGCACGAACTCGACGAGGCCCTACGCCCGCCGGTGGAAGTCGGTCAACGCATGCGTATCGCTCTGGTCAGACCGGGCAAGGAGGACCACCAAGGCGTCGGCTATCTCCCCGACGGCACGATGATCGTGGTCAATCATGCGGCGGCAAAAATCGGAACCAGTCTCGAAGTGATCGTGGTCAGCAAGCTCCAAAGTGCTGCAGGTCTCATGGTCTTTGCCGAGCCTTACGCAAGGCATTGATCTCAGTATAAAAGGCCTTCGCGCATTCAGCGCTTGGCCGCGTTCTGCTTGCGAAAAAGCGGAACCAGATTTTCATCCATCCATCCGAATGCGGATTCGAGACCCCCCTCAAGATAAAGGTTTCCGATCGATGCCTCGACGCGCGTGGGATTTCCAAATGCCGAGAGGAAATCGTTGGATGTCATGCGCGTGAACCACTCACCATCCATGACGCTGCGTTCGCGCAAAACAAACTGCCTCGCATACAACGCAAGCACCGCGTCGCCAACCCACGCGGCCTCTCGCTCTTCGCGCATCTGATCTGCTTTACGGCTCACCGCGCCATCATGCATTTCACGGAACCGGGCGCAAAACTTTTTGCAGCCGCTCGTGCTGGATTCGATCCCTCAAACGCGATTCGGAAGCCTCGTCCCAGTATCCTGGCTGCAATTCCAAAAACACCGACGCATAGGGCATCGCGCTTCGCGTTCGGATCACCAGCACATCAAAACTTCGGCCAGCGTCCTCAAGCAGCGTCATCAGCGACTGCTGCTCCAGCTCCGCCGCCTCATGCCCGTGAAGCGCGCCGTTGATCCGCTTACGCATGTCATCAATTCCCGGAGCAAAATCGTTTTCCACAGAACGCAACTCACGCGTCAGATACACCCGAGGCCGGAGGTTTTCCGTCCGCTCAAGCGCGCGCAACACATAGTCGAGCGCCTCTGGAATTTCCACATCGGCCACCACTTGCCTCAATCCCGGGCGGTTCTGTGCGGGATACGACGCCTCGGCAATCACGATCCAGTTGCGATAGCCGAGCTGCGCGGCCTGACGATCGACCGCAGCCTGCCACGAGTTCTGGGAACCGAAATTGGCACACCCCATCGACACCAGAACGATGCCTGATGAGATGACCCGAAACATTCCGCACATGGCAGTTTGATAAGGCCAAGCCATCTCCCTGTCAATCCGCGCGCCTTTGGCTGCCAGACACAAAAAATGCCCGACCCTGCAACACAGGATCGGGCATTGTTGAATTGATGGAGCTTACTTCGAGCTTGAAGTGTAGCTTGCCTGGCTTGCGCCCTTCTTGATCTTGCTTTGTTTGATCCAGCTCATCGTCGAGCGAAGCTTGGCACCGACCTTCTCGATCGGATGGGCGGCTTCCTTCTTGCGGATGGCGTTGAACTTCTTGCAGCCGCTCGCGTACTCGGCGATCCACTCCTTGGCAAACTTGCCGGATTCAATCTCCTTGAGCTGCTGCTTCATGCGCTTCTTCACGGATGAATCGATGATCTTCGGACCCACGCTCACATCGCCCCATTCGGCGGTTTCGGAAATCGAGAAGCGCATGCCTGCGATGCCTTGCTCATTCATCAGGTCGACGATGAGCTTGAGCTCGTGCAAGCACTCGAAATAGGCCATTTCGGGCTGATAACCGGCTTCGACGAGAACCTCGAATCCAGCCTTCACCAAAGCCGTAGCGCCGCCGCAAAGCACGACCTGCTCGCCGAAAAGGTCGGTGACGGTTTCTTCGCGGAAGTTGGTTTCAAACACACCGGCTCGGGCGCATCCGACGCCTCCTGCCCACGCCAGCGCGGTCTGCTTGGCCTTGCCGGAAACATTCTGATGAATGGCAATCAAACCTGGAACTCCCTTGCCTGCCACAAACTGCGAACGAACGGTGTGACCCGGGCCTTTGGGGGCGACCAGAACGACATCCACAAACTTCGGCAGCTTGATGCTCTTGAAGTGCACGGCGAAACCGTGCGAGAAAAGAAGGGTTTTTCCCTTGGTGAGGTTCGGCGCGATGTCCTTTTCATACACCGATGGAATGACGGTGTCGGGGGTGGCGACAAAGATCACATCGGCGGCCTTCACGGCATCGGCCGTATCCATGACTTTGAAGCCAAGCTTCTTGGCCACCTCGCGGGACTTCGACTTTTTGTAGAGGCCAATGATGACATTGAGTCCGCTGTCCTTGAGGTTCAAGGCGTGGGCGTGGCCTTGCGAGCCGAAGCCGATCACGGCGAGAGTTTTCTTTTTGAGCGGAGCGATCGGCGCATCCTTGGTGGTGTAGATTTTCGCAGCCATAACAGGTTGTAGGGTGGTTGGATTGTGTGCGGCTCAAGGGTATCTGAACACCGCAGCGGGGCGCGACACTGCCCAGCCACAGGCCCAGGGTCAAGCAACAACCGCACATGGCAGGCAATTGCTTGCGGTCCCTCACCGCAGTCCCTATCAAGGGCCCGTGCCCGCAAGGAACATCGTTTATTTCGATCTGGAAACCCAACGCAGCTTCAATGATGTCGGGGGCTCTTCCCATAAGGATAAAATGGGCATCTCGGTTGCCGTCACATACAGCACCGCCACCAATGCCTACGAGATTTACAACGATCGCGAACTCGACCGCTTGGCCGAAGAACTTGTGCGCGCCGATCTGGTGGTAGGCTGGAACCATCTCTACTTCGACTACCCGGTGCTCCAAGCCCACGTCTTCCACACACTGGCCGAACAAACCGTCAACCTCGACATGATGATCGAACTCGAAAAGTGCGTCGGCTTCCGCCTCAAGCTCGATTCTGTCGCGTCCGCCACGCTTGGCACCGGCAAGTCAGGCGACGGCCTCGATGCCCTCCGCTGGTGGCAGGAACACAAAAAAACGGGCGACTTCGCGCCGCTGCGCAAAATCGCGGAGTACTGCTCCTATGATGTGAAAGTCACGCGCTGCGTGCACGAATACGCAGTGCAAAACGGTCACCTCAAATACAAGGACAAGACCGGCAGGCTCGTCGAAGTGGCAGTCGATTGGAAATGACAAAGCGCAAGCGCGCTCCCGTCACATCACTCCAACCATTTCAAGCACCTTGGTGACCGTCCACACAAAGGTCGCAATCAGGGCGACAATGAAAATCTTGATGCTGCGTTCGATCTGCGGTCGCGTCATGGACTCCTTGTAATCAGCCCCACGCCATCCGCACAAGCGCGAAGCGCGTAAAAATTATTTACGCAGCGCCGTAATGCCCGCGTCCTCCATACAAAAAAAGAGCCCGGCACTTTGTTATTAGCAAAGTGCCGGGCAA
>Ga0208087_1000223_pt1 | contig 11028 bp, 8 predicted proteins | sample LakMenEpi29Oct10_FD_150745 | JGI IMG/M metagenome (GOLD analysis project Ga0208087, IMG submission 150745) | Freshwater microbial communities from Lake Mendota, WI - 29OCT2010 deep hole epilimnion (SPAdes) | ecosystem: Environmental > Aquatic > Freshwater > Lake > Epilimnion/Euphotic zone ... | reverse complement strand
AATAAGTTATGGATTTACCAATTTTGAACATCTTCGACTTAAGCTGTTTGCTTGCTTTAATTCATAACAAAAATTAACACACGAAAACCAGAAGAGCCCCTGATTTTACCCTATTCATTCATATTACGATAGGTAGCCACTGCCGAGGGAGAAATGCGATTGAGATAACGGAAAATCCAATATTTTAAGACTGTATCCAAGATAACGGGAAAAGTGGCGATAAAGAGAAAATTAAACTCGCGATTTTCCGGTAAACCGAAATGACGACTTAATCCTTCTAGGATGACTTCCCAACCGTGGGGAGAGTGGAAACCGACAAATATATCGGTAAAGAGAATAATTAAAAAAGCTTTAGCTGAATCGCTAAGATTATAGAGAATGCCATCAAGAAAAGACTTGACAATCTCGATTTCCCGACGACTAAAAGCGATAACAAAACCAAAGGCAATCAGGGAACAAATATCGGCGAAAATATTAGCGATCGCATTTAATCCTCGTTGGCGAAATTCTTCACTTATTACCGCTGCTTTTTTAGTAATTTCTCCCTCGATTTCTTCGTTAGATAATTTGGGTGCTAAACCAATCATACCTCGAAAATGTAAAGCTTCCTCAAATCTTCTCAATTCCGAAAAAGCTTCTTCTTCTAAATCCTGATTGATAAAAATAAACTGTTCCTGTTGTTGGAAATATTTATTAACCAAGGGGGTGATCAGGAAAGTTTTGGTTAATTGCTGGGTTAATAAAGGAACAATAATTAACAGTAAAATAAACTTGAGAGAAATGGCTGTTTTATAACGAGAATTGCGAAATCTTTTTAAAACTGCCTCCTCCGATTCCTCCGCTTGGGGATCGATTTCCTGCTTAATGCGATTAAAAGTATTGACAAAAGAACGGGGTAAAACTCCCGGTTTTTCCGTAGCTTTTTGGGATTTATTGCTTTTGATCATTTCCTCATCTTCAATACTACCCGCCGCTAAAAAAGAGCGATTTCTGGAAGTCTTATTTTTGGCTGTTTCCTGCTCAAAATTTCTGTTCTGGAGACTTTTGGGACCATCTTCAAGATATTCTTGCCAATAATTACCTTGATATTTTCCGATAACACTATCGATAAACTGAAGTTTTTTCAGACAAACATCTGTGGTGACAGTAATCACCCCATTATTAATTGTCGGTTGATTTGGTCCGAAGGTATTAACGATCGAGCGACTAGCTTTAAACTCCGTCAATCTGACTTTAATTTTTTGCAGATAACCTTTAACTTCTGCGATAAAATAGGAATTAGTGGTACTGCCATAATTCGAGAACTCCGCTGCCACTTTTCGCCCTTGAAAATGCTTGTCTTCTATCTCCTTAATCTTCAAAGCTGCATGATAAGCCTCATCTAAAGAACGTTCAGGAGTTTGTAATAACCATTGATTAACACCTTGCAAAATCCGATTAAGATTCATAGGAAACAATTACTTCCACAAGGAAAAAAGCTAGAGTACCGATCAGTCATCTTAACAAATACAATCGAGAAAAAACGATGTCAATCATACCAATTTGGATCGAAGGTGGGACTCGATCGGGAAAAACCACCGCTTTAGTCGGGGAATTTCGGCGCTGGGTTGTTTCTCAACGTCAGTCCCAGGATTCATTGTATCTCGATCGATCGAAATCATCGCCCCTTTCCCAAACGGTCTTAGTTTTCGCTGCCAACGATGATAACAAACGGGAATTAGCCGATCAATTAGCCCTTGCTGTTAGGGGTAGCTATCCGATTCTCTGCAAAACCCCTTTAGGTTTTCTCACCGATGAAGTCATCCTGTTTTGGCCGTTAATTTTCGAGTCTTTAGGGCTAAAAGCGCAATTTCCCCGCCGATTACGCCCAGAAACGGAACAGGAACTCGCCACCCGTCTCTGGCAACCAGCGATCGCTGAATTCTTCCAGCTTACTAGCATAAATGAATATCGTTTTGTCCGTCAAGTTCTCGATTTGTTACAATTAGCCGGCGCTAGTGGTGTTCCCGCAGAAAAGATACCCGAAAGATTAGCCGACGGATTATCAGAAACAGATTTAAAACGAGTTTTAGCGATTAATGAGCAGGAAACACCAGAAAAAGTGGGAGAATTAATCATTCAATGGCGTGATTGGTCTCTAGAACGTGGTTTATTAAGTTATGGTATCATCTACGAACTCTATTGGCGCTATTTATTTCCTGATAGTCGTTATCAGCAGCAACTATTAAAACGCTTCCGGGGAGTTTTTGCGGACGATGTGGACGATTATCCGGCTATTGCCAAGGATTTACTCAGTTTTTTCCTCGATCATGATTGTTTTAGCGTTTTTACCTACAATCCCCAGGGAAAAATTCGCTTAGGATTAACTGCCGATCCCGATTATCTACAAAAATTAGCGGCACGCTGTCAAATTATGCCATTATCTACCACCGACGGGTTAGCTGCTCAGTTTAGCGAGACGGTTCTCTCCTTAATCAGCGACGGTAACTATCTTGGCAATCTTCCCGATCAATTCATCTCCCTGCAAACCACCTCTCGCGCCGAATTGTTACGGAAGACAGCCACAGCTATTATTCAAGCAGTCAAGCAAGGAGCAGTAAAATCCGAAGAAATCGCCGTTATTGCCCCCGGTTTAGACGAAATCGCCCGTTATAGCCTGATGGAAATTTTAACCGGTGCCGGGATACCCGTTCAACCCCTCAACGAACAACGACCCCTGATCAGTTGTCCTCTGATTCGGGCCTTATTGACCCTTCTCGCCCTTGTTTACGCAAATTTGGGGCGTTTAGCCCCCCAAGAGGCCATAGCGGAAATGCTGGTGATTTTTAGCCGTTATTGCTGGGATGAAGAAGAGAATTTAATTCCCGATATCGATCCAATCCGCGCCGGATTAATTGCCGATCATTGTTATCAAGTGCATCCGGAAAATCCTCGTTTATTAGCGATCGAAACTTTTCCCCGTTGGGATCGCTTAGGACAAAAAGCTTGTACTGCCTACGAAAGAATTTGTCACTGGATCGAAGGGATGAAAAAACGGCAGCAGGAAGCGAAACTTTTCCCGATTTTTGTCTTAAATCAAGCGATCGAACAATTATTAAACGATGGGGAAAATTTGCCCTTCGATCACTTGGCAGCTTTACGAGAATTAATGGAAACTGCCCAACATTTTTGGGAGATCGATCGCCGCTTGCGTGAGAGTGAACCCTGTTTTCAAAGTCCCAGCGAAACTATTAGTCAGTTTATCCAACTTTTGCGCCGTGGCACAATTACTGCTAATCCCTATCCCGTGCGACAATTTATTAAATCTTCCTCAGCAGTCACCCTAGGCAATATCTTTCAATATCGTTCTTTTCGTTCTAGTCATCGTTGGCATTTTTGGCTAGATTGTTCCTCCCCACTCTGGGAACAAGGAGGTGCTGCTACTCTTTTTGCTGCGCCGATTTTTTGGCGAGAAAGTCCATATCAACGCTGGACAACAGAAGCAGAATTAGAGGAAAATCAGGCACGTTTACAGAGAGTTTTAAGGGATTTATTGGCAAGGGTAAGCGAAAAAGTTATCCTCTGTCACAGTGATTTAGGAGTATCGGGAACCGATCAAACCGGACAACTTTTATCCTTAGTACAAGCGGCAAAAGAATATGATTATAGTATTACTTGAATTATCGGGATTGAAACTTTAGCAAGTATCTAGTGCCGATCCATAAGGAGTCATGCACACATTTCTTTACTTTTTTTGACAAAATCGCCTGTAGACAAGTGAGTAGAAGTATTTCACTTTATTGATTCTGTCGCATAGATTTTGAACGAATCTCTAATTTTGTTAAGCTAACTTAAACCAGCGATTTTAACCAACCGTACCAAGCATCTAAACCTTCTCCAGTGGTAGCGGAAACTTGAAAAACTTTCAGATTGGGATTAACTTGATAGGCGTAATCTAAACAGCGATCGAGGTTAAAATTAACGTAGGGCAGTAGGTCTATTTTTGTCAAGATCATGACTTGAGAAGCGTGGAACATATAGGGATATTTAATCGGTTTATCTTCTCCTTCGGTGACGGAAAGAATGACGACTTTGGCATTTTCTCCCAAATCAAATAAAGCAGGACAAACTAGATTACCGACATTTTCGATCATGACTAAAGAATTCATCGGTGGATCGAGTTCGATTAATCCTCTCTCTACCATTGATGCTTCTAAATGACAACCTGTTCCGGTATTAATTTGGATAACCTGACAACCGGTTTCACTAATTTTTTGGGCATCATTAGCTGTTGCTTGATCTCCCTCAATGACACTGATAGGAATAGCGGTTTTTAAATCGGCAATTGTGCGAGTTAAAAGGGTAGTTTTTCCCGAACCGGGGGAAGAAACTAGATTAAGGGCAACAGTTTTTCTCCCCTTCAACCAACCGCGATTTTGTGCCGCTAACAGATTATTTTTTGCCAGCAGATTTTGCTCAACTTGGAGAATGCTACCATGAATTTGAGCGTGAATTTCCGCAGGATGATGGGGATGCTCATGCTCGTGATCGTGATGGCTATGACTAATAACAGTACCATCGGCTAAAATATGTTCATGGGTTCCCGTTTGCGGATTAGTTACCGTCACTTCCGAGTTATCAGAACAACCACAGGTTACACACATAAGGATTCTGTCTCCAACGATTTGAGATTTAATTCTTGACCCTGTAAAATGACTATATTGCGACTACCACATCGATCGCAGATTCCGTAGGGATATTCTAGTTCTAGCTCATTTCCGCAATCTTGGCACTGTCCTAAACCAGAAATTTCTAGAATCTCTAACATTGCCCCCTCTATATTAGTACCTTGACAACAGGTATCAAAACAAAAAGCGATCGATTCTGGCATAATTGCCGTTAGTTTACCAATCTCTAACACCACGCGCTTAACTTTCATTCCTCGCGAGTGTTCTAAAGCAAGTTCAATAATATTTTGGGTAATTCCTAGTTCGTGCATTTTCAGTTATCAGTTATCAGGGAACAGGGAACAGGAAACAGGGAGAAGGGAGCAGGGAAATTTCAACTAAAACCCCAAAACCCCAAAACCCCAACTATCTGTTTTTTTAGTTTTCACTTTTTCCTTTAAAACTGTCTCCTGTCTAATTAACATATTCTCGGTAATTGTTCACCGACTAACATATCGAGAATCCTTTTAGTGCCGAAAGCGGTTTTTAAGTAAACTAAATTGGGGGGAGAAGCGACGACTTCCCCGATACAAGCGGCATTTTTACCGTCAGGATGGGAACGCATCACTGCTAAAACGCGATTTTCCGCCTCCGGAGGCACGACAAGGACTAATTTGCCCTCATTTGCCAGATAAAGCGGTTCTAAGCCCAATAATTCGCACATTCCTCGCACTTCTTCCCGGATGGGGATCGCCGTTTCCTGTACCTGTATTCCCACCCCTGAACTTTGGGCGAATTCGTTTAAAACTGTGGCTAATCCGCCTCTAGTGGCATCCCGCATCGCTTTAACTTCCGGGCAAACTGCCAGAATTGCAGAAATTAAAGAATTCAGAGCTTGACAATCGCTTTCGATTGTGCATTGCAGGTCTAATTCGCCCCTGGCCATCAGAATGGCGGTGCCGTGATCCCCCAGAAAACCGTTAATCAAAATGCGATCGCCAACTTGTAAATTATTGGCACTGGAATTGATTCGGGACGGAATTACTCCGACTCCAGAGGTATTAATAAATATTTGATCCCCTTGTCCCCTGGGAACGACTTTTGTATCCCCGGTGACGATTTTTACCGCTGCTTTGTCGGCGGCTATTTTCATGCTGGTAACGATGGTTTTTAGGGTGTCGATAGATAAACCTTCTTCGAGGATAAAACTACAACTGAGATAGAGAGGAATTGCCCCACCGACAGCCAAATCATTAACGGTTCCATTGACTGCTAAACTGCCAATATCACCCCCCGGAAAGAATAGGGGAGAAACCACATAGGAATCGGTGGTAAATGCCAAGCGATCGCCTATTTTAGCCAAATCTTTAATCTCAAATCGGGCTTGATCTTCAAGGGTTGCCAGTAAGTTATTATCAAAGTTATTAACAAATATCTCATTAATTAAATCCCGCATTGCTTTGCCACCACTGCCATGGGAGAGAGTGATATTTGTGTCGGTAATTTTGTGTTTTTTTAATTTTAAAGAAGCTGAAGGAGTGCTAGTCATAAATTTAAGTACAGCAGTTATCTTGATGGTGAGGTAGGAAGTTTTCGTTTTGGGTAGTCGGTGGTCGATACCAAATTAGGTTACACTTTATCCTGAGGAGAAATGCTGTCATAGCCTACTGCTAGATTATCTTAATGGGTTTCTGGTATTTCTCGCACTTTTTCTATAGTTAAGTCCAAAGCTTGAGCAATTTGTTCTACAGTTAAACCTAAAGCCAATAAACGCGGCACAGATTCCAGTTTACCTTCCAGTTTACCTTCCAGTTTACCTTCCAGTTTACCTTCCAGTTTACCTTCCAGTTTACCTTCCAGTTTACCTTCCAGTTTACCTTCTTCTCGAACGTCTTGAAAATAACGGGTTTGTTTCAGTTCATCTAAACTAAACATGGCTTCTATCTCCCGGCGACTTAGACGTGGTAATTTATAGATAAGGAGCGTTTCTATTAATTGTAGGAGGTTTTGCGGTTGGGTAAATTCAGTTCGCACTCGTTCAATAAGTTGTTTGGCTGTTGCCACTGCTTGATTTTCTTTAGCAATAATTAATTTTATAGTGGCAATACCGAGGGAATCTTGATTAATATCATCTAGTTCATCTAAATATATTCGCGTCACTCTCCCAGATGTCAATAAGTCTTGGTAACGTACAACCTGATCTGATTCTACCCGACGATGGGGATAAATGACCACCCCGTGCCAATCATTGTTAAAAGCAGTTTTACTGAGATATAAGAAGATTTCAGCAAAGAAACGGCCATAAAAATTCTGATCATCTTGAAATTGCACCTCGCAGAAATAAATAGGAATGCTAGGATCGGTAATATTGGGCAAAAATACGCCATCAATACGAAAAGCTAGTTGCTTAATTTCGACGGAATCAAAGCGGTAATTCTCTGCTTCTCTGGGGGCAAGGTTGATTAATTCAAAGAAAATTGACGGATAAGATTGAAAAAGATCATAAAAAATACTGTCGGTTTTCATGGGGAACTTGTGGTGGTAAGCTCTGCAAAAAATTTTCGCTGTTTTATCCCAATTCCACTAACTTTATCTTACCATGTAGATAGAGAGTTTTCCTGCTAATCATTTTCATTATAGCAGTTATCTTTGCCAAACCAATGCTAAAAGCTAATACCTAAAATAACCGATAAATGATCGAGTCTGAACATCTCCCCCTGGTCAGGGCGCTATAGCTGACAATGAGTCGCTATAATAGAATTCGCCGATCGCTAACTTCTCCCTCGGTAAAATTTCTATGACTGGAAGACTGAACAAGCTACAACAAGATTTAAAGAACATAGAAACGGAAGTGGCAAATTTAGCCGAAAGAATGCGAGAAAAATACCGAATTTATCTTGATTTACTCGGTGAATCTCTCTATAAACAGGCGATCGGGGCAGTGTATTATATATGTACCCGTTACTATGGGGGGGAATTTCTGGCCCTCTCCCACAGCAATCGTCAGAAACTACAAGAGGAGATCAAAGCTCTAGGACAAGAGGCTAAAGCCAGTTTACAGCAATTGGGCGAGCAGAGCTTCGAGCGAGGGGCATTTTCAGGGGTAGGATTCTCTAAAAGTCCAGCAGAGACAGTTAACACCCCAGATTTCTTGAAACTTTTTCTAGACAAACGGGAAAATCTAGCCGCAACTGGAGAGATTAATAACCCCGATACTTTACTTTATTGTTGTCGAGTGCTGGAAAAAAACTGTATCGAGATTCTCAATCATCTCTCTAAACAAATTAATCAGCAACTACAAAAAGCTTATATTCTTCCCCCTCATCTACCCAGTCAAATTATCGATATGGCAATTCAAGCGGGAGAAGAAGGACAATCCCTAGGGGGAGGAAATAATATGTTAAACATTCTAGTGGAAGCTAAAAACCCTGAACCAGAGGAAGAAAAAGATGAAGATGAAGATGATGGGGATGATCATGATTTTTCAAGTGGCAAAGTCACTAAAGTAACGGCGATTCATCTACGAATGGCTGAACTCGAATTTGCTGATACGCGCTTAAGTGTCGAAAGAAATCAAATTCGCTCCCTTTGGGAACAATTAAATCGTCTAGGGGAACAATATCATCGTATTCGCAAAGAATATACTATCGCTCAAGCGGAAGCGGCATGGCGCAGTAGTTGGTACGATTAATCAGTTATAATCAAACAGGGGTATCAGGGAAGCATAATACCGGGAAATTTGGAGTCAAGAGACAATTATGAAAGGGGAAATACCCGACTGGGTGAGATTACAAAAAGCCTTATCTGTAGAAGCGGAAAAAGGTTATCCCGATCTTCAGGGAAATCAGTACCGTTTTAGCGAGTTTTTCTGTCTTAGTTTCGGGGATAATCCTCCCGTGGGAATTTCCACCAGTGAGAGAAATCGCTGGCGAGAATTAGCCCAAAAATTTGCCCAATATTCCCAGTTTAATCCCAGACAAAGACAACAATTAGTCACCGAAACTCGCAATTTTTTGCAACAATTACGGCAAACTTTAGAAGCAACCCCCACCCCAAAAGAACCAGCTGCGGCGAAAATTATTAATACCACTCCCATCACGGCAAAGGCTAATTCTCCACGGCAAGTTACCCTCGAACAACCCTTGAAATATCTAGCGGAAGTGGGAGAGAGAAAAGCTGGTCTTTTAGAAAAATTAAACCTCCACAAAGTTGAAGATTTATTATATTATTATCCCCGGGATCATATTGATTACAGTCGTCAAGTCAATATCGCTAATTTAACCGAGGGGGAAACGGTAACTTTAGTGGGGAATGTCAAGCGCTGTAATTGTTTTACTAGCCCCAAAAATACCAAGTTAGCTATCTTTGAATTGCTCTTACAGGATCGCACTGGACAGATAAAATTAAACCGTTTTTATGCGGGAACTCGCTATACTAATCGTGCTTGGCAAGAAGGACAAAAAAAACTCTATCCCGTCGGTTCGGTGGTGGCGGTTAGTGGTTTAGTCAAAGCGGGTAAATATGGGTTAACTTTAGAAAATCCTGAATTTGAATTATTAGACAGTTCTGGGGCAAGTATTGAGTCCTTAAAAATCGGGCGTATTCTGCCGGTTTATCCCCTCACCGATGGAGTACCCGCCGACCTAATTAGAAAGGCTGTAGTCGCCGCTTTTGGGGCAGTAGAGGCGATAAAAGACCCCCTACCTTTCGGTCTAAGAAAACAATACGGATTAATCGATTTAAAAACAGCAATTACTAACATTCATTTTCCCAATAATGCCGAGATTCTCAGTCAAGCGCGACGGCGATTAGTCTTTGATGAATTCTTCTTTTTACAATTGGGTTTTCTGCGGCGGCGGCAACAGTATCGTCAGACACAGAAAAGTGCTGTTTTTAGTGCTAAGGGTCAACTAATTGATCGATTTAATCAGATAATTCCCTTTCAATTGACTAATGCTCAAAAACGAGTTATTGAGGAAATTTTAGAGGATTTAGATTCTAGCACCCCGATGAATCGTCTTGTGCAGGGGGATGTGGGTTCTGGCAAAACAATTGTCGGAGTTTATGCTATTTTAGCAGCCCTACAATCCGGTTATCAAGCGGCATTAATGGCTCCCACGGAAGTTTTAGCGGAACAACATTATCGTAAGTTAGTTAGCTGGTTTAATCTCTTACATTTACCCGTAGAATTATTAACTGGTTCCACAAAAACCGCTAAACGGCGAGAAATTCACGCCCAATTAGAGACAGGAGAATTACCACTTTTAGTGGGAACTCATGCCCTAATTCAAGATGCAGTTAATTTCCGCAAATTGGGGTTAGTTGTTATTGATGAACAGCATCGCTTTGGGGTACAACAAAGGGCAAGATTATTAAGCAAAGGAGAGTCTCCCCACGTTTTAACCATGACAGCAACACCGATTCCCCGTACTTTAGCTTTAACCCTGCATGGGGATTTAGATGTGAGTCAAATAGACGAATTACCCCCCGGCAGACAACCGATTCAAACCACCGCTTTAAATGGCAATCAAAGAAGGGCTGCCTATGATTTAATTCGCCGTGAAATTGCCCAAGGCAGACAAGCTTATGTGATTTTTCCCTTGATTGAAGAATCGGAAAAATTAGATGTTAGAGCTGCGGTGGAAGAATATCAAAATTTATCAGAAAAGATTTTTCCTAATTTTAATATCGGGTTACTCCATGGTCGCATGAGTTCCGCCGAAAAAGAGGAAATCTTAACAGCTTTTCGCGATAATATTCTGCAAATTATTGTCTCAACTACAGTTATCGAAGTGGGGGTTGATGTTCCCAATGCCACGGTGATGTTAATTGAAAATGCCGAACGTTTTGGCCTTTCACAATTGCATCAATTACGGGGGCGCGTGGGCAGAGGCTCCCATCAATCCTACTGTTTACTTTTAAGTGGCAGTAATAGTGCTAATTCCCGTCAAAGATTAACGGTTTTGGAACAATCCCAAGACGGCTTTTTTATCTCGGAAATGGATATGCGATTTCGCGGTCCGGGGGAAGTTTTAGGACAACGACAATCGGGTTTACCAGATTTTGCCCTCGCTAGTTTAGTCGAGGATCAAGAGGTGTTAGTTTTGGCAAGAGATGCCGCCGAAAAAATTATGTTAGATGATCCCCATTTAATCACTTTGCCCAATTTGAAACAAGCCTTAGAAGCTAAATATCAACGGATGTTGGGAGCGGATATTTTAACTTGATTTAGATGTTCAGTGATCAGTAAACAGTAATACTAAATCCAGTTATTAAAAACTGATTATTTATTCTCCGTTTTGCATAGCCCATACTCAACGGATTTACTATTACTTCCGATTTTATCACTCAATCCAAGCCTTTGGGGGGTTCTACCCCCCAA
>Ga0208087_1000219_pt1 | contig 11128 bp, 8 predicted proteins | sample LakMenEpi29Oct10_FD_150745 | JGI IMG/M metagenome (GOLD analysis project Ga0208087, IMG submission 150745) | Freshwater microbial communities from Lake Mendota, WI - 29OCT2010 deep hole epilimnion (SPAdes) | ecosystem: Environmental > Aquatic > Freshwater > Lake > Epilimnion/Euphotic zone ... | reverse complement strand
CCGCCAGCCCCGCCGAAGAAAACAACCGCGGCCTGGTCCGCCGCCGCCTGCGCCTCACCCGCAATCCGGAAATCCCCTGCGTTCTCATCGAGTGCGGTTATCTCAGCAGCTCCGGCGATAGCCGCCTCGCGGCTGACCCAGCCTACCGCCAAAAACTTGCCGCCCACATCGCCAAAGGAATCCGCACCCAGTCTTCCATCGGCGATTCCGGCACCGGCCCGCTGCCACGCCCGATCAACAGCCCGCCCAGCCGACCCACCGACGCGAAAGAATGATTTCCTCCAAATATTCAGAGACTCGCCAAACCCATCATTTTTTGGCTCAAAATTTGAGGAAAATTCGCGTGATTTCCCGATTGACAGCCACCAGCCGGATCCCTAGTTTGCGCCCCCCGCGCGGCCTCAATCATGGTCGCAACCACCTCCTTACAAGCACATGAAGACATTTTCCGCCAAGCCCCAAGAAGTCGAGCGCAAGTGGTATGTGATCGACGCCAAGGGCAAAGTCCTCGGTCAGGTCGCTGTCGAAGCCGCCCGCCTACTCCGCGGCAAGCACAAGCCAACCTTCACCACCCACATCGACACCGGCGACTTCGTGGTCGTCATCAATGCCGATCAAGTTGTGCTCACCGGTGCTAAGGAAAACGCCAAGATCTACACCCGCTTCTCGGGATATGTCGGCGGACAAAAAGTCGAAACTCCGCGCATGGTCCGCGAACGCCGCCCAATCCTCCTCGTCGAGCGCGCCGTCTATGGCATGCTTCCCAAGACCCGCCTCGGCAAAGCCCAATACTCCAAGCTCAAGGTCTACGCCGGTGCCGAACACCCGCACGAAGCACAACAACCCGTCGCACACGCCGTCCGCTAAGCGCACTCAATTTTTTCCCACCATGTCCACCACCTCACCAAGCGCCACCGGCCGCCGCAAAACCGCAGTCTCGAGAGTCTGGCTCACCGAAGGCACCGGCCAAATCATAATCAACTCGCGCCCCTTCGAAGACTACCTTCCCACGATCGAGCTCCAAAACGCGATCCTCGCCCCCTTCCAAGCGACCTCGCTGACCAACAAGTACGATGTCAATGTGGTCGTCAAAGGCGGTGGCATCCACGCTCAAGCCGTTTCGATCCGCCACGCAATCTCCCGCAGCCTCACCCAGGTCGACCCCGAGAACCGCAAGGTCATCAAGCCGCTCGGTTTCCTCACCCGCGACCCGCGCATGAAGGAACGCAAAAAGTCCGGTCAACCCGGTGCTCGCAAGCGCTTCCAATTCTCCAAGCGCTGATCCCTGCGATCACATCTCTCAACAAAAAACCGCAACCCCATGGGCTGCGGTTTTTTTGTTTCTATGCGCGGGACTCAACGCACTTTGAGGGATTATTGCGCGAGCTGGCTGACCGCCAACCTCGCAAAAAGACTGCCATTTGTTGCAAGACTCGTCGGCAAATACACTCTCACGACATCGACTCCAGGCCCTGCGGCATTCGACTCTTCAAGCTCCACGACACCCGGCAGACCAATGCTTTCCTCCCAGCCGGAAGTAAGATCCCGACTGACCTCAACACTGGCCGCAATGCTCGAGTTACCTGCCACAAGCTGGGCACGCCGATAGCTGAACACTAGATAGGATTCGCTCACGCCATCACCATCAGGATCGGCAGTGACATTCGCAGCGGTCGGCGACAAACCTGCCTCAGTACCACTGGCAGAATCACCACCAAGATAGGAATTCATCAGATCAACCTGCGAACCATACACCGATGACAAGCTACTCACCGTGGGTGAACCTTGTTCCAACAGCGCGAAGGACGAAGCCGTGGCAATCGCAGGCGCACCGTTGTAGATCAACTCGATCGAAGGATCACTGGCCATACCGGCATAATTCACCGCCGTCACCGCAAAGTAATAAGTCTTCCCCTGTTCCAGATTGCTCACGGTCGCACGCGTGTTGCGACCGGCATCCACCACTTGATTGTATTGACCCGGAGAAGTTCCGTAGCTCAAGCGATAGGCGGAAATATCGGTCTCAGGATTCGGATTCCAAGCCAAGTTGAGGTTGAAATAAAGCGGCGGAGTTTGATACGAAACTTCACTCGATGGATCACTCTGCATGCCCGCGTAATTCACGGCGGCGACCGCAAAATAATAAGTACGACCGGCTTCGAGATTGGTGACAAGCGTACGCGTGTCGCGCCCCACTTCTTTGACCTGATTGTACTGGCCGGGGCTGGTTCCATAGCTCAGCCGATAACTGGCAATGTCGGTTTCCGGGTTGGCGTTCCAGGCCACGCCGACATCGGCGGCTCCAGCAATGCTGCAAAAGCCAAATCCCGTTAGCGCCACAATGGCTGCGAGCGCGGAGCGCTTTGCAAATGCGCGTGTTGTGGGGATTGATTCAATGACACGACCGGTATCCCGGCCGACGATTCGTTTGGATGTTTGGGTAAGCATGATTTGTTGCCCCTACCCATCGTCCGCAAAAACACCGAGGCAACGTAAGTGATTCCACCAATCACTGCAAATAATTCATTGCTGCTCGCTGTGCGATAGAGATCGCGCCATCGCGTGGATTGCACCGCCCCGAAGAAAACGGATGCTCCATCATACCAATCCCCCCTATGCGAGCCACATCACACATTGCAGAAAAGCCCCGCGAAACGGATGCCACCGAAGAAAAAAAGGCAACGCAAACTCTCCTACTGATCGATGGAGACGCCCACAGTGCCGCACGCATCCGCGATATGTTTGAACTTCACCATATCGCATGCGTCACATGCTCAAGCCTCGCCGATGCCACCACCATGCTTAGGCAAGAGCAGCCTCTCGATGCCGCACTTGTCGATCTCAACCTGCCCAACGGCGATGGAATCGAAGCCATCCGAATCGCCAGAAAAACGCGCCCCGACCTTCCCTGCATCGTGCTCAGCGCAAGAAGCGATACCCCTTCGGTAGTGCTGGCCATGAAAGCCGGTGCGGTGGATTACCTCACGAAACCCTGCCGGCAATCGACTTTGTTATCGACGGTCTCAAAAGCAATCGATGCCCAAAGGCACAGGACACACACAGCTCATGCCACCACTCCACATCGCAGCCGCTGGCATTCAACCGCCATGCGGCAAGCGATGACCGATGCCCGCGAAGCTGCCAAAATTAGCTCGCCTGTGATGCTCGTCGGCCCATCCGGCAGCGGAAAAAAATCCGTCGCTCAATGGATCCATCGCAAGAGTTCTCGAGCCAACCATTGTTTTATCACCATCGATGCATCGCACATTCCCCAAACTCGTGTCGAACAGGAACTTTTCGGAAAATCCCTTAGCAACAACAACGGGGCCACCCACGCCCATGTGACACCAAAAATTCAGGCCTGCATGGGCGGCACGCTGTACATCGAAAACCTCCAATGCCTTTCAACCAAAGCACAGGCGGAATTGCTCGATTGGATCAAACAAAACCAGTCAAGCTCACCCGAAAAATCCTGTCGCCTCATCACCTCGGTTGCGGCCGATTCCAATAGCCTTCAACCTAATGCCCGAGTCGGTCAGTTGAGACCCGACCTCTGGTACGCCGCCTCAGTTTACCGCGTGAACGTTCCCGGCCTAGCCCAAAGGTCGCAGGACATTCCGCTCCTGTGTGAAAACATCGTTTCACACATCTGCGCCACCCATCACCTCCGGATGCCGGGCATCACCCGCAAGGCGATGGAAATGCTGTGCGATTACTCATGGCCCGGCAACATCGGCGAACTTCACAGCGTGCTTGAACACGCCATCACCCACACCAACGACCGCCTCATCGGTCCCAGCGACTTGGCCCATCTCAACAACTTCGATGTCAAAGATGCGTCAAAAGAGGATGATCTTGAAAGCGGTGCAGGCAGCATCGAAGCGCTCACCAAAACCAGCCTCATCAACGCCCTCGAGGCATGCCAAGGCAACCGACGCCGCGCGGCAAAAAGACTCAAGGTCAGCCTTCGAACGGTTTACAACATGATCAATCGCTACGGCTTGCCCAAAAAACAGACGCCCAAAAAAGCAACGGCTGATCACACCGCGCTTGGAAGCGGGGCATGACATCCCCCCGAGCCGCCTCACGACTCGTCAAGCCAGTCGCCACTGGCGATGCGCTGGTCCTCACGCGTTTCCCCTAGCCACTCCCAGATCCAAGCCTCAATGACGGATCCAACTCCCGTCCCATCGCCTACGACGACCGCAATCCTCACTCTGCGGTATCCGCTTCCTTCAAAATCGTCGAGCTCGGCAATCGTTCCGGCATCGGTCATGAAAACTTCCCCCTTCACCGGCCCTGCGTTTTCATCGACCACCAAACCCGGATACCAATCGATGCGATAGAGACCGCCGCGCACAGTGCCCTCGGCCACAAAGCGCGCCTGCGCCATGCGGAAATGATTCGACCCACCGCGCCGCAGCGTGCCGTACACGAAAACCATTTCGCACTTTTCGTCGCTCACTTCTCGTTCGGATGAGTCGCAACTTCGCTGTCGAGCATTCGACGCAAGTCATCCATGCCCTCACCGCCTTCGGCGGAAATCGGGATGACCTCAACCTTTGGGAATCTCTGACGGAAATTCGCCAGGTGCTCGGCGGCGCCTTCAAGGTCCATCTTGTTGGCCACCACCTTCCACGGGAATCGCGCAAGCTCTTCATCATACTCGCGGATCTCGCGGCGCAAAATTTCCAAATCCGAAACCGGATCACGCGCCTCACTTCCGGCCATGTCGACGACGAAAAGCAGCATACGGCAGCGCGTGATGTGACGCAAAAATTCATGACCCAGCCCTCGGTTTTCGTGAGCCCCTTCGATCAAGCCCGGAATGTCGGCAACCGTGCAGCGACGGTAACCGGGAAACTCCAGCACACCGACCACCGGTTGCAGCGTGGTGAAAGGATATGAGGCGACTTTCGGCTTCGCGGCGGAAAGTTTCCCTAGCAAGGTCGACTTGCCCGCATTCGGAAATCCCACAAGCCCAACATCGGCAATGCGGCGCAGCTCGAGATAAAAAACTCCAAGATCACCTGGCGTACCGAGCGTGCACTCGACCGGCGCGCGGTTCGTCGGAGTCCGGAAATGCCAGTTGCCCTTGCCCGGCTCACCACCCTTGCACAACACGAATTCCTGGCCATTGTCGGTCAAATCCGCGATCGGCTCGAGGTCGATGCCTTCATCGCCGCGCTCCATTTCCACCGCCTCTTGCACGGTCGCAGCATGCGCGCGATAGACCACCGTGCCCGGCGGCACACGACCAATCACCACCTTGCCGCTCTTGCCGGTCTTGCGCGTGCCACCACCATTCTTGCCATTTTCCGCAATGAGCTTGGGGTCGAAATGATACTGGCGCAGATTGTCGGTCGAGGGGTCGACCACCAAAATGACATTGCCACCCGCGCCACCATCGCCGCCGTCCGGACCCCCACGCGGCACAAATTTCTCCCGTCGCCAGGAAACAATCCCGTCGCCACCATCGCCGGCCTTCGCGAAGATCCGAATGTGATCAATGAACATGCCGCAACATCACCTCCCGCGGACCCGCGGTCAACGGCAATGCATCGCGACTCTTGCATCCGCCCACCCGCCGGGCTAATGCTCCCCACCAACTCCGCACTCCCACAACCCCATGCTGCTTCCCTTTTACAAAATGAACGGCGCCGGCAATGACTTCATCGTCATCGACAACCGCGACCTCTCAATCAAGCTCGACGCCCAGACGATCGAAGCCCTCTGCGACCGCCACCGCGGCATCGGCGCCGACGGACTGCTCGCGGTCGAGCCGGCGCAACACGGCGCGGACTACCGCTTCCGCTACTACAATGCCGATGGCGGCGAAGCGGAAATGTGTGGCAATGGCGCCCGTTGCTTCGGCCGCTTCACCGCCCACTTGGGTGATGAGATCGCCGATCGTGTCACCTTCGAAACGATTGCCGGCACGCTCGCCGCCGACATGGTCGGAGAAAATGTTCGCATCGCGATGTCCGAACCGACCGACCTAAAACTCAACACCCCGACCAAGTTCACAGGACTCAACACCACCATCCATTTCGTCAACACGGGCGTACCGCATGCCGTGAGCTACTTGCCCGATGCCGATTCGCTCGACGCACTCGATGTCTTCACCATCGGTCGCGCGATCCGCCGCCACGAAGACTTCGCGCCTGCAGGCACCAACGCCAACTTCGCCACCGTCCTCAGCCCCGGCCACATCCGCATCCGCACTTACGAGCGAGGCGTCGAGGACGAGACCCTCGCCTGCGGCACCGGCATGGTCGCCTGCGCCCTCATCCATCACCTGCTCACCGACGCGCCGTCTCCAATCAAGGTCGATGTCGCAGGCGGCGACACGCTTGAAATCGGCTTCGAAAAGTCCGACCCACAAAGTTTCTCGAACGTCACGCTCACCGGCCCCGCCGACTTTGTTTTCGAGGGCGAAATCGAAATTTGATGCCTGTTCGCATCAGCAGACCGACAAATTGTTTCAGAGATCCTAAATATCTCCATATGCAATATGTGGTGTTGTTTTTAGAATAAAACACAACATATTGAGTTTTTATGATTCATTGAATTGCGATCATCCAGCATGGCCAGTAGATTGTGGAGTCCCGAAACCCCTCGGGTAATTTTCCAACTCCTGTCCCATGTATCTCAAAACTCTCGAAATCCAGGGCTTTAAGTCCTTCGCCGACAAGACCGTATTTGAATTTGCCGAAGGCGTCACCGGCATCGTCGGTCCCAACGGTTGCGGTAAGTCGAATGTGGTCGATGCCATCCGCTGGGTGCTCGGCGAAACCTCCGCCAAAGCGCTGCGCGGCGGCGAAATGGCCGATGTCATTTTCAACGGCACCGAAAAACGCAAACCGCTCGGCATGGCTGAGGTCACGCTCACGATGGCCGATTGCGAACAGGCGCTGAAAGTTGATTTCAACGAAGTCTCGATCACCCGCCGGGTCTACCGTGACGGCAAGTCGGAATACCGCATCAACCACACGCTGTGCCGCCTCAAGGACATCCATGACATGCTCATGGATACCGGCATCGGTCGCACCGCTTACTCGATTATGGCTCAAGGCCAGATCGATCAGATCCTCTCGTCAAAGCCCGAAGAACGCCGCGCAGTATTCGAAGAAGCCGCCGGCATCACAAAGTTCAAGCGCGAGAAAAAGGAAGCACTGCGCAAACTGGAATACACCGAAGCCAACCTGCTGCGCGTTTCGGATGTTCTCGCCGAACAAGAGCGCCGCATGAACTCGCTCAAGCGCCAAGTCGCGAAAGCGCGCCGCTACCAAGCGCTTGCCGCCGACACCCGCGTCCTCGACACCCACCTCGGCCACCGCAAATTCATCGAACTCACTGCCGAACGCGATGAACTTCTCACCTCAATCCGCGGGCTCGAAGTTCGCGATACGGAACTCTCGACGCAACTCCCCGCAAAAGAGGAAGCAGTCAACGAGGCCCGTGCCGCCGCGCGCGTCTTCGAAGGCGAACTTGCCGAAATCCGCCAGCGCCTCAACGAGCACCGCAACGCACTCAGCAGTGCCGAAGGACGCATGGCTTTCAATGAGGAACGCAAACACGAACTCGAATCCCGCATCCGCCAGAACCGCGAGGACATCCAATCAACCCGCGACAAGCTCGCCCAACAGGAGTTCGATTTCATCGCCGCCAACGAATCGCTCGATCAACTCAACCGCCACATCGCCGAAAAGGAATTGCGCCTCGCCGAAATGGAAGAACGCACGCGCGGAGCACGCGCCGAACGCGAGGAACTCGAAAATTCGCTGCGCACCTCGCGTGTCGAAGCAAACCGCACGCAGTCGCTCATCGCCGCCGTGCAGGCAAAAATCGAGTCCTCCCTCGCCCAACTCGAAGGCAACCGCGATCGTGCCCGCCAACTTGCCGATGAGGAACAGCGCCTCAATCTCGAAATGGAAGAAGCTCGCGCCGAGCAATCACGCATCCAAAGCGAAGTCGAAACCTCCGCCGCACAAATTTCCCAACTCGAAGAGGCATTCCAAAGCGCCGAACGCGCCTACCAACACACCCGCGGCGATCTCGATGCGGCACGCACCGCTGCCGTGGAATCCAACCGCAAGCTCGCCCAACGCTCGGCCCGCTTCGAGGCGGTGCGCCAACTGGTGGAAAGCGGCGAAGGCTTTGAAAAAGGCACCCGCAATGTGCTCAACGGACTGGACGAGCCCGACCATTTCAAACCTGCCATCCACGGCGTGCTTGCCTCATTCATTGAGGCCGATAACGACTGCGCCCGCGCGATCGAATCCGCCCTCGGCAACCACCTCCAGGCGGTGCTCGTGCAGGATCAAGCGATCGCCGAGTCCCTCATCGAACGACTCACCGCCAAGCAACTCGGCATCGCGGCGATCATTCCCGAAACCTTTGTCACCCACGCCGCCGGCACTCAAATGGAAGCCCTGCCTGAAGGCGCCACCTCATGGGCACTCGACCGCGTGAAGTCGGACAAACGCATCTCGGGCATCATCGAACGACTGCTCGACCGCGTGCTCATTGTGCCCAACCTTGCCACCGCCCTGCGTCTGCGCCCGAATCATCCCGGCATCACTTTTGTCACGCTTGCCGGCGTGATCCTAGGAGGCGAAGGCACGCTGCGCGGCGGCTCAACCGCCGAGGGCTCAACCTCGGTGCTCGAGCTTCGCAACGAGGTCCGCACGCTCGAAAACGAAGTCTCATCACTCGCCCAAGCCGATGAGGCCGCACGCCGCCGCGTGACCGACACCGAGGCAAACCTCGAACAACTCCGCGAGGAAGTGGAAATCGCCCGCGAACGACTGCAACGCCAAAAGGTCGAACTCTCAACCCTCCAGGGCCAACTCACTCTCGCCACCCGCGAAGTCGAAAACCTCGACACCAAACTCGAAAATGTTCGCTGGGAACGCGGCGAACTCGACAACCGTGAACGGACCGCCGCCGATAGCCGCGTTCAGCTCGAAGCGGAACTTCACCAGTCTCGCGAACGCCTCGACGGTCTTGAAACCGATGCTCGACGCCTCCAGTCGGAAGCGGACTCATTCATTCAACGCGAGGGCGAACTCACCAACGACCTCAACAGCCTCCGCACCGAACTCGCCGTCGAACGCCGTGCGAAACAATCCGCTGAGGAACAACAACGGCCCATGGAAAATCGCCTCTCGGAACTCCGCGAGGCATCCATCCGCCGCGAAGCAGAAATCGAATCGTTCACCCAACGCATCGACGACGCCAGCGCCGAAAACAGCCGACTCGCCGAAGAATGCGAAACCCACCGCCTCGAAGCTGAGGACCTCGGAAAAGAAATCGAAACCCGCTCGATCGGGCGCGCCGCACTTCTCGAATCGATCGAAAGCGCCGAAACAGAACTCGCCGCACTCCGCCGCGACCTCGCGCGCATCAACGAACAAAAAGGCCGCGAGGAAATCAACGCCACCAAACTCGACCTGCGCCTTGAAAACCTCAGCAACTCGATCGCCGAACGCTATCAAATCGACCTCAACTCTTTCGAACCCGATGCCCACGCGCTCCTTGTCAGCGTGGCATCCCAAAAAGCTCTCCAAGCCCGCGGCGGCAAACAAACGGTGGTCACTGCCGATGAGGACAACTCGTTTGCGGCGCAATCCTCCGACGATGAAGCCGAGGACGACATGCCTACCATCGTGGTCGACGCCACCGGCTCCGACGACGCGGAAATCCCCGGCGAAATGACCGGCGAGCCAGATTGGGAATTCATCGAATCCATCGTCACCGACATCAAACGCCGCCTCGATGCCATGGGCCCAGTCAACCTCGACGCGATCGAAGAATTCGAAGAACTCGAGGAACGCTACAATTTCCTCCGCAAGCAACACGACGACCTTGTCTCGTCGAAAACCGAATTGCTCGAAGTTATCGAACGCATCAACACCGAGACCCAACGCCTCTTTTCCGAAACCTTCGCACAGGTGCGCATCAACTTCCAAACGATGTTCAAGGAACTCTTCGGCGAGAAGGGTCAGGCCGACCTCACGCTGATCGACGAATCCGACCCGCTCGAATCCGGTATCGAGGTGATCGCAAAGCCACCCGGCAAAAAACTTCAATCGATCACGCTACTCTCCGGTGGCGAACGCTCGATGACCGCCGTGGCATTGCTGTTCTCGATCTACATGATCAAGCCCAGCCCCTTCTGCGTTCTCGACGAGCTCGACGCCCCGCTCGACGAATCGAACATCAACCGCTTCGTGAAGGTGCTCGACCGCTTCATCGACCGCTCACAATTCATCATCGTCACCCACTCAAAACGCACGATGGCTCGCGCCGATGTGATGTACGGCGTAACGATGGAGGAATTCGGAGTTTCCAAACCGGTCGGCATGCGCCTCACCAGCGATGATGCCCACAAGTCTTCCGGCGATGCGAAATCCGCCGCTCAAAAAGCCGCGCTCAGGCTCGATGCCTGAGACAACGCGATGACATAAAATTCTCCTGACAGGAGAGGGGTAAGGGGGTGAAACCACGGCTCGAGGGATCCGGGTTTCACCCCCAATTACCATCAAGCACTGCGCACCCAATCACCACAGGCGCTCTCTAAAGGCCAAATTTCCAAGTGGCGCAAAAATTCGCATCAAACCAGCTGCTCGCGCGCAACGGCGGCGGCGAAATCGCGGTTTAGGCGGGCAATGTGCTCAACGCTGATTTCCTTCGGGCAGGCGGCTTCACACTCGTATTGGTTGGTGCAGTTGCCGAAGCCTTCGGCGTCCATTTGGCGAACCATCGCCAGCACCCGCTTGTCGCGCTCTGGCTGACCCTGCGGCAAATGGCCGAGGTGCGAGACTTTGGCGCCGACAAAAAGCATCGCCGACGCATTCTTGCACGATGCCACGCAGGCACCACAGCCAATGCAGGCAGCCGCGTCAAATGCAGCATCAGCATCGGGCTTGGGAATCAATGTCGCGTTTGCATCGACCGCGGCGCCGGTGCGCACATCCACATAACCACCCTCTGCAATAATGCGGTCAAAGGCACTGCGATCAACCATCAGATCGCGCACCACTGGAAACGGATTGGCACGAAACGGCTCGATCCAAATCGTGTCGCCACCGGAAAATTTCCGCATGTGAAGCTGGCATGTGGT
>Ga0208087_1000211_pt1 | contig 11288 bp, 7 predicted proteins | sample LakMenEpi29Oct10_FD_150745 | JGI IMG/M metagenome (GOLD analysis project Ga0208087, IMG submission 150745) | Freshwater microbial communities from Lake Mendota, WI - 29OCT2010 deep hole epilimnion (SPAdes) | ecosystem: Environmental > Aquatic > Freshwater > Lake > Epilimnion/Euphotic zone ... | reverse complement strand
CTTGTTTGGTACGGAGCATTCGCATCCAACATCGGAACATGGATGCAAAACGTGGTGTTGCCCGCATACATCTACCACCGCACAGGCAAAGCCTCGCTTGTGGGTTTGCTCATTTTCGCGCAGCTTGGCCCGTTGCTCTTCCTGTCAATCCCCGCTGGTGTTTTGGCCGACAAGTTCGAGCGCCGCAAATGGTTGATTTCGATGCAGATTGTTCAACTTATTTTTTCTTGCGCGCTGGCAGTCCTTGCTCTTGGGACGCCGGCCGTATGGATGCTGTTCCTCGCCGCGCTTGGCGTTGGTATTGGCAATGCAATGAACGCGCCTGCTTGGTCGGCAATGTTGCCGTCGCTCGTTCGTCCCGAGGATTTATCTGGCGCGCTCGCGCTCAACAGCACCGTCATTAACGGCTCGCGAGTTATCGGACCAATAATCGTCGCCGTCTTTTCGCAATGGGGTGCAACAACGGCGCAATTCTTTTTTGTAAACGCAGCAACTTATCTTTTCGTGATCGTCGCACTGCTCAGCGTCAATATCCCCACCTTCGTTCCCGACCCAACGAAAGGCTGGCGTCGATTTACACGCGGCTTGGCAATTGCGCGACATAGACCAACTGTTCGTCGACTACTTATCACGCTGGCTACCTTTTCACTTCTCTCACTGCCATACGTTGGGCTCTTTCCGGCAGTTGCACGTCTTAACTTTGGTATCGCCGAAGACAGCAGCACCTACAAGTGGTTGTATGCCACGTGGGGTTTTGGCGCAGCGCTTGGCGGGCTTGCTATTGGAACCACATTCGCCCAAAGCGATAAACGGCGCCTGATCCAATACGGTTTCGCAGGTTTTGCGGTGTCGATGCTGTGTTTTGCACTATCGCGCTCGCCATTGCCAGCATTTATCTTCGGATTCTTTCTTGGATTTGCCTACTTCTTTGCGACAACCGCAATGGTCACCGTGATTCAAAGCCGACTTGAGCCCGAAGTACGTGGGCGCGTGATGGCGCTGTGGTTTATGGCATTTGGCGGAACCGTGCCGTTGGGCAACTTGCTCTTTGGGCCACTGATCGATCGCCATGGTTCGCAATGGCTACTTCTGCTTGGCAGCGCTTGGGCGCTATTTCTTGCCCGCTGGTGCGACATTAAATCGCTCGACGAGGCGGCGGCTAAAAACTCAACTAGTTAATTGCTCGACGAGACGTTCTAATTGGGCAACACGCGAGCCCTTCACCAACACCGCAGTCCCCTCGCCCAAACCGCGGCCAATCTCTATGGCTTCAGCAAGGTCGATGCCCGGGACACCGTAGGCATCTGTATTCACCGCCACTAGTTCGATTCCGAGACGTTGCGCCAACGCTGCAATTTCACGATGTTCATGTTCGGGGTCGGCGAGCTCGGCCATGAGCCCAACGAATGCGACGCGACGCTTGGCATTCATCGACTGCAGCGAGTGCAATGCGGCGGCCATCGAGGATGGGTTGGCGTTGTATGCATCGTTGACAACTAATGCGCCATTAATTTGACGGACGATACTCATGCGCATCGGCGAGAGCTGTGCTTCGCGCAACGATGCGGCGGCCAACTGAACATCGAGCCCCATTACGCCAGCAACGGCAATTGCGGCGAGCGCATTCATCGCCATGTGTTTGCCAGACACAGTAAGCGAAAAAGAAACGGCCCCCCATGGCGTTGTCGCAGTTGCAGTTGGCCGAGCCAAATCGTCTAAATCGCACGACTGCATTCGAATATCAGCAGCGGCGCTAGTGCCATACGTAAGTACAGATGCCTTGGTGCTCCCTCGCATCGCTGCAACGCGCTCGTCATCTGCATTAAGAATTGCAGTACCGGAAGCATCCAACGCTTGCACCAATTCGGCCTTTGCTCGTGCCACACCCTCGATACCACCCACTCGCTCCGTGTGAGCCTCGGCCACTGCCGTAACCACTCCGATATGAGGTCGGGCAATTGCGCAAAGTCGCGAGATTTCACCAAAGCCACGCATACCCATTTCCAAAACCAATGCCTGTACGTCGTCAGAAGCATTCAATATTGTGATGGGCAGGCCTTGATCATTGTTAAAAGATTTATCGCTTGCACACACCCGCAATTGATTTCCCACTGCGGCCGCAATGAAATCCTTCGTCGATGTTTTTCCAACTGAGCCCGTCACCCCAACAACGCGCCCCGCGACTTGCGCGTCCAGTTTTGTTCTCCCCCATGAACCAAGCTGCAACAAAGCCTGAAGGGTGTCACTCACCACCACAGCAGTTCGACCCTGGGGTTCGCGGCAAGTGAGATACGCACCAGCGCCTGCTTTCAACGCAGCCGCAATAAATTCGTGCCCGTCGCGCTCGGCCACTATTGGCACGAACAATTGCCCGGGGCGAATTGAGCGCGAATCAAAGCTGACGCCTGCAAGATGTGCGTTTTGACCAACGAGCACACCGTTAGTCGCTTTTGCCACATCGGCGGCCATCAAGCGCATACGTAAACGCTACCAAAGAAACTTTTTGACACAGCCGCACCCGTCAATTGCTAGTACCGTGTTTTCATGGCTTCGGCGCAACGCATTCACGTTGTCGTTCTATTCGGCGGTCAATCCGCAGAGCACGACGTCAGCTGCGTGACCGCAGCCCATGTGATCAAGGCACTCGACTCCAGCAAATACGACATCACTGCCGTGGGCATCACGCGTGAAGGCAAATGGGTTGTTGCTCAACCACAAGCAGATGTTTTGGTTGCCGAAGGCGAACCAACTTCCATCACCCCAATTGTTGAACAGGCGCGCGGCGACGCACGAACAGTTATCTTCCCGCTGCTCCACGGCCCACTTGGTGAAGATGGCACCATCCAGGGAGTGCTCGAGCTTGCCAACATTGCATACGTTGGGACTGGCGTGCTGGGAAGCGCAGTTGCCATGGACAAAGGTGTTGCCAAACAAGTGCTCCACGCAAACGGCATACCCCAACCAAAATATGTTTCGCTTCGTGAAGCACACGTCAATGACGCAGCATTACTTCATGCCGCCGACACTCTTGGCCTACCCGTTTTTGTGAAGCCAGCCAATATGGGATCCTCGGTGGGGGTTTCCAAGGCCAACACGATTGACGAAATTCGGAGTGCGGTCGAGCATGCGCTTACGTACGACGAGTGGGTGCTTATTGAAGAGGCTGTCGTTGGTCGAGAAATAGAAGTTGCTGTGCTTGGAAACGTGCACGCACGAGCATCTGTCCCCGGCGAGATCATTCCAGGTAACGAGTTTTACGATTACGCCGACAAGTACATCGGCGATGGCGCGCAACTCATCGTTCCCGCAAACCTCACCGCCGACGAAGTTGAGGCAGTGCAACATCTAGCAATAGTGATTTTCCACACGCTCCGAGCCGAAGGCATGGCTCGCGTCGATTTCTTTTACGAAGAAAACGGGCGCGGGTTTCTCTGCAACGAGATAAATACCATTCCTGGCTTCACACCAATATCTATGTATCCAAAGCTCTGGCAAGCATCGGGCATGTCGTATCCCGCGCTGCTTGACGAGTTGATCACGCTTGCTCTCGATCGCTTCTCGCGCAGGCGACGCAATACCGCGCATTAAATACTTTTGGAATGGGTTGAACTAAACCCTTACAGGCCAGATGCTGGAATGTTGATGATCTGACCCGGAGTGATCAAGACATCAGAACTCTGCCATCCGTTTGTAGATAACAGAGCGCCCAACGAAACACAGAATTTCCTACGAATGATGTACAGCGAGTCGCCGCGGGCGACTTGGTAGGTTCCCGCTGGGCGCGGATCGCAGCCGGGTGTGCTTGGGCCTGCAGAAATATCTGGCGAAATAGGAATAGTTGGATTCGACACCATCGCTGTTGGGGGAATCTTCAACTGCGTACCTGCATAAGGAAACTGTGCTGACGAAACGAGACCATTCCAAGCCAACAGTTCGGCAACGGTGATTCCAAATAGGTTCGCGACCAGAATCGGCGAGTCGCCCTGTCGAACGGTGTACGTCTGTTCAACGCCGACCGAGCCGGGAGGCAGCGTCGTCACTATGTTTGGCAACGTCGTCTCTACTGGTGGAATCGTTTGAAAATCGGTCGGGCCGACTGGAACGATCGTGGTGGCGCTTCCCGAGATTTCGGTACTGCAAGCCCCAACGAAAAAGATGGCGGCCAGCGCGAGAGAGCCGTGCACTATGGCTTTACGCGTGCGGAGCGGTGCTGATGTCTTTTCCATTACCTACTTACACTAGGCGAAACGCGTTCAAATTTGGAGGTGGGCTTACGCCAGTGGTCGTGCAGATGAAACGATTGGCGAGGGCAACGTTGTTGAACCCATCAATCGCTCGTCGACAGCTGCTGCGCACGCACGACCTTCGGCAATTGCCCACACGATCAAACTCTGGCCCCGACCCATGTCGCCTGCAACATAAACACCTGGGACATTGGTTGCATACGAATCGGTTCTTGCGATATTGCCGCGATCATCGAGCGCTACACCCAACTGATCTAGCCAAGAACCCTTTTCTGGACCAACGAAGCCCAACGCAAGCAACACAAGATCGCACGGTAATTCGCGTTCTGTTCCTTCGATGATTTCAAATCTTCCGTTATTGAAAACAACTTCATTGAGAACGAGCGCTCGGACGTTGCCGTGATCGTCCGCAAGGAACCGATCGGTGTTCACACTGAACACCCGCTCGCCGCCCTCTTCATGTGCGGAAGATGTGCGATACACCATGCTCCACTGCGGCCATGGGTTAGTGCCAGCACGCATATCTGGCGGACGAGGCATGATTTCCAATTGAGTAATTGATGCTGCGCCTTGACGAATAGCGGTTCCCAAACAGTCGGCTCCGGTATCCCCGCCACCAATGATCACCACATGTTTGCCGCGTGCGCTGATCGATGTTTCCTCAAAGTCCCCCTGTTGAACACGGTTTGCAGGTGGCAGATACTCCATGGCTTGATAGATGCCACCAAATTCTCGACCTGGCACCGGCAAGTCACGCCACGATGTAGCACCGCAAGCCAAAACCACTGCGTCATGCGATGCCATCAGTACATCGATATCGACATTGTCGCCAACCGCAGCGTTTGTGCGAAATTCGGTGCCCTCTTGTTTCATCTGCTCAACTCGGCGATCAATGTGTCGCTTTTCCATCTTGAATTCGGGAATTCCGTAACGCAGTAATCCACCAATACGGTCTGCTCGTTCCAACACCACAACTTCATGCCCGGCACGCGTGAGTTGTTGCGCGGCTGCGAGACCCGCCGGCCCGGACCCGATGACAGCAACTCTTTTTCCGGTTTTGTGGTGCGAGATGTGTGGCGTAACCCACCCCTCATTCCATGCACGATCGATGATCTCTACTTCAACCTGTTTGATCGAAACTGGGTCTTGATTGATTCCGAGCACACATGCCGATTCGCACGGTGCAGGACACAGTCGACCCGTAAATTCGGGAAAGTTATTTGTTGCGTGCAGTCGCTCGAGCGCGTCGTACCAATGATCGCGATAGACCAAATCGTTCCAGTCGGGAATCAAATTGCCAAGCGGGCAGCCGTTATTGCAAAACGGAATGCCACAATCCATGCAGCGTCCAGCCTGATGAACAAGTTCGGATTGCGGAAACGGTTCGTACACCTCTTTCCAGTCGGCAACTCGAACAGGTATTGGCCTGCGCTTCGGAGACGTTCTTCCCCACTGAATAAAACCGGTTGGCTCACCCATTGACTGGCTCCATCACTCGTTGCAAAGTTTCTTCTTCGGACAAACCTTCTGTTCGAGCGCTTTCGAGAATGCCCATAACACGCGCGTAGTCGCGTGGCATCACAACACGGAAACGATCAGCAGCCGTGTCCCAGCCGTCCATCATTCGCTTGGCCAGTGGCGAACTGGTAGCCGCATGATGCTGGGCAATGATCTCAAGCAACCACTGTCGGTCTGCAACAGAAGCATCCAACACGTCGACCAATTCGGTATTCACACGCTCGTCGAACGTGCCGTCCTGATCGTAAACGTATGCAACGCCGCCCGACATACCGGCCGCAAAGTTGCGCCCTGTTGCGCCCAGCACCACCACTCTGCCACCAGTCATGTATTCACAGCCGTGGTCACCGACACCTTCCACAACAGCGGTGGCCCCAGAGTTTCGAACACAGAAACGCTCGCCAACAAGCCCGTTGATAAAGATCTGGCCGGATGTCGCCCCGTAACCAATTACGTTTCCTGCGATTACGTTCTCTTCCGGCGCAAATGTTGCGCGGTCGCTTGGCCGCAACACTATTTTTCCACCCGAAAGACCCTTGCCCAAATAGTCATTCGAGTCACCGAACAGCGTCAGTGAAATGCCGCGCGGTATGAACGCGCCGAAGCTCTGACCGGCAGAGCCATCAAAACGAATCGAGATGGTGTCGTCCGGCAAACCGCCACCGCCCCACTTCTTTGTCACTGCACTTCCGAGCATTGTGCCGACCGTGCGATTGACGTTTCCGACCGGACGCGAAATAGATACAGCAACACCATCTTCAATCGCAGCGCTGCAAGCGTTAATCAATTCGGTGTCGAGCGCATCTTTCAGACCGTGCTCCTGCGCCACCGACTGATGGCGCGTTTGTTTGTAGGGGTTTTGCGGAATGGCAAGTATTGGCGAGATGTCAAGGCCACGGGCTTTCCAATGGGAGACAGCGGTTCTTGTATCCAATGCCTCGACACAACCAATCGCCTCTTGCAGTGTGCGGAAACCAAGCAGTGCTAAGTACTCACGAACCTCTTCGGCAATGTATTCGAAAAAGTTGACTACAAATTCTGGTTTGCCACTAAATCGTTTTCGCAGTTCTGGGTTTTGCGTTGCAATACCAACAGGGCATGTGTCGAGGTGGCACACCCGCATCATCACGCAACCGCTCACCACTAGTGGTGCGGTGGCGAAGCCGTACTCCTCCGCGCCCAACAACGCAGCAACGATGACATCTCGGCCGGTCTTCAATTGTCCGTCTGCTTGCACAACGATTCGATCTCGCAGACCATTCAGCAACAACGTCTGTTGAGCCTCTGCAAGGCCGAGCTCCCAAGGGCCTCCGGCGTGTTTTAGCGAAGTGAGCGGCGATGCACCCGTGCCACCATCGTGCCCAGAGATAAGAACCACGTCGGCTTTTGCTTTGCTCACACCTGCAGCCACGGTTCCGATACCAACTTCCGCAACTAACTTCACATGCACACGTGCAGCAGGGTTGGAATTCTTCAAATCGTGAATGAGTTGTTTTAAGTCTTCAATGGAGTAAATGTCGTGGTGCGGCGGTGGGCTGATCAACCCAACGCCTGGTGTGCTGTACCGAGTTTTTGCAATCCACGGGTACACCTTGTGTCCCGGCAACTGACCGCCTTCGCCAGGCTTCGCGCCCTGTGCCATCTTGATCTGCAAGTCGTCGGCGTTCACCAAGTACTCGCTCGTCACACCAAAACGGCCAGACGCGACTTGCTTGATCGCCGAGCGCTTCGAGTCGCCGCTTGCGGGCGCAATCAAGCGCTCCGAATCCTCACCGCCTTCACCAGTGTTGCTCTTGCCGCCAATTCGGTTCATTGCAATCGCAAGCGTTTCGTGAACTTCTGCAGAAATTGAGCCATAACTCATTGCGCCCGTAGAAAATCGCTTAACGATGTTCTCCACCGGTTCGACTTCGGAAATGTTGATTGGCTTTCGAGTTGCATCGAACTCGAACAATCCCCTCAAGGTGGAAAGGACACGAGATTGGTCATCAACCGATTTGGTGTATTGCTTAAACACGTCGTACCTGCCCGAACGCGTGGCGTGTTGCAGCTTGTAAACAGTCTCGGGATTGAACAAGTGGTGCTCACCTTCGCGACGCCACTGATATTCGCCACCAATTTCTAATTGCCTATGGATGCGCTGATCGGGTCGTGATGGATGTGCAATGGCATGTCGTGCCGCAACTTCTTGTGCGATCTCTCCAAGCCCAATGCCACCTACTCGCGAAACTGTGCCGGTAAAGAACTCGTCCACCAATTCCGAATTCAAACCAAGTGCCTCGAAGATTTGCGCGCCCGTGTACGAAGCAACGGTAGAGACGCCCATCTTTGACATCACCTTGAGCACACCCTTGCCCGCAGACTTGATGTAGTTGGAAATTGCTTTTTGCGCATCTGCACCGCCAAGCCCGTGCAGGCCTTTGCCGTCATCTGCCGAAATCATGTCTTCAATTGATTCGAACGCGAGATACGGATTGATTGCTCCAGCGCCGTAACCAACCAATAACGCCATGTGGTGCACTTCTCGTGCGTCACCACTCTCGACAATCAGCCCAACTTGTGTTCGCTTTTTCTCGCGAATGAGATGGTGATGAATTGCACTCGTCAATAGAAGGGACGGAATCGGCGCGAACACCTCATCGCTGTTGCGGTCGGAAAGCACAATGATCCGCGCACCCAATTCGATTTCGGCGCTTGCCTGTTGACGCAGCGAGTTCAGCGCCGAACGCAAACCCGCCTCGCCTTCGGCAACTCGGTATAGCCCCGACAGCACGACTGATTTCAAATGAGGGTAAATGCCGTCGTCATTGATGTGAATGATTTTGGCCAGGTGATCGTTATTGATCACTGGGAAAGGAAGGACCAATTGCCGACAATGTTCGGGGCCTGCCTCGAGCAAGTTGCTTTCGGGGCCAACTGCGGTGCCGATGGATGTGACCACCTCTTCGCGAATTGCATCCAGTGGCGGATTGGTCACTTGAGCAAACAGCTGTTGGAAATAATCGAACAGCAAACGAGGTCGAGCCGACAACACTGCTATCGGTGTATCGGTACCCATCGAGCCGATGGGTTCGGCCCCGCTCTTCGCCATCGGCGCGAGAATGATCTTGAGTTCCTCGTGTGTGTATCCAAAAACTTGTTGCCTACGAAGGACGCTGTCGCTACTAAATACCACGTGCTCTCTGGCTGGCAGATCGCCAAGTTCGACCAAACCGTCTTCGAGCCACTGCTCGTATGGACGTGCCGCGGCTAATTCTTGCTTGACCTCCTCGTCGGACACGATTCGCTTTTGTGCTGTGTCGACGAGCAACATTTTTCCGGGTTGCAAACGACCTTTACGCACGACATTGGCTTGATCGATGTCGACGACACCGACCTCGCTAGCCATGATCAAGACGTCATCTTTGGTCACCCAGAATCGGCTTGGGCGCAAACCGTTTCGGTCGAGCACTGCACCAATCAACGTGCCGTCGGTAAACGCAACACAAGCAGGGCCATCCCATGGCTCCATCAGCGAAGCGTGGAAGCGATAGAACGCACGCTTCTTCGCATCCATTTTCTTATGGTTTTCCCAAGCCTCCGGGATCATCATCAATATTGCGTGCGGCAATGAGCGTCCACCCAAATGCAGTAACTCGAGTACTTCGTCGAAAGATGCAGAGTCCGACCCACCTGACGCACAAATTGGGAAGGCGCGCTCCAAGCCCGGAATGAGCGGACTGGAAAGAAGCGACTCGCGGGTACGCATCCAATTGCGATTGCCCTGCACAGTGTTGATTTCGCCGTTGTGCGCAATGAATCGATACGGGTGCGCAAGCGGCCATGACGGAAATGTGTTGGTGGAAAAACGGCTGTGAACAAGAGCTAGCGACGACTCGACCCGTTCATCATTCAATTCTGGAAAAAATGAAGCCAACTGAGGAGTGGTGAGCATGCCCTTGTAAATGAGCGTGCGCGAAGACAGCGAAGGGAAATACGTGCGTTCATCGGAAGAAAGTTCATGTTCGATGCGCTTTCGAGCAATGAATAGTTTTCGGTCGAGATCAATTTCGGTAAGACCAGACTTGCAGGCGATAAACACGTGGGCGAAGTACGGCATTACCGCCTTCGCGCTTGCACCAATGCTCGATGGATCAACGGGGACTTCTCGCCAACCAAGCACTTCCAACTGCTCTTCATTGGCAATCTGCGAAATTGAACGTAACGCATTCGCGCGATGCTGTTCGTCGGTTGGGAGGAAAGCCAACCCGACCCCATACCCGCCCATTGCCGGCAATGGGAAACCAGCCACTTCCGAAAGGAAGCGGTGTGGAATTTGGATGAGTACTCCGGCGCCGTCGCCCGTGTCTGCCTCGGCACCCGTTGCCCCGCGATGTTCCATGCTGCACAGCGCGCCAATGCCCATCGACACGATGTTGTGCGAGCGACGACCTTGAATGTCGACGACGAAAGAGACGCCACAAGCGTCGTGTTCAAATCGTGGGTCGTATAAACCGCTTGCAGGCGGCAAGAGATGTTGCATCGTCGTCCTTGTGAATGATCAGGAAGCGGAAATACCCGCTCGGGACGACGCTGGCCCGTGACGAAACTCTAGCCAGTAGTTAGCCGAAAATGCTGCTCGAATTAAATTTTGGCGGTCGTTTCTCAAAATGCGACATCACTGCTTCAACCTGGTTCGCCCCACCGATTAACTTGCCAATCACTTCTCGCTCTGCAGCAAATTGCTGTGCTGCCCCATCGTTGGCCATCAGATTGATCAATTTCTTCGCCCCCCGAACCGCATCAGGGCTGCGGCCCGCGATTTCCTGAGCAAGGTCCATTGCGTCTGCTTGTGGGGTCTTCGACAACCGAGTGACCACGCCAAGTTCGAAGCCTTCGGCCCCCGAGAAAACCCTTGCGCTGAAAACCAAATCCTTGACGATGTCGGGACGCACCAATCGACTCAGCATCAACGTGCCAGTCATGTCTGGAATAAGGCCCCAATGCACTTCGCGCACGGACAGCTGCGTATCGGGATGCACAATACGAATGTCGGCGCCAAGTGCAATTTGCATTCCTCCACCAAGCGCGTGCCCATGAACAGCGGCAATTACTGGAACTGGAACTTCCTGCCAGACCCAACACACTTGTTGCGCAAGGTGAGTGATGCGTCCGTCGGACATTGCGCCTGCATTAACCGACCCGCCTTGCCCCGACGAACCCTGTGCCATTGCCTGAAATGAACCGAAGTCGAGGCCAGCACAAAACGAGGCGCCGTCACCAGACAAGACCACCGCACGAAGTTCTGGAAGTGTTTTCAAATAGTCGCCCGCAGCAGCAAGCGACGTGAACATTGCGTTGTCAAGCGCGTTCCGTTTGTCCGCCCGGTTCATTCGCACATCTGCGATGCCGTCCTCGATCGAAATTGTCACTCGATCTTCGGTCACCCCTGGTATTGCAATGTTGCTTGCGCTCATGAAATGCTCCCTACTGTTCGTTGCTCCCTATCGTGGCATGGCAAACTTGAAGATATGCAACTGAACCTTT
>Ga0208087_1000206_pt1 | contig 11507 bp, 7 predicted proteins | sample LakMenEpi29Oct10_FD_150745 | JGI IMG/M metagenome (GOLD analysis project Ga0208087, IMG submission 150745) | Freshwater microbial communities from Lake Mendota, WI - 29OCT2010 deep hole epilimnion (SPAdes) | ecosystem: Environmental > Aquatic > Freshwater > Lake > Epilimnion/Euphotic zone ... | reverse complement strand
TTCTCCGATCAGGATCTGAATGTTGCTGATCTTTTTGAATTTGAATAAACCGACCAGGATCTGAATGTTGCTGATCTCTTTTAATTTTAATGATTCGATCAGGATCTGAATGTTGCTGATCTCTTTTAATTTGAATGATTCGATCAGGATCTGAATGTTGCTGATCTCTTTGTGCTAACGCACTTTTATTATAACCAGGATCTGAATGTTGCTGGTTCAGGTATGCCAACGCATATTTATTTAGGGTCACCGGCTCTGTGGTGGAATGGGTCGAGCCTCGCCTTAGTTGCATATTGGTTGGGAAACCTACAACTTTTGGATTAGAAAATGAGCCGTACTCATTTTCAAAGTCTTCAGAACTAGAGCTTAGTTCTTTTATGTAAAAGAAGTTCCTTTTGAACTTCTCCATGACGAGATCTTTTAACGACGTACCCAGGTCGTTTACATGAGTAAAGCCATCTTTATCTCATGCGCTAAAAAATATTATTTTTCTTAGGAGCTGCAATCTCTAAAAAGTTCTTTTCCTTTTCCTTAACCTCAACTTTACCCTTTCGAATTAGGAATCGAACTAATCTTTTCTTGGCTCCAACTAAAGTCCTTTCTTCGCCGCGCTCGCTCGGTCAGTTAGCCGCGCGCTCATTGGTTGATCTTTTTCAACTCGCCCTTCTTGCGCAAAACTCCCTTTTTTAGCTCCTCCCCTTTTTATGGAGTGCTCCTTTTTCTGAATTGGCCCTTTTCTTTTTACAAATCGGCCCTTTTCTTAATTCGGGTTTTTCTTTTTATTTTTACCCCAAAACTTCTTTTTGCTTTTCACTTAAGTGATTAGCATATAATGGATTCCATCAGATTTTTCTAATGTTTTTCTTTTTATGGGTCAGTTGCTTTTAAAGGTCTGATCATTTAGCTTGTAAGAATTTTTTATTCTTTTCACTATGGAAACTAATTTCCCTGCTTTGAACATCCATGACTTGGTGTTCAACTCCTATCTTACTCAAGAGTGTCCTATGTTTCTGGCTGACAAGTTGACTAACTTGTTCCGAATCGCCTTTATGGTGTTCTATGCTGGAAACGTTCATTACAATGCTGTCTTAGTCTCTAACACCCTAATGCTTGACTTCTTCATGAAGAATCATCGCCTCTTTGCTCGCGGTCTGGGACTCGAATTCGTCGACAAAATTCTGGTTAGGCTCTTGTCCAGCATCAGATACTGGGACTTCATGAATACCCTAAATATTCACTTGTTCTACCTGAGTCATCGCCCTAAAATGGTGGACGTGCTTCATCACCATTTAGCTCGAATGTATGGAGCATTTGTCTTTAACTTGATTTACTGTCGTTTGCCATCTTCAATTGCTGGGCGTGAAGATTTTTCTACCGAGCGAGGTACTTTTTGTTTTTCACTTTTTCGTTTTTCTAGTTTCTTTTCATAAAGAAAAGTTTTTCAATTTTTTCTTTTTCTCTAGATACTCTTACCCGGTCTTGGGCTACCCAAACGATGCTTTGGCTTCAGACTGCTGGCGAAATGTACCATTCTGGTTTTCGTTATGATGAAACAATTACGGTATTTCTACTCGAAGATTTTTGTTATAATTTTTATTCTCTCCCTTAGTTTTTAAAGGTTTTTACTTTTAGTTTTTATTCTTTTCTTTGTTCTTAAAGGTTTTTATGTAACTTTTATTCTTTCTTATTTTATCCTATTTTTCAGGCTATCATTGATGACTTCAAAAATCTTCAACCGTCCTTGTCAAATCCCTTGTCTAGGCCTATCCCGCAAAGTCTACTCACGGTTCCTTCTCCTAGAACCTTTTCTAGCTTAAGAGAACCTTTATTTGCTCCTTTTAGCTGGCCTAGAACTACTAATCCTAGTTCCCGATTTTCTAGTCGTCCTAATTCTGAAGCTCCTCGGGCCTCTGGGCCTTCAGTTTCTTCAACCCGTTTTTCTGTGGACCAACTATTAAACTCAGCTGAGTCTTCTCATTCTAGAACTTTAGCTACCTCTGAACGGCCTCCTATAGTAACTGTCTCTCTTCCTGAGGACACTACTTTAAGCCTAGTAGTTGAACCTCCGGTCTCTTCTAGTTCCGTGGTTCAGCTAGAGCCTCGTTCTAGAGAGCTACAAATTTCTCATGTAGATAACCCTAGCTCTTCTCCTGCTACGGACCTAGTTACCTTGTCTCCTCAACATCTATCGACTATTGACGTCATCCCATTGGGGACTGCTGAGGTTTCTTTATCCTCTTCATCCAGTTCTCCTGCTGATGAAATCTTTCTTTGAACAAAACCTTTCTTCTTTCTTTTTTCTTTTTGTACTTTTTTCTTTTATTCTAACATTAACTTGTTTGAACGCATTTTTCAATTTTATTTTTAGTGTCGTTCAAGATTCCTGTCCTATCACATATCCTTATTGAAAGAATTTTCTATTTTTGTTCAAAAATTTCAACGCAGCTATCATTTCCTCGATTTTTATTTTTAGTGCTATTCAAGACTCCTACCCTATCATATATCCTTGTCAAAAAGAATTTTTCTACTCTTTTTCTTATTCTCTAAAAAATGGAAAACACTTTTATTACTAACGTTCATGAGTTGGCTTATGCTGGCTTCTTTGCTCAAGAATGCCCTGCCGCTGAACTCAGGATCATTTCTAAGTTCTTTAAGGCCTCTATGGTAGTTTACAAGGCTGGCAACGTTTCTTACAACGCTGTCATGATGGCAAACACCATCATTACTGACTTCTTTGTCAAATACCACAAGCTCTTCGCCCGAGGAATTTCTCTTGAATTTGTGGACTCTATTCTAACCATCCTTTTCTGTTATGATGGCTTCTGGGACATCCTTAATCGGATTAATGTCCATCTTTTCTATCTGACTTACCGTCACCAAATCCTAACTATCCTTTCCAATCGAATGGCTACCATGTACGGTGCTCAAATCCTCGGACAAATTTTTGATCGTCTACCTTTTTTCAACCTCGGAGAAAACAATCTGGGAGCTGAGGAAAGAGGTATTTTTATTTTACTTTTTAACTCCCTCTGTAATGTTGTTTCTTCATCTTTAGATTTTAGAAATATTTATTCTTTTACTTTACTTTTCAACTTTTTCTTTTAGTAATTTTGTTTTCCTCATTTTTAGATCTGAAGAATATTTATTCTTTCTTTTTAATTTTCAGCAATCTTGTCTCGACGTTGGTCTGACAGATATGCTAACGCCGCTCCTGATGACGAGAGATTTGTCAACTCCGTCAAGGTAATTAACTACCACTTGGCTTTGCCTAAAAGATACTTTTTCCTTTTTACCTGTCTATATTATAATTCCTCTTTTTTCTATAGACTATCATCTCTAATCTTTATGAGATGACTCCTTCTGTGAGGATGCCAGTTCCTCCTACTGAGCCTGGCTTATTTCAACAGCTGCCCGTGGTCTCTTTGATGCCTCGAGATGAGCCAGTTTACAACCCTGCTCGTCTACCTGGAGAGAACCTTCATTCGGCCCCTTACACCAACAACCCTGTTGTTGACAGGACTCTGATCTTCGGTAACTATTTTCCTTTACTTTTTGTCAGTATTTTCTATGCCTATTGATACTTTTATTCTTTCACCTGGCAGTAGTTTTTCGAAACCTTTATTCTTTCATTTTGAGTTGGTTCTTGTCAAAAATCTTTTACTCTTTCACTTTGCAGTGGAGTATGAATCGATTCCCCGAGTCACGACAAGAATGTTCAGCCCAGGTCCCAGCTTCCAACAACCTGCTACCGTACAGGTGGTTCCAGATAGAGCTTCTTTCTCCCCCATGCCCTTGGTCAACCTAACTTCAACTGACATGGGTCATGTCTTCACCAGACCTCTTCCTACGGCTACCTACTATAGGCCTCGTCAAATCTTTGTCAGGCCTCCCAGGCCATCAGCTCCTTCACCTCAGCTGGTGCCTGTCGTAGCATCAAGCAGTTCTGCTACTTCTGCTATGGAGACGAGTCGTCCATCTACTCCTGCTCCTTCTTCCGACGCTTCCTCCTCCTTTTGGTAAGTTTTTTTCGTCAGTTATCTTTATTCTTTCCTTGAGGATGGATTCAATTGTTATTGATCAATCTCCCCAATTAGGCTTGCTACTGGCAGCTTGGAGGGTTTTCTTTCGTAAACTTCACAATCGTGGTTCACTCTCTGAGGGCGGTTATTACTTTTTGTTGGCCATTTTGACTGACAAAAGTCAAGAGGCTTTAGATACTGATTTCAACCCCCTGGTTATTTCTTGGCTTAAATTTACTCTTCCTAAAATCATGAGAGCTAGAGGAGTTCTAAGGCTTTTAAACCTAGTGAATCCATCCTCTCCTACCTGGAGAAACGACTACTTGTATAGACATAGATGTCTCTTATATCTGGAGCGTCGTGCTAATCTTTTAGCTCGTCCCTAACTGGGTACTTTTTATTATTTTTCCGTTTCTTATTTTGTATCACTAGCATCTTTTTCAGTATCAGAACTTTTCGGTAGTACCTTTTAGTCACGGTCGATTTTACTTATCTTTCAGATGGCGCCATGACCTCTGCTCTACTCGACATCGCTTTTTTTCTTTACTGTGATTCAGTGAGTATTTTCGAATTTGTCTTGATGCTAGTGTACTTCTGTTTCTTTTTATTAAATATTTACGTCTTCAGCCATTCTTAATTAAAATCTCCGATAGTTTTTAGACTCTTTGTCTGAAAGCTTATTCTTTTTTACTACAATTCTTAATTGAAACGTTCTGGTAATTGTCACGCTGGCCAACTGTTTTGGCACCACTACTAAGTTTTTGACACCGTCAAAATATTGTTAATAGTTTTTCCGTCTCTTAATGCTCCTTATCTTTCATCTAGATAAAGACAGTTTAAAAATCAGTTTTCGTCGAGCTTAAAATTTTAAATCTCCCGTTTCAATTTTGAAAGAAGGCTGATATTCTCCCTACCTCTTTACGAATTTACTCAATTCAAAATTTTCATAAGTCGAGTTTCTTCGAACTTCTACTTCTTACGCTACCTTCCCTTTTACTACCTACTGTTTTTCTACTACTTACACTGGCTGGTCTACTACTTATCTTGGTTTTACCAGTTGGTGTTTTACCAAGCTCAGTTTCAGTTTTAGTTTTAGGTCTGGTACCTGTAACAGTTGCTCCCTTTTGGCTTCTGGAAGTTGAATCCTCATAGTAAGCCTGAGATCCTACCTGCCTATTTTCTTCTGAGGCTACTTCTTGAGCCTGTACTTGCAAGTTGGCATTGGCTCTTGCCTTTCTGTTGTCATCTAGAAGTCTTTGCTTTGCTCTTTGCTTGAGTTCTTTGTGCCTCTGTTCTTCTCGTTCAGGGCTATAGGTTGTTCTGGGTTTTATAGTGCGACCTCTTCTACCTATTTGCGGAGTAATTGGTAAGTTTGGTGACTGAGAAACCCAATCCCAAATATCTTTTCTTCCACGACCCCTAATTTCTCTAGGTCTTGGTGGTGGTTCTGGTGGCAAATCTTCTGGACTAACAGTTATTCTACATCCTGGTGTGTCTATTTGCACTACTGACTGTCTTTGCCTTCTATCTAAGGGTGGAGGTCTTTCACTTAGGCATGGCCAACTGTCTTCTGGTACTACAGATTGTTCAGTAATATGACTAGCTGCGCTTGTCATACTTTCTCTATCAGACTCATCCTCACTTTTCTCAGAAAGTTTAGATAGTCTTTCACTACCTTCGGTATCAGATTTTTCTAGAATGAAATTTCTGACTTTCTCTTTCTGTTCTTCAACTTCTGAATCAGAGTTTGAGATTTCTTCTACTGCATCCTCCTCACCTTCTAGTTCTATTCTAGGGTGTTCTTGTTCATTTCGATATTGATCTAAGAGTTGTTTTAGGTCAAATTCGGCTTGTCTCCTGACCTCATCATGAGGGCTGATTATTAATTTTTCCAAGTCAACTAATTTTTCTTTAATTGCTTGGTTCTTTTCAGAACCTTCAAGGCTACTTCCCTGACTTGCCTTCTTTGGTTCCATCAAGTCTCTTAGTAAAAGTTCGTCTTCTTCATTGGCTTCTATTAAGTCAAATAACGGTCCTATCTGATAATCGCTGGAATCTTCAGTTCCCGAGTAAGAATCTCCATCTTTTGGATCGTCATTTAGGTCATCAGTGTCATGGTACTCAGATTCTGATGACTGACTATCCGAATCTTTTCTTTTTCTTTGTTCAACAGGACCGGGTATGAGATTTGGTCTATTTACTGGTTGATTTGGGACCTGCTGATTTACAACTACCGCCGGTGGTACTGGTATCATCGGTGCTACTGGTATCAGATTTTGGTCTTGATCTGGGTCATCTGAATCTCCAGATTCACTTTCTTCAGTTGAGTAGTCCAGTTGTTCTTTATTGCTTTGATTCCTTACTCTAGAGCTGGGATCATATTTTGTCTCACTTTCTGAGTAGGTATCTTTTACAGATAGTAGCTCATTGTTGCTATCCAACCCCAAATGGGCTAAGAATTTATTAAGGACAATTGGGTCTACAACCAGTTGTTCCTCAACTGCTGCTCTATAAGGTTTACAGTCTTTGACTGCTACTTGCCTGGAGTGAAAGGGTCTTATATCTCCCCTGTGTACATACCTAAAAAGATCAGGGTCTTTGTAGTATTCCTCCAGTCTCGCATTCTCGGTCCAAGGAACTACCACTAAGCTGGATGGGTATACCTTAATAATTCTAAAGGGTCCTATATACTTAGATCTTAGCTTAGTTTCTCCTGGTCCCAGGGCCGGATTTAGATTTTTTATCAAAATATAGTCTCCTATTTCAAACCGATGAACTCTAGCATGTTTATCCCACTCTTTCTTTTTTGTTTGAATTCTCTTTTCGTTTCTGGCACGTGCAATCTGAAAAGCTATTTCTTGAAACCGTCTAATTTTCTGATGGTACTCTGTTACATTGGCACTTTCGGATTCGAAAGGTATTAACGGTACCATGCTACGTTCCCCAAAATGTCCGAAGAATAGTTCATTGGGTGTATAGCCTGTGGCTGTATGTACTGAATTGTTGATAGCATTCAGTATTAACGGTAGTGCTTGAGGCCAATACTTTTTGTCTGAATCCTGTAGGCCTTTTCTAATTAACATAGCTACTGCACCACACATTGTCTCAGTGGGATTAGATTGAGCATTATGTGGAGGAGTACTGGTTTTAACTACTCCTAATAATGAAGTCAAGTGTCTCATAAATGCCCCGTCTAAATTTCTAGCATTATCACTATGTAGGGCCCACATCAAGCCATATGCGGCAACATAGTGACTCATGAACTTCTTTACAACATAGCTAGCCTTTTCACTTGCTAATGGTATTCCATATACATGTCTTGTGAAACCATCATACAACAAGAAGATAGCATAGCTTTTATCCATTGCCCTGGGTAAACCTACCACTAAGTCACAATGTACCACATGCAATGGATACATTGGTCTAATTACATATCCTGATGTAAATTTAACAGGGTACTTGTCATTATATTGACATATTACACATTTGTCGTGAAATTGGTAGATATCTTTTCTCATTTTAGGCCAGTAATACTTTCTTCTTAAAGTAAGGCAGTACTTCTCTTTTCCTAAGTGCCCATTCATTAAGTTTCCATGTGTGGCATTTAATAGTGCTGGTACTAGTGCTATTGGGATACATACTGTGTAGTATACTTGTCCATCTCTGGTTGTAAATTTTCTCATTAACAAACCTCTTTTCTTTAAATAGCCTTGATTAATAGTTCTGATATCATTTTTCTCGACAAGTTCTATTTTCATTTGGCAAAATTCATCATCTTTTTGCAGTGCTAGAAATGAACCATATGTAAAACAGCTATTGTTTATAGCTATCGTCCTAATATTGTAGTATGCCAGTTTAAACTTACTATCAGTAGTATCTGAGTCTTGTTCGATCTCGTCTTCATTTTCTAATTGATCTTCAAATTCCTTAATTTTCGAGTCTTGCATTTGCCTAATCACCACTTTATCTGCATGCAAATGAGTAGTTGCCTCAGTTATTTTCTGAACATATGATATTTCATTGCCTGCTCTTAGGTTAACGTTTTCTAGGTTTGTTTTCGTATCATTTTCTTTCTGATATTGATCTAATAGTTTTGGCCATTCTTGCTGAATGTATCTTCCACATTCCTCTAGATAGTTCTCTAGTTTCATAGATCCTTCCTCAATAGGTGGAGCTCCTAAGTATTCTAAAGCTGGATGTCTGTTGCTGACTTGGTCATCACATTTGATCAGACCTGTGTCATATGCTCTAGACAAACCGTCTGCAGCTTTGTTCTTTACACCTTGTACAAATGACACAGTGATGTCATATTCTGCTACTAACAAGGCTAGCCTGGATATTTTTCCAGATACTCCACTCTGCACCTTTAAGAAGGTCCATGCTCTACAATCTGAGAATATATGTACTGGGTTCCCACATATGTAAAAACTCCACAAGTTTAGTGCATACACTATGGCTAGTAGTTCTTTACATGGTGTACTTAATTTGAGTTCTTGATCATTAAACTTTCTTGATCCATAAGCACAAGGATGACTTTTCTTGTCCTTGGGATCTATCTGACACAGTACAGCTCCTATGGCTATATGGCTTGCGTCTGTATATAGTTGAAACACTTCTCCCTGCCTGGGCATTCTCAGCACAGTGTCGGAACACATGGCTTCTTTCAATTCTTCAAAAGCTTGTTGTGCTTTTTCAGTCCACTCAAAGGGTTCTGTTTTTGCTACATCATGCATTGGTTTAGCTATTTTAGCAAAATCTTTGATGAACCTCCTATAAAACGAGGCTAGTGACACGAATGATATCACTTGTTTAGCTGTCGTTGGTATAGGGAATTCTTTGATCGATTTAACCTTTGACTCCTGAGGTTTCAATAGATTGTTTTCTAAAGTAAAACCTAGCCACTCCATTGGTTGACTGGCATCATATGCCCACTGGCATTTATGAGCCACCAATTTCAAGTTGGCATCTATGATCCTGATCAACATACCGTCAATATGTTCTAGATGTAAATCATAGATTTCTGTTCTATTTTTACTACTAACTGGTGTAGTAATCATCAAGTCATCAGCATAATAGCTGCTTGGTGCATAGCCTGAGCATAGTAGTGCCATAAGGCAACAGAATGCGTTCATGGCACACACGTGCCCAAATGGAGCTCTTACATACTCATATAGAGCATTGTTAAAGTAGAATGCTGTTACTGGTATGGCTTCATCGGTAAGCATTATCTGATGGAAAGCATTCTTAAAGTCCAATGCTGTTCTAAAGTATGCTCCATTTATCTTTTCCATAGCCTCCTCTATCCAGTAGTTAGGGAAACTGTTAGGAATAGTATGCTGGTTCACCTGTCTCAGGTCAACACATATTCTATGGGAAACTACCCCGTTCATGGTCTTCTTCTTCACTACTACTAGATTTGTAGAATGAGGACTCCTACTAGGTCTTATTATGCCTTGTTCTAATAGATCATCTATCGCTTTTTGGGCGATTTCCCTATATTTGAAAGGAACATGTCTGGGTTTATTGTGTAGAAATCCAGTTCCTGGTTTAAGTGGCAAGTCTAGTTTAAAGTACTTACAACACCCTACTTCAGTCTTTGTCTTTGAAAATGCTTCTTTTCTTTTTAATAGTAGTTCCTTTAATTTTGCCCATTCTTCTTCACTCAAGTGTGAGTGCTCTACACTGTTCAACCATTGATCAGGATCCTCTATTTTACTGGTTTCACCTTCTTTGATGGACTCTGCAGCTGGTGGTGCTGGTAGTCCTTCTCCAGTTCCATCTAGTAGATCCTTTCTTTCTTTCCTATCATGAATGTATTTAATACATTCACTCATTTCTTCTTCCTGATCTTCAGTGGTCAATAATTTTTTCTTACGTATCTTGATGTGGGGTGGTAGTAGTTCTTTTAGCTTGTTATTGATTGCTTCATCTGCCCATAATCCTTTTTGGTTATGAACATTGGCGACCGTTGCTACCTGTGCCCCATTAGGTATCTTTAAGATGTCTTCTGAGCTATTTTCTACCATCATCAATGCATTTCCTGTATCATCAATAGTAGATACAGTATCTTTAAATGGAGTAATGTTTAGTTCATTACTGATTGGACACAGCATCACTTGCTGCCCTACCATTTGGGTATCCTTAGATATTAATACTTTGACGAGTGCATGGCTTTTTGGTGCCACATAGTACTCTTGTGCAACTGTGGCTTTATTATTTTCTAGTTGATAGACTATAGGAATTGGAGGATGATCTCCTTCAGCTATCATTAGGTATTTGCCTCTGTCAAATATTAATCTGTCATAGAAAGCATCTGCTCCTAGTAACAGAAAATCTACTTTGTTCTCATATACCATTACTGTGAGAGAAAGTTTATATTCTCCTAGGTATAAATCTAGATCTATACACCCAAATACTTTCAAGGGGTGTCCTGATGCTGATTTTAACCTCGGCGGGTTACTGATTGTTTTAACTAGAGTTTGCAATGCTTTGTCTCCAAACTTTTTAATCACAAATGTATGAGAGCATATTGTCATATCAGCTCCTGTATCTACACACACTCGGGCATTTACTTTCAGCTCCGGTGCTTCAGTTGCGCTCATGTTAATTAAAATGTATGCGCTTCCAATTGGTTTTGGTTCAACCGAACCTACTTCTACCTTATTTACTCTAAATATAGGTATATCACTTATACCTATGACTTCATCACTGATTAGTGAAGTGAAATCTAATGTGGAAGATTCGTTGTCTTCCTTTTTTATTTTTTCTTTAAATTCTTTAATGTTACTTTCTTGGTGATCAGCTTCGGGTTTCATTTTCATGCGTCCCTTAGCTTTGTTAGGGCTTACATCAACCTTCGGTTGATGGCCTATTCGGTGTTTAAATCACCTTCTTCTTCATTTTCCTCTTGTGCCTGATTAGCAGCAATTGGTTCTGCCTTTCCTCTGAATTGGCTAGAGAATCCTCTCAAGCAATCATCTGCTGAGTGCAGTCCCTTGCCACATTTAGCACAAGGTCTGTCAGTGAGTGGTCTATTCCTGAGAGCACACTCATCTTTTCCTAGCATGTGGCCTGGGGTTCCACATTGGATGCATTCTCCTCTGTTGACATTTGCAAGGTTCAACAGTTCTAATATATTCTTTCTCCTCTCTGACCCTAGTCTTTCAGGAGGACCTTTCCAATCCTGGACTTGGGCTGCAGCTGCTGCTGCCTTGGGACCAGGAGGTGGTCTTCTCTGATACCTCCCTCGGTCTTTATTATAGCGTTGGGTTACTTTGGCCCTTAGCTGTTGAGGAGTGAGTTTTCTGCCTTTGTTGGCATAGTACCTTTTAGCTTGTTCCATCCTATTTACCCAGTGGATGGCTTCCTCATCAACCTCGTCTTCACTGAATTCAGTGCTAGTTTCTTCATCTTCAGTGAAGTCACTATCCTCCATTACTGAATTGATTTGAGCTTGCCTAACAAACTTCTTAGAGTTCTGTTGGGGTT
>Ga0208087_1000196_pt1 | contig 11665 bp, 10 predicted proteins | sample LakMenEpi29Oct10_FD_150745 | JGI IMG/M metagenome (GOLD analysis project Ga0208087, IMG submission 150745) | Freshwater microbial communities from Lake Mendota, WI - 29OCT2010 deep hole epilimnion (SPAdes) | ecosystem: Environmental > Aquatic > Freshwater > Lake > Epilimnion/Euphotic zone ... | reverse complement strand
CGAATGGGTTGCGGATCACATTGCTAGATATGTGCAATCCAATGGCGAAGACGGCCATATGTGGCAGGGGGTACCAACACTCCTTTTGACGACTGTTGGCAAAGTGAGCGGCGCGAATCGGCGCACTGCTTTGATTTACGGGCGAATTGGCAACGACTACGTGATTGTTGCGTCAAAAGGCGGCCATCCAACACATCCGCTTTGGTACAACAACTTGGTGTCACACCCAACAGTTCGTTTACAGGTAGGCGCCGAAGTATTTGACGCAACCGCTACGACGATGGCGGAAGGATTGGACCGAGAAACCGCATGGGCTGAGATGGTGGGAATTTGGCCGGGCTTCGCGGAGTATCAAGAGAAAACCGACCGAAGAATACCCTTGGTTCAATTACAACGAATTAGTTAGTCACTCTGCTTGCAGCTAGTTCTTCAGGCTTTGCAACCGCCTCCTTCGCGTAAGTTCGAATTACCACTACGGCCAAGATGGGGAAAAATGGCAGTGTTTGGCGAACCGACAGGTATTCAGTTCCAGATGAAACGGCAACAAAAAAGACAAACGCAGAGAAGATAGTGAGCTTGAGTTGAGTGAGTTCCTGCTTATAGATAAGCAGCGTTGAAGTAAACAACAGCGGCACTAACACTATTTCGGGAAAGATAAGGCGAATCAACAGAATTGATTGAGTGGTGTACTCGACTGTTTGATATGCGACGGTGAGAAACTGCAACCCCACAAACGACGAGAACACTTGAGTTATCTGGCTCTTGAGAAACAGGTCTTGGTAGAGCTGCAACGGAAGATTGTTAAGCAGAAAGTTTCCAACAGAGAAACCAAGGGTTCCCACCCAGATGGGGATAAGAGCGGAAGCTGCGACAGTCGCAAAATACCAAGACCGCGGCGCGCGTTTCATTAACCAGCCCCAAACAAAGCCAAAGAGAATTGCTACCGCCAAGTGCGGACGAAGAATGCCCAAACAGATCAAGGAAACCCCGCGTAGTGAAGCATTTCGGCCTAAGAAAATGTATGACAGAAAGAACAGCATGGTTGTCTCACGCAGGGCAAGCAATGAAAAAAAGATGAGAAAAGGGCCCGAAAAAAGCCAAACAATTCTCAACCTCAATTGGATCCCATGCATTTCTGCGTATTTCTGAAACACATTAAAATTAAGCAACAGGTAAACAAGCGAAACAAACTTCAACGAAAGCGTGATATCAAAACCCACCGTCGATATCAGATAAGCCGGTAACGCATACGGAATTCGCAATAAGTTCAGTTGATCAACAGAAAAAAAGTTGATGCCCTGAGGGATAAGTTGGGCAACAACTTTCCAGTGCCAATATTGGTCATTCTGGTAAAAAGACCATTGTCCAATCGGTCCGTAACGGAAGTAGATGAGCGAAACACCGATTGCCCAAAGGACTACTGTGCACAGGACAATTCGATCTATTTTTCCTTTTCGAGAGAAAAACCAAAGCAATGTACTGCAAAGAACCACGATTTGTAGGTAGTAAGAGATTGAACTCATGATCGACGAGAAATCACTGTACTTGCTGCGTTCCGAATGATTGTGGGTCGGGAACATTCCCATTCGCCTAAATACGTGACAGCTGCGGCTCCGGTGCCTTTCTTGAAGTTATAGACGCCGACATTGTTCACCGGGTCAATACCACTGAGATCCAATCGGGTAACTCCTCGATTGTGAAGTTCCTGACAGAGCTTCCAAAAGACTTCGTATGACGAGTATTCCTTGCGCCCAGCGGGTGTAGTTACGGCCACCATGTCCCATGCCACTTCTTGTGAGTAACAGGCTGCACGAATTGACAACGCCTGACCCTTTTCATCGTCCATTCGAACGAAAACTAGTGAGCTGCCTAGGTTGGCGACTAATGACTCAATGCGTTCGAGTGAAAGTGAATGTGCTGGATCCAAATTCTTGTACTCGTCCATCAACCCAATCGCGGAAGCTATATCTCCTGGAGACGGGTTGTTCCAAACGTATGGTCGATGGCTACGTTGTTCGGAACGACGCAAGTTGCGTTTCCAGTTGGCGCTGCACTCTTCTCGTCTTGCAGGTTCCGGAGCGGAAAGATCGTAAACAAGGGTTTCTTTGGCACCCAAAGATTTCTTGCACTGATGCCACCCAAGCTCATGCAGCTCACTTGCTGGAATCATTGGAGTCATTAGTCCGACACGAAGATACAAAAAGCGCGCACCCGAAATTGCCTTGATGCATTCGGCAAATTGATTGTTTAGATGCTGGGTGTTACCTATAGGCCCACCCGGGCACCAAGCGACAACTACACCAAGCGGTGCCCGACGAATAAGCACTTGAGCAAGCGTCTCAACAGTGTTCTCATGTGTGCATGCAACGCGAATGGCATCCCAACCGAATTGGCTTTGATGTTTAGCCCAAGAGCTTGATTGGTAGACGGTTTGGTCGACAAAATTTTGCAATGCCCCGTCCCAGTCCTGCAGGGTGGCATCCCATTGTTTCCATTGACTCATAAGAAATTGACCAGACGTACTTGTTGATAAAAGTCTGGTGAACCAGTCTCAACGGCGCTGGGAAGATCTGGCCAACTAATTACTTCCACGCTCAACTTACGCAAAGACCGCTCAACTTCGGGGAGATCGGCTGATTCACAGAAGAACGGGTAACCGTATGGCGCAACCCCCTCTGGAAGGGTTGCAAAAATCGGTTGAATCGGAGCGGACGCAAGTTTCTGCTGGACCAACGAATACAGATGACGGCGCCTTCGAATCTCGATTTCCTGATTCAACGACTTATAGCGGTCAAGTGAGTCCAGATGTGGTCTTGAATCCTCTGGCAAGTTAACTTCCGAGAGGTAACTGGATTGGGGTAGCGCGCTGCCACTGGTGATCTTGCGTAAAGCGCGTGTTGTGTTACGCAGCAAGCGCAAGAGGGGGATGCCACTTCTACGCTCGATTCGCGCCGCAATTCGACGAATACGAAAGGCCAAAGGCAGAGAATCGATATTTGTATCTACTTGCTGTGGAGAGACACAGTTGTTCGCACCATCGGAAACATGAAGCACTGCGCCATTGACAACACGAATTGTCTTGCGAAAACTTGTAATTCCGACGGCTGTTCGTGTGCCGAGCAACCGACCTTCGCTGTCTCTGCTGAGCCAACCATGAGCGTTGTCTTCAACAATTCCCACACCAGTTTCGTTTGCATAGGAAACAAATGGTTCTAGGTCCTGTGGGAAGCCAAAGTAATTGACGGCGATAACTGCCTTAATCGAGTCTCTTTTGACTAATTCAAGCGGTCTCAAAGACCGATCTACTTGGTAGAAAACGGCCGAAGCCCCAAGATGGTTGATTGACGCCAAAACGTCTCGGCAGATAAACGCCGGCAATAGAACCTCATTGCCTGGGCCAACACCCGTCATCCTTAACGCTTCAACCAATGCAAAACGAGCATGTGAGAAGAAAAAAGTCTCACTGGTCATTGTGGCGTTCGTTTCAATTTGGCTTGAATCTTTGCAATGGTCAGCAGAAGTATCCCTGCATACGTTCGAAGAACAAATGGTGACGTAAGAACAGATTTTGAATACATGCCTATCGAGGCCTTGAATGATCCATTCTTGTGCAGGCCACGCGCTGCTGCGTATTGAGCACGTGCGATTCTCTGCCGCCAGCGCAGCACTCGCAAAGGAGTGGGGGCTTGATGCTCGAAATGGCTTGCAACTACTGCCAGCTCTGCATAGTGGTTGCGCATAATCGAATTGCTGGCGTTTCCTTCATGCAACAGGTATTCACCAAGAACCTTGCGTACGAAAACAAACTTGTCGGTTGCTTTTGCAATTCGCATCCAGCAGTCGTAGTCCTCCGTTGTGACAAAATCTTCTCGTTCACTAAACCCATTAATTTCTTGAAGAATTGATTTCCGTACAACAACGGTTGACGTTGAAATGCAATTGCCGCGGCGCAGTAATTTCTTGTAAGCCGCATTCTTTTCAGGCCCGTACATGACTTCACGCCTGTTTCCGTTAGGCATCACCCAAAATTCACCATGGCAGGCAATATCCGACCCGGAATTAAGTGCATGAATACATTCTTCGATCTTGGTTGGGTACCAAACATCATCCGAATCTAGAAACGCAATAAATTCTCCAGTTGCATGCTGAATACCGTGATTGCGTGCGGCCGCAATGATGCCATTATTACGGAAGTTGAATAGCGAAATGTTTTTGTCGCTAAAGGATGAGACGATCGCTTCCGTATCGTCAGTGGAAAAGTTGTTAACGACGAGTATTTCTAAGTTCTTGTAGGTTTGGTCGACCACGGACTGAAGAGCCTTGTGCAGAAACGCCGCGTGGTTGTAGGTAGGAATGACGACTGATACAAGCGGATTGAAGTTTTCAGTCATGCGCACCAAAAACCTCTTGGCACATGGTTAACAGACCGTCGATTTCTACGGAAGGAGGTGTTGTAGCCGAAAATCCAGTTGTGGAAATCTTGGTGCAGTCGAACGAGAGCGGATCCATTTGCACCTGTTGCGCTGGCGGCGGGCCGAGTGTGAGCGCTGGAGTAAAACCGAGCACTTGCTTGCAACGCTCAACAATCAATTGTGCCATTTCTAAAACGGAGACAGATTTCTGACTTCCGACATTAAAGATTCCGTTGCCTAATGATGCGGCGGGCAGGTGTTGTAGATGTCTGAGAGCGGCACACAAGTCGGTGAGCGTAATGAAATTGCGCATCTGGGTGCCGTCCGAATGAAGGCGAAGCGCACCAACTTCAGCAGCTTGCTTGCATAAATCGTTAACAAGAATTTGCCAGATCTTTACGGCAGGATTCATCGGCACACCGAAACCATTTGCGCTTCTCAATACGACACCTTCGATTAGGCCTTTTTGATGAACGTCTAAGATCAGTTTTTCTGCGAGCAGATGTGTAATTCCGTATGGGTGCGTTGGCTCGGTCGGTGAAGCCTCCGTTATGTTTCCAGAAAGAGGAGACCCGTAAACGTGAATTGTCGACATGTATACAATTCGCTTTACTCCGGCTGCGATTGCAGCAGATAACAGCAATTCTGTACCGCGGACGTTTACACGATGTGCAAGTTCTGGGTCCGCTGCGCACTCCACATCATTGAGTGCAGCAAGATGGAAAATGGTGCTTATGCCAGACACCGCTTGGTGAATCGTTGATTCATCCAATAAATCGAGCAGCACAACATCTGCGTTCGGTGCCCAAATAGGCGGCGGCTGGACAACTCGGGATGCCAATCTGACCTCGACACCGCCGTGAGTAATCAAGTCATCAGTGAGACGACCACCGATATTCCCAAATCCTCCTGTAAGGAGAACCGTTGGGGTCATCTGTTCTTTAGCTCCCAGTTGTACGGGATGAAGCAATCATCTGGATCAAGCCGCGTGATCTCGTTTGGGTCGTGGGGGATGCTCGCACAGTTAGCAACAAGTGCAGTCTCGGTTCCAATGCCCTTGAAGCCATTCCAGACAAACGGCGGAATGGTTACAAGTTGATAATTGTCTTCACCAAGAAAGATCTCTTGGATTTCTCCCTTGGTGCTGCTGTCGGCGCGATCATCGAAAAGAACGAGCTTGATTTTTCCGTGAGGAACCGCATAGTTGATGGTCATTCGGTCATGAAGGTGCCAGGCTTTCACCGCACCTGGGTAAACGCGCGAAAAGTAGATCTCGCCAAAGGATGAGAAGACAGCGTCTTCGGCCTTCATCATGTGCATGACTTTGCCGCGTTCATCCGGAATCTGTCTAAGGGGGTTAATTTGTACGCCGTTAATCACTGTCCAGACTCCTCATATTCCTTGATTTGTTGTTGTGTTGTATTGAAAACATTTGCACCGCCGACGACAGAACGGTACCAAGAAACAGTCTCTTGCAAGGTTCGATCAAATTCCCATCGAGGGCTCCAACCCAGTTGTGCATGAGCCTTCTCACAGTTCAGTTGCAATAACGATGCCTCATGTGGATCGTTGGGATTTGACTGAATTTCAATCGACCCCGAACCCCAATGTTCGACACACTTTTCAGCAACTTCGTGCACGGTGTGCACGGCGTTTTCGGGTGGACCAAAATTCCATGATCCATTGACCTTGGAAGGATTCTGCAAGAGTCCCGCCCCGATTGTCACGTAACCAGAAAGCGGCTCAAGCACATGTTGCCAAGGTCGTGTGGCCTGCGGCTTGCGCAGAACAATCGCATCGTTTGCTCGTAGTGCCCGAATGCAGTCTGGGATGATTCGGTCTTCGGACCAGTCTCCACCACCAATAACGTTGCCTGCCCGCACCGACGCCGCGCCAAAGTTTGATTTTGTCGCAAAGAATGATGCGTTATAGGTAGCAAACGCAAGCTCTGCCGCTGCTTTTGACGCACTATACGGATCGTGGCCACCGAGTTTGTCGTCTTCTGAATATCCAGCCTGACGTTCCTGATTGAGGTAACACTTATCGGACGTTACAAAAACTAGGGCTTTCACTGAATCTGAATGTCTGACACATTCGAGAACATTGAGTGATCCAGTTACGTTCGTGCTGAAAGTTTCAATGGGGTCTCGGTACGACCGGCGCACGAGAGCTTGGGCAGCAAGATGAAACACAGCTTCGGGTTGTACACGATCAAAAAATGAAGCAAGCTGAGCAACATTTCGAATGTCTCCAACAGTGTGATCGATGCGCTCAGCCAACTGAAGTGCCGAGAAATGTGCAGACTCACCCTCTGGGGGTAACGCAAATCCAAATACTTCGGCACCATGCAGGTGCAACCACAGTGAAAGCCACGACCCCTTGAAGCCTGTATGTCCTGTGATGAGAACGCGTTTGCCTCGAAACGCTTCGAGGTCGGCTACCAGATTTCCCACGGCGCTTTTCCATCGGCCAATAGGCCATTCAGTAGCTGCCAATCTCGGTAAGTATCCATGCATTGCCAGAAATCGTCATGCTCGTATACCGCCAACTCTCGCTGCTTGACGAGTGCACGCAAAGGTTCTTCTTCAAAAACCAAATTGTCCTGCGCTGGAAGCACGTCAAAAAGTTTTGGCTCACAAACAAAAAAACCACCAGAGATGCGACCACCAGTTGCTTGTGGTTTCTCATTAAATTCTGTGACGATTCCAGATTCGTCACTACGGAGTTCACCGAATCTTCCCGGTGGGCGCACACCCGTGACGGTCAGTGTCTTTCCGCTCTTTTCATGAAATGCAAGCAATTGGTGCAGATCAATATTGCTGAGCCCATCACCGTACGTGAGAAAGAAACGTTCATCTTTCACATATTGCTGAATCTTTCGAATCCTTGCACCAGTCATCGATTCGGTCCCCGTATCGGCCAGTGTTACCTTCCAATTCAGTTCATCATGTTTTGTGTGATAGATGATCTCAGAATCCGAACCCAGTGTGACAGTGCAGTCTCTGGTGCGAGCTTCATAATTAAGGAAAAAATCTTTGATTACATGACTCTTGTATCCCAAGCAAAGAACAAAATCATTGTGCCCAAAATGCGCGTAGTACTTCATGAGATGCCACAGAATGGGTAAACGCCCAACGGGAATCATTGGCTTTGGCAGATCTTCCGCCACATCCCTGATTCTCGTTCCGTATCCACCACAGAGAATTACGGTTTTCATGCAGGGCTCCTCGCCGGTGGCATCCAAAATGCGAATCACTTCATTTTAGAGCATTAAACGGTCAATTCAATTGCTTCGAATCAGACCTTTCCAGCGTGGGTATTGATCATCGAGACAGAAATAATCAGCGGCTGTTCGCACTGAGTGGGAAGGTAAACCGTCTAAAGCCACTGAAAGTTCGGTTGCGGTTGTCACGAATGTTCCCCGGTTGGTTTTTCTGAAAGGGCTGTAGTTAAGCGAGAGAGGGTCGACGACGATGATTGTAGGAATACCAAGCATGATTGACTCGACGGCACTGCTGGAGCTTGAAGTGGTGATAATCGCATCTGCTTTTGTTAAGAGATCCTGTAGCGAGTCCGTGGTTACTCGTGAAACAAACTCGCCTAGTTGCTGCTCTGAAAATGAACAGACTGGATGTTGTCGGATATCGAGCACGAATTGTTCTTTCGCTTGAACCAAAGCATCTCCGACCAAACGCATTAGAACGTCATTAGCGGTTGGAAGAAAATCGCCAAGAATGAGAATTCGCTTCTCGGTGGAAAGCTTTTTGGTTTCATTGGAGAAATGATTGAGGTATCCATAGCGGAGGGCCTCGCCTAGAAAGACTTTTTCAGCAACCGCCGCGTTTTCACGCAACATTTCAAATGCCTCTTGGGCGTTTGTAACCACTAAGTCCGGATAGGGAATTCGTTCTAGACCGTCGTCCGAGTGCTCACGCTCATCTTGGAAGTATCGGATATCCCAGAATCGTACGGTCGAGTGTGCGACGCCAATCAAGCGACCGGTTTGGTGCTTTCGGAAAGATTGCACAAAGGCAGATTCCCATGGTTGGTTTTCCATCAAGTACACAACGGTTGATGTTTTTGGCATGCGCATCACAAACTGATCAATGGAGTGATGAAGAAGTGCATGGCGTATTGCTGTCGATCCGATCAGCGATTCGCGCCATTCATGTTCAAACAGTGGCCAAATGGATTTAACGTCATCCGAGGTTGAAGTAATTCTTGCGGCTCCACTAAAACGCAGGTACTGCCGAGCTAAACGAAAATAGGTTTGGATTGACGATCCGATAACTGAAACGTTTGGTTTGAATAACAACATCGAATGACCGTTGGGATTGTGTTGATTAAGCAATTCAAGATTGCGGTTAGCCGAACTGATTTCTTTTGCATCGATATTCTTCGGAAAGACATGAAGCCATTCAGTGGATAAAGAATCATGCTTCGAAACTAATGATGGCAACTCTCCCCAGTACGTTGAGACGAAATGTCCAGCTTGCATCATCTCGTTGTCGATCCCCGCCAAGAAGTCCACAAAAATAAGATCTCGTGATTCACTTGCCCGATCTATTGCCGACAGCACCGAACGAGCATTTATGCAGTACTTCAGCAGGCTTCCAAATGCACGCAAGATGCCGGTGAAAAATGTGAGGAAAAACACACCTCGAGTAATGGCACCACGAAATCGATACTGGGCTTCTGGTTGAACAAATGACGAGAAACACCTGGCTAGCAGTACGCGATCCTTGTCGGAATCGCATTGCAATTCAACATGGGAAATGTTGTGCTGTTGAAAAATCATGTGAGCAGCAATCACTTTGCATGCAAGTGGAATATTGCTAGAACCCGTCCAACGTTTTAGTGCAAAAAGAGTAAGCCACCAATAGGAAGTGTGTTCATCAATTGAAAGATGTTGTGCAACAGACTTTCCATCAACGCGTGCGAGCTTGACATCCCTGATACCGGCAAGCAGCCTGCGTCGAATCTCAATATCGTGGTCTTCGATAAATCGCGGAACCGAAATAGATCGCTCATCTATTTGTTCAAAGGAATTCCAAAGCAGAACCAGATGATCTGATTTTGGCGGTGAATCTTCACGATGCCAAATGATGGCAGTCTTTTTTGCCGAATCTTCGATGGTCATTAGCGGGACTCTTCTCGATTTGCATTGCCAGAGATCACTAACTGCAAAAAAGAAATCGGATCATTTACGGTTCTGTTAAAGAGGTACGAAAATTTGGTAATCGACTCACGGACAGGCTCACTCTGCCACCATTCATCAACCTTGCCCCAAACCGAATTGATGTGCTCGGCTGCTGATTCGGCTGAGAAGTGAAGGATTCCTGATTGTTCCATCGATTCAAATATCTGCGCATGTTCGGCTTTAAGTGGGGAGATTGCTGGATCCAAATAAATGACAGTTGGGATATCCCGGTGAATGGTTTCGATATACGTAGTTCCTATTGATGTGCACAGAACGATTCGCGCCTGTTCTCTGTGCTGTTTCATCGGAGTATGTCCGGTGCTGACATTGAGAGTTGGGAACCTGCTATTCCAAAACGGTTGTTGATTGTTATCAAAATACTCGTGTTCGTGGTAGAGGCGTACACAGGTATTGTCGCGCACTACGGGTGATAACTGCTCTGTGACCGCGAAGCAATTATTTAGGTATTGAACGAGGGGCCCGTTGATCCCTCTGTTCGGCGAGGGATACCTGTATGTGGAATCGACAACGAAAAGCAGTGTAGAACGAAGAGAAGATTTAGTAGTCCGGCGGTCACCACTATTTGCATTAATCAGCGCAAATGACGGCACAACGGAAGATTTGGTTGACGACGGCCAACCCCAGGAAAGATAGCTATCCGCGAGCTCCATTTCGTGGCGAAATTCCTGCGAGTCGAATTTGGACATTCCATGAACACCACCGTGCTGACCAATAACGAGACGTGTGCCGCCCAGAGCTTTGTGTGACATCCACAATAGAAACTGTTCCGAGGCCATATGCAGATTCGATGTGAAGATTGTTGTTGGATGAGAGGGCAAAGTTTTCTTTGTAAAGCTTTCAGATACTTTCTGGAAGTGTTCGATGTACAGCATCGGAATGTGCTGAGAGATGATCTTGCGAATGAATTGTTCCGCGTCTCGTGATTCCGATGTTTTGATTTGAACTCGATCCCTAAGTTCGTTATCTATTTCAACGTCGTCCAGTGCTACATCCTCCCATTTGAACGGAAGTGTGCGAAGACGAACAGCTAAACGAATTTCCACTTTGCGTGGAAGATAAGTCTGGGTGATCATGTACTTAGCTCGTCGGGCAAGAGCGTTGTTCAACCAACTAGCAAGTCGTTTAATGAGGCCACGTTTTGGATTGAAGTGCTTGGATTGGAGATGATTTGAATGATTAACAAACTCCCCGGGCTCAGGTTCCTCTTGCGGGAATTCGAGGAAGTCCAGGATCTCTCCAAATATCAGATGGTTCCATTCATGCGAGTTGATTAGCCGCTGAATCTCCAGCCGGGTTTTTGGAGTTAGTTGGGATCTGCGAGTGGTTACTTGTGCAGCACTCGTGAATGATGCAGTGGAAATAGCCTCGGTGATGCAATTCCAGCGTTGGTAGACCACATCAGTAAAGATCTCAAGCCAAAGCTTTATTGTGCTCGACCAAAACTCATTGGGAATATCCTGCCCGTGCAGTTCGTTTAACGCAGATACCAAATCGGGGAAGATCGACTCTGAAATCTCTCTTGATTGTCTTTCTAGATCGGCTCGTTTGTCGGGTGTTGCGTAACCATCAAATTGCCAGCTTCCAGCACTAGCTTTTTCTTGGTTCTCACACCAAGGTCCAAGGAATACAACCGGCTCACTGTCGGGAATTGGCACGCCACCAGTGGTGATCAATTTCATTCGGTAAATCTCGTGCTTGTGTAACTCATTGCAAGAGGCTGGTTACGGTTCCGACGATGTAGGCGATGGCAACCGAAACGGCGATGGCAACCAATGCTCCTGCGACTATTGCTCCAATCGAGAGGCTGGCGAGCGAAGTCAGCCGTTGGTCACGTTCGGGTTCCTTATATAGAGGTGTCTTTTCTGTTGAGACCCGAATCGCTTTGCGGGCGTTCGACCCTTCAGTTCTGCTGCGGCTGATGAGCACGAGTGCCCCAAACGACAACAGACATACAAGCAGCGCCCGTACAGTTACTCCTGGCACTGAAGCGGCAAAGGAGGTGGACATGAACGCAGGGATAAATGACGACAAT
>Ga0208087_1000195_pt1 | contig 11683 bp, 9 predicted proteins | sample LakMenEpi29Oct10_FD_150745 | JGI IMG/M metagenome (GOLD analysis project Ga0208087, IMG submission 150745) | Freshwater microbial communities from Lake Mendota, WI - 29OCT2010 deep hole epilimnion (SPAdes) | ecosystem: Environmental > Aquatic > Freshwater > Lake > Epilimnion/Euphotic zone ... | reverse complement strand
GCCACCACGCGTGCGCGGATCAAGCCCCTTGTGGTGGGATTGGGAGGGCCCGCACCTCACACCACACACCACTGCACTCGTACGCGGACTATCCGCGGCCGCTCAAAGCTGGCAGCACTAGCCCTTGTACGAGTTCTAAAAACTCAACTATGAGATTGTGAGATTGACAACGCTGGTTGTCTTTTTGCTGCCATTTTTGACGGTTACTCGAATACTGCATGTTCCTCGTGCAGTCGTCTTAACTGTGGAACCCATGACACGACATATGCGGGAAGAATTACCAAGCACCACTAGTGAAACCTTGGAATTCTTCTCTACTTTGATCTTTGTCTGGTTTGAAATAGAAGCTTTATCAATTGATTGACCTACAAAAAATATGGCCTTCGACGAGCCTTGTTTAAACTTGGCACGAATTGTTGGTGTGGAGTGAGTAAATCCGGTTGCTGAAAGCTTTATCCACCCGTTTTTTTCACTCACGTTGGTAACCGCACTGATCTTTTCTGAACCAGAGTCAAAAACTTCAATGGTTGCCTTTAGCGGTGCTGTGGAGAATCTATAAATACATCGCGCAAGATCGGAGCGAATGATAAGGCTGTACGCCCCACGAAAAACCTCACCAGACGACATGTAATGGGGTGCTGAAACCGTGTATTGAAGTGACTGTGTGTTGGCGTCAAAATCTGGCGTCTCTGCTTTGTAGACCGTTGCGTTTGTAGTCACAATTCCTGAAACAGTGTTTTTCTCTGTCGGGCAACCAAATTGTTGTCCGAAGCTCGACTCCAAACTTCGCAAGGTCCAAGTACTTGGGTCTGCAATCGCTGTGTCGTTTACTACTGGGAGCCAAGCATCTAACTCTGACAGGGAGTCCAACCCATACGGCGAAGGAAGCGAACGGCGATTCCTGGCGTATGGATCGTTTGGGTCTTCGTTGGTGCCGCCACCTGCTGGATCCCAATATCCACCACCAGTTCGTGGCCAACCACCATTTGAGCGATAACTGTCTTGCAAATGAGAAGGAAGTTCGGAGAACTGCTTGTCTACGACAATTGATGGGACCGAGACTGGATTGCCTGAAATGGAGACGACTGCCCCCTCGGAAACTCCCGATATCTTCGCAATCGAAACCGTGGGGTCGGACATTCGACCATGCATCCAACCAGGGACCACCTGCGAGAGCCGGACGGAAAGGAAGTATTTCACATCTTTTGATAGTGCTTTTCGTTGTGCACACTCCGCCCGCAAACTGCTGGCGTCAAAATTTCCGGACAACACACAGTCAAAGCCATGTCGAGATCCATAATCATCTGAATAACCCCACCAACCTTCTTCGCCGCCGTGATTTGCTGGTATGTCCTCATAATCGCCGACTCGACATCCAGTCCCTCGGCTCCAATCATCTTCTCCACATGGAATCGACACGACCTCAACCGGAGAAATACTTGCAAAGAAATTATCGAACGATACTTTCTTGCCAGGCGTTGCTGTTCCAGATACGACAGCGCGGACAAGGTGGTTTTGATTATTCACCGAACCCAGTCCTGGCACTGTCCAAATACCTGCGGGACCGCCTGCTGGAAGACCCACAGATTGATTTGCAGGAAAATCATTGAGTCCCGTCTGTGGGAATCTATTCGTGTATGAGGCTGGGTTTTTATTCCCCGCAACATCAATAAAACCAAACTCGACTATGCAGTCAATGTCGGATTTGGAAACACAGGGTTGAAGCGTCGCGCTAAAAGCAACTTCGTCGGCAGAAGTACAAGGCTCTGAAGTGATACTCGGGCAGCCCTTCCACCACCCCGCAACACCTTTGTACCGAGCACGCAGAGTGGAAACTGATTCGTTCCACTCGGCAGTGTCACGAAAGCGGACACCTTGATAGCCAAGCCCAGTTGGCCATTCTGGAGCCCAATTTTCGTCAACTATTTGTCCATTGTCGGCAGAACCAACTTGCGGAATGCTCAAAGTTCCGACAAAAACCACAACAAAAGCAATCAAAACATTGCGAAACGCCTTCATTCAGCCTCTGGATCTTGTGAGTGAGCCACTGCTACCACAGGCTGGCGGCACTAGCCCTTGTTTTTGGCGTTTTTCGTTTTGTAGACCTTGACCAAAGACTTCTGAGCCTTCTTGTACTTGGCCAACTGTGATGCCTTAACTTTCACTGTCATCTTTGGAGATGAGTACTGGAAGTTGGTGAACGAAATCACGATTGTTGAAGGCTTCACTTCGGTCTCGGTCTTCTTCTTCGTCTTTGGATCAATCTCAGATTTCATCACTGGCTTAGTCACAGCAACACGCTTTTCAACTGAAACGGATCCAGCTTCTGTATCTTCCAAGACCAAGTCGAGAGCAGTGGCGGCCACCTTTGGATCGGTAATGCCAAACAGCATTGCAGCGTCATTGATTGGAATTGAGGCACGGTAGAAACCGCGGTTGACGGTTGTTCCGTCTGGAGCAAAGTGTGGTGACGATGCAGTGAAAGCAAACGAGAGTGTTGCAGCCGACCATGTTGGAGATGTGAGTTTGCAGGTTCCATTTGACGAAACCAAGATGTCACCGCTCAATCCAGGAATACCGAATGGGTCACGACCGTTTTCGAACACGACCAATGCGTACAGCTGATATGGCTTGGCAGCAGCAATGCCGGTCTCGTCGACGCAGTCCTTGCTGGAATTCTGGATTGCAACAGGCACCGGATATCCAGTAAAGGAAATTACGGGCGTCTCTCCATCAATGGACTTATTCACTTCTGCAGTATTTGAAACACCGACGGTAATTGCGGGCTTAAGCGCACCGAGGCGCACAACAACTCGCACACCCATGTCTGCTGCGAGGCTGCGCACTTTGCCTGTGGTTTCATCCTTCACACGGCCAACTTGACCAGCTGCGCTGGGTCCAGCGGGTTCGATTGCAAGCATCATCGTGTCGGTGTATTCGTTGGCGGGCCCTACGCGCACGTACACGCCGTCGTAACCGCGAGTTACGTCAAAACCATCGTATGAGTAACGACCGGCGTAAGGAACTTTTTCAAAGGTTGGAAAAACTGCACCAGTTGCAGACGTGCCATTTGGAACCCAGGCACCTGGCTTCTCGCCGGTTGGTTCAATAAACGTCACTTCTGAAATGCAATACACCATTCGGTCGGGTGAACAAATTGGGAAGTCTGCGCGAGGAAGAATCTCGGCGGCTGCATTCACGGACTGTGAGGAAACAGCGAGACCCAACATTGCTGGAACAATAAATAGCCAGCCAAACTTGCGTGCGAAATGCTTCATGACGAACCCCCGAAAATTGGTATTTGCGACATTTGTAGTATATAAACTCAAAACACCTAGAGACAAGGGGCAAGATCGTCTTGAGAGCGCTAACTCATCAACCCATCCGTCGGTCTTTGATGCTGAGCATTGCCCTTATTTCAACGGTATTGCCACTCGGGCAAAGCCTGCGTGCTGCAGGGGTGGATGTTGATGCGGAGTACCGCGACCCCAACGAGTCTGGTGACGGTATGCAAATTGTGATCTTTAAAGATTCGACACCAGTCAGCGGTTACTCGTACCTCATGAATGGAACCGTAGAAAATCTCTGCACTTCACTTGACGATGAAAAATGTGCTGGCGGCGGCTCGATTAACTACACCGCAATCATGCCACCTTGCACGTCGGCCACGCAGTTGGACTGCATTGTTGAATTCGGAGTCGCCAACGAAAATGACGACAAAACACCGGGATCCTTTATTGGAACATTTCCAACGGTAAGCCGAAACCAGTTTTCGGGTGACGGCGGTCGAAAACTTCCATTCGGCGGTGCGCCAAACCTCTGGACCATTCCCTCATTGCCCCACGCTGGTGGAACTACATACATGGTGCAAATGCAATCACGCGGTTTTTCAACCGGGGGGGCATTTACCTTTACTGATTTCGGAATTGAAGTAAAACCCGTTGAGCTTGTACCCGACGTGTGTATTCCGAATCAGGGCGCTGACGAAGCATGTTCACAGAACGGTGGCCCGGGGTTCTATCCCGTGCCCACGAGCGCAATCGAATACGACGAAAAGGGCAATGAGCTCCCGCGCGAAACGATGATTGGTATGGCATCACGTGTTTCGAACACATCCTACGACTGCGTCATTATCGCTCAGGACCAGTGCGCGCGCCGACATGCTTTCCCAGCAGATGCGCGAATATACATCAAAGCAAAACTTTCGCAGACGCCGCGTGGTTGGATGCATGGCCGTATCTCAAAACCAACAGTGACACTGACCTCGCTCGGTGGAACGGCAGTTGAGTTATCCATTTCCGCATCCACGGTAAACACGCCAGTCGTTGCTCAAGCAAGGCGCTTTTCTGCGCTTCCCGAATCGCTTCAAAACGCATATCGCGCAACAGGTGGCTTCAACGGTGGTAGCGCGGGAACACGCAATCGTCCAACGTTCAATAGCGGTGCCGAAGTGAGAAATGCAATAAGTCAGCCAACATCATTTTCCAGTCAAGGTATGGCCGAATTGCTTGCTTGGATCCCTCACATCAATGACACCGCGACTGCAAACATCAGCACATGGGCTGTGCGATCGCTTTCGGATGGCGAACTCGCGAATGCAACATCGTGCTTCAAAAACACTGCGCAACTCAATGGCTTAGTCATGACCAACGCCAGCCAGTACTCGGCTGGGCCACCCGTCTTTGATAGAGCATCCGGTTCTTTGGAGTACCAAGTGGCGGCACCCCACTACACCTCAGGGGGCAGTGTTTTCACCGGAACCTACGACCTGGTGATGCGTTCGGACGTTGCTCGCTGCCTGTACGGGTTTAGCAAGGCGCCACTGAATGCTTCAATTTCCGTTATTGACAACGATGGCGTCCAGACTGCCGCAACCAAGTTGGTGAGTGAAAAAGACGGCTGGTTACGAATTGCTGCATATGGATTCGGTTTCTCAAATCCAAAAATTAAGGTGAATCTGAGCCAAGCAGGAAGTCCAACAAGTAAAAAAGTTGCTCTTAAAAACACAACTATTACCTGCAAAAAGGGCAAAACCGTAAAAAAGGTAACCGCACTAAAACCTGTATGTCCGAAGGGCTACAAGAAGGCTTGACTAGGGCGCTAGCCGCTCTATTGTCCACGCCGTATCGCTGGCGTTTGGGCGTGAATATCTAAAGCGGTCGTGCAATCGGCTTGGGCGTCCCTGCCAAAACTCGAACATCGTTGGCGCTATGAGCCAACCGCCCCATGAAGGTGGGCGTGGAACATCGGAGCCTTCAAATTGTTTGCGGAATTGGTCGAGCATTTCGGTGAGCACCGAACGGTCGCTAATCACCTGCGACTGGGGAGATGCCCAAGCACCCAACTGAGACTCGCGAGGGCGCGAGGCAAAGTACTCATCGCTTTGTTGCTGGGGTACCTGAACCACTTGCCCACGAACACGAACTTGGCGGTGCAAGTCGAGCCATGCGAAAACTGCGGAAGCAACGGGATTCTTTTGCAGTTGTTCGCTTTTCTCGCTTGCATAATTTGTGTAAAAAACAATCCCTGTGTCATCAACACCACGCGCCAACACGATGCGTGAGTCGGGCACGCCGTCGAGACCGATAGTTGAAACAGTCATTGCGTTTGGCTCGGTTACGCCCGCCTCGGCTGCTTGGTCGTACCACGTATGCCATTGAGTAAACGGATTGTCGTGCAGATCGCTGCGCTCGAGCCCGGCAGTTTCGTATTGAATGCGGCGATCCCGAAGAGACATGGCCGACGAAACTATTTTGCCGTGATGTGTGTGATGCCGCGCATGTACTTGTGCAACGCGTCGGGGACTTTTACCGAACCATCTGGTTGGCGATAGTTTTCAACGATTGCGGCCCACACTCGAGGCACGGCGAGCGCCGAAGCGTTGAGCGTGTGCGCAATCTCGGTGCCTTTTTGCCCAGTGCGCTTGAAGCGAATATCTGCGCGACGAGCCTGATAGTCGCTAAACCAACTGACCGAACTTACTTCAAGCCACGAATCGCAACCAGGCACATACACCTCAACGTCGAAACTACGGTGATGGCTTTGGCCTAAGTCGCCCGTGCAAATTTCGATGATCCGATACGGCAGGCCAAGCCCCGCAATTGCCGACTCGACTCGGCCAAGCAGTTCCTGCAACATTTCTGGTGCTTGTTCTGGCGTTGCGACGGAGAGAATCTCTACCTTGTCAAACTCGTGACTGCGCAACATGCCTCGTGTGTCGCGCCCGGCCGAGCCTGCCTCGCGTCGGTAACACGACGTGTGGGCCATGTAGCGCACGGGCAACTGTGCTTCGTCGAGCACTTCGCCAGCGTGAATTGATGTAAGTGACGACTCGGCGGTGGGGATGCACCACAAGTCGTCACGTTCGATTGCGTATGCGTCTTCGGCAAACTTTGGTAACTGGCCGGTTGCTGTGAGCGTTGCGGAAGTAACAAGGGATGGTGGGCGTATTTCCTCAAATGCATCGGCGTTGTGGTCGAGTGCGTACTGACAAAGTGCTCGTGCCATGGTCGCACCAGCGCCGCGCTGCATGGTGAACATGGCGCCACTGATTTTTACAGCGCGTTCGTTGTCGAGGATCCCCAAAGCTGTTGCCGTTTCCCAATGCGGAACGCGGTGATGCTCACCAAATGAGGCTGGCATGTTGATAGGGCCTTTGATCACCGGGTTTTCGGCGTCGCTGGCTCCATCGACCACGTCCGAGTGCACAACGTTTGGCAGGCGTAAGAGCACATCGCGCAGGCTTGCGTTCACGGTGTCGTACTCGGCAGCAAGCGACTGCTCGATGTCGCCAAGCGACCGGCTTTGGGCCATGGCGGCCTCGGCTGCAGCGGTATCGCCGGCCTTGCGCAATGCACCAACTTGCTTAGAAATGTCGTTGACCTGAGCCCTGGTGGCGTCGCGTTCGCTTGTGATGTCGCGCAGGCGAGCATCCAAACGATGTGCCTCGTCCAACTGGGTTAACAGTTCGGGTTTGTGCCGACGAGCCATCAGATTGCGGACCATCTCGGGGTCGTTGCGCAGAAGTCGTACGTCGATCACTGAACATTGAGGCTAGCGGTGGAGTACGCCGCGAGGGGTGTGGTTTGCCTACTGTTGCTCTGTGCGCACCAACGCCTCGAGCCGCCCTTACGCAGTTGAAGTGGACGGGCTCGTCGTGCAGTACGACCAGATCACTGCAGTCAACAATGTCTCCTTTGCCGCTAGAACGGGAACGGTGACGGTCATTCTCGGCTCCAATGGCGCCGGCAAAACGTCCACGCTCGAGGTGTGCGAGGGCTTCCGTCGTCCTACTTCGGGCTCGGTGAGGGTGCTTGGTTTCGACCCCCTGCACGAACGTGACGCGCTGAACCAACACATGGGCGTGATGCTGCAAGACGGAGGCGTCTACCCCAGTGCGCGCGTGGGTGAAGTAATTGATCATTACTGCGCGTTGTTCGGCAACCGAATGGTGGCGAAGGATCTGGTTGAGCGCGTGGGATTGACACATCGTCAATCAAGCACCTGGAGGCGGCTCTCTGGCGGAGAGAAGCAGCGCTTGTCGCTTGCCTTGGCGCTTGCCGCGAAACCCGATATTGCATTCCTTGATGAACCAACGGCGGGTGTCGATGTTGAGGGACGAGAAATGATTAGGGATGTTGTGCGCGAGCTCTCATCAAGCGGCTGCACGGTAATCATGGCAACACACGAACTGGACGAAGCGGAGCGCTGTGCCGACGATGTGATTGTCTTTCATCAAGCGGCAATCGTTGCTAGCGGCACTTTGCAATCGTTGCGTCAGGGGCATGACGAGATTCGCTTTACGACGGAACGCGGAATAGATCCAGCCGCGCTCTCTGCCCACATCGGAACAACAGTGGTGCAGGACGGACCCGACTATGTGGTTGCGGGGACAAGCGACGCAAAAATCATTGGATTGATTTCCGATTGGCTTGCCGAACAACATCAAGGCTTGGACAATCTGCGCGCTGGTTCTCAACGCCTTGAGGAAATTTTCCGTCGTCTGACACAACGGAGCAAACCGTGAGTGTCCTACTTGCACAGCTGAAGTCGGAATTGCGCGTCATTGCGAGGAACGGTGAACAGTTGCTGGTGATCATTGGCATCCCAACGATTCTTCTCGTCTTTTTTAGCCAGGTAGATGTACTTCCACGTGGTGATCAGAATGCGGTTGACTTTTTACTGCCGGGAATACTTGCGCTAGCGGTGATGTCGACCGCGATGGTCAGTCTTGGAATTGCAACCGGGTTTGAGCGGTCCTACGGGGTGCTGAAGCGATTGGGTGCGACACCACTCGGCACTCAGCGCCTTGTGCTTGCAAAGAGCCTCGCCGTCGTGTTGGTCGAGGTGGTGCAGTTGCTGGTCTTGATTGGTGTGGGATTAATCCTCGGCTGGCGCGGTGATTTAGGTGCTGTTGCGCCCGTAGTGGGCGCTGTCCTGCTTGGCACCCTTGCCTTTGCTGGCATTGGCCTAACGCTGGCTGGAACGTTGCGCGGCGAGGTCAACTTGGCGGCCCAGAACGGCCTGTACTTAGTGCTGCTGTTGATTGGCGGGATCATGTTCCCGCTCGACTCGCTGCCCAGTTGGTTGCAGGCTCCCGCACAACTCCTGCCATCTAGTGCACTTGCCGATGTAATGCGTGGCGCACTCACAGAGACTTCCCTCAATGGTGGTGCGTCGTGGATTGTGCTTGCAGTGTGGGCGCTTGTTGCCCCAGCAACTGCCGCGAAACTCTTTCGCTGGCAGTAACTACTCGCTGATTGACTGCCTCGGCTCGGCTGGTGGCGTGGTTTTGTCAAACGCCGCTTCAACATCGTCGTACGTTAACGGTTTTTCCTTGTACCCCACCTCCGAGAAGAACCCTCGGATGAAACGGCGGAAAAAGATGACCACGATGATCGACCAAAGGTACATGCCACCAAATGTTTTCATCACTGCCCCACCCAGTTGCTGATCGGTTTGCACCGAAAGCCCCCACACACGGACAGCAATGTCGTAATGCTTGTAGACAGCGTTATCTGCAAACGTCAACCAAGCCGCGGGCACAGTCGGTATCACCGACATCATAAATAGATAAATCATCTTCCCGCCGTAGCCAATGCGCAAGGAAGGGTCTGGCGAGCACACGGGCATCCACATCAGAAGTGCTGAGACTATGAGAATCACATGCAACCCATAATGCAGCGGGCCATTAGAAACACTTTGGTTCACCAGCGCTGGAATATGCAAGAGCATCACAACCAGATTGAAAAGCACACCAGCAACTGGGGGCCACGCAAGATATCGCATGACTTTGCGACCAACACCATCTCCGAAGATTGCGCGGTACAACCACTGCGGCGTCGCAATCAACATCAGTGGCGGAACAAAATATGCGAGCGTCATGTGTTGCACCATGTGCATCGAATACAAATATTCCTCGGAAATGTCGTGAATTGGCCAGTCGGTTGCAAACCACATCAACGCTGCGCCCGCTGTGAAGGCGGTGATTTGTCGGCGCGTAACGATGACACCCTTACCGACGGCCCGCGGGCCGATGACCCTGATGGCGTAAACGTAACTGCCAATGACTACTGCCATGACCAACCACACTTCGATATGGCGCTGAAAGCGCCATGGGCTAACAAACTCGGTTACTTCAGCCAGCATGTTCGGCCTGCCCCACTATGTCTTTGGGTTTATTACGAAAAGAAGTGGAAGGTTGCTAGAGCCACGCAATATACGCCAATTGCAAGGATGAGGCCGGCATAGAAAATCCAGGTGAACAGTTTGTTGTCAAACTTCAGGTGCATGAAGTAACTGACCACCATGATGAACTTGACGACCATCATGATCATCAGTGCTGGCAAGAACAGGCGACCGAAGTCGACGTAGTACGTGGCAACCTCTAGGGCCGTAATCGCGGCCAAAATCAAAGCAATTTTGATGTATCCAGCATTTGACATGCCGTGCTCTTCGGTGTGGGTGGTGGTGTCGGTGCTCATGATCAGACCGGAATCAGGTAGATAAGCGTGAAGATAATGATCCACACGACGTCGACGAAGTGCCAGTACAAACCGAGCATCTCAATGGTTTCAGACTTGCTGCCAGGAACTTTGCTTCGCTTCATGATGCCAAGCGTGGACATCAACATGATGATGCCCACAGTTACGTGCACTCCGTGGAAACCGGTGAGCACGTAGAAGCTTGAGGTGAACAAGCTGGTGGTGAAGCCCATTCCCTCGTTGTAGAACGCTGTGAACTCGTACACCTGACCGCCAACGAACGTGGCGCCAAGTAGCGCGGTAACCGCAACCCAGAGGTAGGTGTTGCGATCATCGCCCTTGTGTGCAGCCGACACGCCGAGCACCATTGTGAGTGAGCTCATAAGCAACACGAAACTGCTGACGGAGGTAAACGGAATATCAAACACCTGCATTGGGGTTGGGCCGGTGCCCACGCGTCCGCGATACAGCATGTAGGTAGAGATCAAACCACCGAATAACAAGCACTCTGAACCTAGGAACAACCACATGCCCAACTTGACGTTGGAGAGGCCTGTTGATGTTACGTGTGCATCATTTGAAGCCACTGCGTGATCAGCCGACATGAGCAACCTCTACTGACGTACCGGACTCGGTTGGTGGGTCGATGTCGTCATCAGGTGCAGTTGATGGCTCGATTGCCCAGCCATACGAACCGAACAAAATAATCACCGCACCGAAGATGGCGACAGGAATTGAATAGATCACTCCGAAGGCAACAACCGGCAAACCAAGTGCAAGCACGATTGGCCAATATGACGGCGACGGCATGTGGATGTGTGCGTCGGCATTGTCTTCCAATTCCTTCAGCACTTCTTCTGCGGTCTTTACTTGCTGCATTACGCCGTTGGCATCTTCCTGATACTTGCGGTGGAAGAACTCGTCCAGGTGGTGGACGGTAGGAATACTGTCGAAGTTGTGTTCCTTTGGCGGGTTGGAGGTCATCCACTCCAGGCTGCGCGCGTTCCATGGATCGAGCGGGGATATTTGGCCCTTGCGCGTCGTGATGAACACGTTGATGAGGAACAACAGCACACCGAATGTCAACACCAGTGAACCAATGGATGCAATGAGGTTCCAGAAACCCAAGTTGAAGAAGCCTTCACCTGCACGCGCTTCTGTCCACTGGTACATACGGCGAGGCTGGCCCTGCAAACCAAGAATGTGCATTGGCCCGAATGTCATGTTCATACCAATGACCATGAACCAAAAGTTCCAGGAGCCAAGACGTTCGTTGAGCAACTTGCCGAATACCTTCGGCCACCAGTAATAGAAGCCGGAGAACAAACCAAAGATTGCTCCACCAAACAACACGTAATGAAAGTGGGCAACGATGTAGTACGTATCGGTTTGTTGTGTATCGGATGGTGCAACCGAGTGAGTGACGCCCGAAAGCCCACCAATGGTGAACAGCACGATTAGACCAATCGCAAACTTCATGGCCGCGGTAAAGACCAACTTTCCACCCCACAACGTGAGTGTCCAGTTGACAATCTTTACGCCGGTTGGAACTGCGATTGCCATGGTTGCAATCGAGAACACGGCGACGGAAACTGGGCCAAGGCCCGATGCGAACATGTGGTGAGCCCATACGCCCCAACCCACGAAACCAATCGCTGCGCCCGAGAACACCACGAACGGATAACCAAACAAAGGCTTGC
>Ga0208087_1000187_pt1 | contig 12051 bp, 9 predicted proteins | sample LakMenEpi29Oct10_FD_150745 | JGI IMG/M metagenome (GOLD analysis project Ga0208087, IMG submission 150745) | Freshwater microbial communities from Lake Mendota, WI - 29OCT2010 deep hole epilimnion (SPAdes) | ecosystem: Environmental > Aquatic > Freshwater > Lake > Epilimnion/Euphotic zone ... | reverse complement strand
GTCGCGCTCAAAGATTCGTGGGGCAAGCAGGCTGGCAGGTGAGAGTTGGCGTCTCGTCGCTCTATCGGAGCGGACCTTTGCGGAGAAAGGTCCCTGCCTGAAGAAAAGGCTTCTTCATTTTCTTCCCCGATGACCAATGACTATTGACCCATGACCTCCTTCACCCTCTCCCACGCGGCTTCCATTTGGTCGCTAGTTGCGGCTTCGAGGGTAATGCCTTGATCTTTCAGGATTTTTTCCATCGCGGCGAAGCGGTGTTCGAACTTGGCGTTGGCGTTGGCCATGAGGAGCTCGGGGTCGGTGTTGCGGAAGCGGGCGAGGTTGACGACCGAGAAGAGCAGGTCGCCGAGTTCTTCGTCGATGTGTGTGGTGTTGCCTTCTGAGTGGGCGCCTTCTAGTTCGGCGAGTTCTTCGTGGATTTTGGCGAGGATGCCATGTTCGTTGGGCCAGTCGAAGCCAACCTTGGCGGCCTTTTTCTGGAGCTTGGCGGCACGGAGGATGGCGGGCAGGCCTTTGCCGGTGCCGTGGAGATAAGGTTTTTCCTCGTGGCCTTTTTCGCCGCGTTTGATGGCGTCCCATTGCTGAAGTACGGCATCCGTCGTAGTTGCGTCGCTTTGTGCGAAGACATGCGGGTGGCGACGCACGAGCTTGTCGGAAATTCCGCGCGCGACATCGTCGAGCGTGTGGCGCCCGGCTTCCTGGGCGAGTTCGCTGTGGAAGACCACTTGCAGGAGCAGGTCGCCGAGTTCTTCCAAGAGGTGTTCGTGGTCCTCGCGCTGGATGGCGTCGATCGTTTCGTAGACCTCTTCGATCAGGTTCGGAATGATCGACTCGTGAGTTTGTTCTGCATCCCAGGGGCAGCCACCGGGCGCGCGCAGGCGGTGCATGATGGCACGGAGGCGGTTAATTTGCCGGTCATTCTCCGGGCAGTGGATCATTTCGGCATCGGTCATGAGTCTTTGGGTCCTTGTTGGGCGGCTTCGCGCAGCACTTCCCGCTCGCGCTCGGTGAGGCTTTGGAAACCTTCGCGTGATATTTTGTCGAGGATGAGGTCGACCTCAGAATCTCTTTCGAGGTTGATGACGGTGCGCGGTCTGATTTTTCTTTCGGTCGATTTTTTGAGGCGCGGAGTGCCGGACCCATGACGGCCGGAGAGAAGGTGTGGCCAACGCATGAGGATGGCGCCGATGATCGCGCCACCGAGGTGACCGGCTTCACCGCCTTCATTGCCGCCGAGCTTGAGCATGATCGAGCCCGCGGAGATCGCGAGCAGGGCGATGGCGAGTTGGCGCATGGAGAGTTCGATCGGCGGAAAGAGCAGTGAAACGCGCAGGTTGGGGGCGGTGATCGCAACGCCGATGAAGATCCCGTAGATGCCGGCCGAGGCGCCGACGAGGATGGATTGCGAATCGGCGGGAACGATACCGGTGAGTGTGAGCAGTGAGAAGAATGCCGCGCCGCCGATGCCGCAGAGGAGGTAAAAAATCAGAAAGCGTTGCGAGCCCCACCAGCGTTCCATCCATGGGCCAAAGAAGAAGATGCCCATCGCATTGAAAAGCAGATGGCCGAGGCTACCGTGGAGAAACTGGAAGCTGACGAAGCGCCAGACTTGTAAGTGCTGAACGGCGGATTCGATTGAGAACGCGCCCCAGTCGAGGAGCTTGGGAATTTTTTCTCCGTCGAGATTTGAATCGAGGACGAAAGGGATCAGCAGGTAATCGAGCAGGAAGATCGCGATGTTGGAGGCCAGCAACCATTTCACCACTGGGGTGAGGTTGGAGAGAAATCCGCCTTGCGGTGAGCGGTGGTAGTCGCGATCGGCGATGCCCATGGTTGTTATTGATTGGTATGCGGCAGCAGCTCAGGCGCCAATCGGGTGCCAGACGGTTTTGGCTTCGGTGAAATCACGCAGTTGCCATGCGCTGTCGAATGTGGTGTCGAACCAGTTCGTGTCGGGTGCGGTGATGCGCACGCGTTTGACACTGGCCGCCGCGCCTTGCTCGAGAGTTTTAGCCGTGGATGGATCGACCGCTGCGGCGATTGCGCGGATTTGTTCGTGAGTGGCAAAGGTCGGCCCTAGTTCGGCGGTATCACCAGTGAGAAGGTTCACCACGCCGGCAGGGAGGTCGGAGGTGGCGAGCATTTCGCCAAGCAGGATAGCAGGGTAGGCGTGAGTGGACGGAGCAAGGGCGACGACCGAATTTCCGGCGGTGATTGCGTGGAGGGTCAGCGTGACCAGTGCCAGCAGCGGATTTTTTTCCGGCGCGATGATGCCAATGATGCCGACTGGCTCGGTGATGGTAAAATTGAGATGCGAAGAGGCCACCGGATTCACTGTGCCGAGGACCTGCTCGTATTTGTCGGCCCAGCCAGCGAAGTGGACGATGCGATCGATGGTGGCACGGACTTCGCGCGCTGCGGATTTTGCATCGGTGCGCGTGAGGGCCTCGGTCATTTCCGCAGAGCGTGACTCGAGCATCTCGGCGAGACGGTAAAGGATTTGCGCGCGGTTGTAAGGCGAGCGTTTTGACCATGCTGCACCGCCTTTGGCAGCAGCCTCCACGGCATTGCGCAGGTCTTTTTTGGAGCAAAGCGGAATGTTTGCGAAGAAGGCACCCGAGCGATCATGGATCGCAACCACGCGTCCGCTTTCGGACCGGATGAAAGCGCCGCCCACGAAGCACTTTGGTGTTTTGGTCACTTTCATCAAAGTGGCGGGCGGGTCGGGCCTTGGGCTTTTCAAGCGATGTGGCTTTGATAGGCCGAGGCATCCATGAGGCGTGCCGCATCGGCGGGATCCTTGACGCGAAGTTTGAAGATCCAGCCTTTGCCGTAAGGGTCGGTGTTGACGAGCGAAGGGTCGGCTTCGACAGCGTCGTTGGCTTCGATCACTTCGCCGCCGATCGGCGCGTAGATGTCGGAGGCGGCTTTCACGGATTCGACGACCGCGGTCGGATCGCTGGCGTCGACCTTGCGACCGATGCTGGGGAGTTCGACAAAGACCACATCGGTGAGTTCGGCTTGAGCGTGATCAGAGATGCCCACAGTGGCGATGTCGCCTTCGAGGCGGATCCATTCGTGAGAGGCGCAGTAGCGGAGATCGGCAGGGATGTTCATGGGATGGTGATGAGTGGTGTGGGAGTTTGGACGATGGAAATTAAGACTGTGAGTCGGGTCGGTAGAAAGGTTTTTTCACCACCTCGGCGGGGAATGCGCGATCGCGTACTTGGATTTGGAGGCGGGTTCCAAGTTTCGAGTATTTGGCGGGCAGGTAGGCCATGCCGATGCCGATCGAGAGGCTGGGCGAGAGGGCGCCGCTGGAGAGCTCGCCGATCGTGCGGCCATCGCTATCGAGCACTGGATAATGGGCGCGCGGGGGCGGGGATTTTTCGGTGCAGCGGATCGCGGTGAGTTTCAGTTGCGGGCCGGCGGATTTTTGTTGGGCGAGGATGTCGCGGCCGGTGAAGGCGGATTTTTGCAAATCGCAAAAGAACCCGAGGCCGGCTTCGATCGGGGTGCGTTCGGGTGAGAGGTCATTGCCATTGAGAGGGAAGCCCATTTCGAGGCGAAGCGTGTCGCGTGCGCCAAGCCCGCAGGGGGCGGCACCGGCGGCGATAAATTTTTCCCAGAACGCGATGCCATCGGCGGACGGACAGAAGAATTCGAATCCGTCCTCACCGGTGTAGCCCGTGCGGCAGACGATCGATCCGTTCGCGAGGGTGGCGATGCCGTTGCGCGGAGGGAGGATTTCTGCGGGAAACACGCCTGCAAAAACTTGCGCGGCCTGCGGCCCTTGGATCGCTAGGCCAGCCCATTTTTCACTCTCATTGCGCATCGTTGCACCATCGGAAAGGTGGCTGGCAAGCCATGCGACGTCCTCGTCGATCTTCGAGGCGTTGATGACCAGAAAAAATTCCTCGGCCGCGCTGCGGTAGGCGATGAGGTCATCGATCACGCCGCCTTTTTCATTGAGCATGATCGTGTACTGGCCTTCGCCGACTGCGAGTCGTGCGAGGTCGTTGGTGAGCAAGCGGTTGAGTTGATCGAGCGCGCCGGGGCCGCTGATGAACACCTGCCCCATGTGTGAAATGTCGAAGATTCCGACCTTTTGGCGTACCGCCCGGTGCTCATCGATGATCGAGCTGTATTGGACCGGCATGTTCCATCCGGCGAAGGGCACCATCCGGGCACCGAGGGAGAGATGGGCGGATTCGAGCGGCGAATGGCGGAGGTCGGACATTGGTCAGGCAAAGACTGCGGAGCGGCGCGGGGTCTGTCAATCGGGCATCGGGCGGGGGGATTCTTTGCAAGTGGCGTTGCGGTGCTTGTCACGGCGACGACTGCTTGCAAGGCTCTATATATGACTTTTTTGGACCGTTTGGAAAAACGCATCGGTTGGCTGGCCTTTCCGGGCTTGCTGAGATTTTATGCGATTTTCCATGGCATGGTTTATGTGCTGCAGTGGTTTCGTCCGGACTTGGGAAAATTGTTGGAGTTCGACCTTGGCCGCATCATGGCGGGCGAGGTTTGGCGGGCGGTGACGTTTTTGATTGCCTCTTCGGGTTCGATCGGGTCGGGGGTTTTTGGAATTCTGGCGACTTTGTTTTTCGTGATGGTGGCGTTCATGATGAGCGATGCGCTGGAGGAGGCTTGGGGGGTGTTTCGCACGACACTGTTTCATGTGACGGGTTTCTTGGGGCTGATCACCGCCAATTTTTTGTTTCCCTCCTTGATGCCGGAGTCGGGCACGCTGATCTATGGTGCTGCGTTTTTTGCGTTTGCGACGCTGTTTCCGAAGGTCGAGTTTTTGCTGTTTTTCATCCTGCCGGTGCAGGTTCGTTTTTTGGCTTGGCTGAATGTTGGGGTTTGGGTTCTGGCGGTGATGCGCGATTGGCGAATGCTTCCGTTTCTCCTGCTTGGTTATGCCGGCTATTTGCTTTTTGCGGGGATTCCTGCGCTCAGGGGAAAGTTGCAAAGCGGGGCCGGTGGGCCATTTCATGGTGTTCTGCGCCGTCAGAATGCCGCAAAGGAATCAGCATTTCATGCCTGCGCGCATTGCCAGCGCAGCGACATCAGCGACCCCACACTTGAGTTTCGGGTCGGCGCGGATGGTCGTGAATACTGCACCGAGCACCTGCCGAAGTGAGTGGACAGGCGAGCGGTTGGGGTTGCATTCGAAAAATTTGCAACCCATATTGAGGCACCTTGACGTTGCCGTCCCAAAATTCAGCCGAGTCTGCGATCCTTATCCGCTGCCCTTCTTGCGGTCAGCGCTTTAGGGTGGCTGAGGACCTGGTGGGGCGTCCGGTCGAGTGTGGCGCGTGTGAGAATCGCTTTCGGATCACCGAGAATGTGATCATCCGCGGGCGCAAGGTTTATCCCGGCGAAAGAAATGACAGGCGGCTGGATTTTTTCCAGCGGGTTCCGATCGCCAACGCCCCAAGCACAGAGGGCTTCGTTCACCTGTATGATGACAACATGACGGATCCTTCACTGTTCGAGCCATCAGCTCCGCAGCGGATCATCGCGGGCGCGATGGGTGTGGGGGTGATGTTGTTCATCGGCATGTTTTTGATTTTTGGAGCGTCGCGCGGCGGTGTGCTTGACGGAATGGTGACGCCCAACCGGATGGTGATGGCTGGTTTTGCCGGTGTGCTTGGCACGGCCCTGTTGCTGTATGCCAACCCCAAGGCGCGCAAAAAAGTGTTGGGAATCGGCATGCTTTGCACGCTGCTGCTCGTTTCACTGCCCCTGTTCTTGAAGGAAGGCTCGACGCCGCTGGGCGAGGGGGTCGCAGTGAATAAGATCGAGACGCCAAAGAAAATCGAGGAGGCGCCGGAACTGGTCGAGCTGAGAAACCGTATTGGTACGCAGCCGCTCGAGGAGGAGATCTATAGGCTCAAGGCCCAGGGCTCGACGCGAAATGCGGTGGGGCTCTGGCTCAGGGACTTGCGCGAGCAGAACCGCTTTCTCATTCGGGATTACGTTCTGCGCGTCACCGGCGCTGATCCGCAGTCGCACTACTACCCGCGTGGTGGTGGTGATTTCCTGATGGTCGTCACGGGCATCACTACTTCGATGGATGAGCTGGTTGAATTGTGCAAACCGCTCGGAGAAATGGTGAAGGTTTACTCGGCCCTGCCTGTCATGGAGATCAAGGTGCGCAATGAAAATTTCGTCCAAAACCCGATCGAGAAGCTCAACAACAAGGCGGATCCGGATTACTACGCGCTCAACCTTGCCGAGTTGAATTCGATCGACCTCGATCGAATGGAGAAGGCGGTGAAGCGTTTGATGGAATCCTCTCCGAAGATCCTGCGCGCCGATATCACCCGAAGGCTTATTGAGTTGCTGATGGTGGATGAGGTGGATTTCAAGGGTGATATTTGCTCCGCGCTGGCGGTGTGGTCGGAGTTGCCCGGGCCTGCGGGCACGATCGCTTTGAATGAGGCTGAAAAGCTCGTAGCCAAGGATATTGAGGTGCCGAAGGAAATGATCGCGCTGGTGGTCAAGGAAGGCATTGCGAATGTGACTGGGGTTTTGGACAAGTTATGGCAGAAAAACCCGACCAATTGGGAGTCGCTTTACGCCGATGTTGGCCCGAGCGCCGAGCCGGTTTTGTTGGTGCATGTGGGAATCAAAGATGATGGCCTCCGTCGTTCTCTGGTGCGCATTCTCGGCAAGGTTGGCGGAAGTGACAGCCAGCAGGCGCTCGAGTCGATGAAGGCCACGGCGACCGAGCCCGAGCTCAAGATCCTGATCGACAATTCGCTGGCGGCGATCCGTGCGCGGATTTCGCAGTGAGCTGGCATGCGTCGTTGTAGCGCATCCGTTCTTGCGATTGGTGCGATCACCGTTAGGATCCTGACTTGTCATTTATGTTCAGCGCCAAGCAGTTATCCACCGAACAAGTCGCGTCGCTTCACCAATGGGCTGCGGAGGGTGCCTCGATGTACGACCTCCAGCGCCGCGTGAAGGAGGAATTCGACATTTCGCTCACTTATATGGACACAAGGTTTTTGGTGCTGGATCTTGGCATCAACCTTGTCGAGGTAGCGGTCGAGGAGCCGAAGATTGAGGAAAAACCCGCGCCGACGCCGACCGGCTTGGTGAGCGTGACGATGGACACGCTCGCGCTGCCCGGGGCCTTGGTCAGCGGCAAGGTCGAGTTCTCTGATGGTGAGACGGCGATCTGGATGCTCGACCAATCGGGTCGCCCCGGGCTTGATCCCGATACTGCGGGCTACCGTCCGTCGCAGCCGGACGTCATGGAGTTTCAAAAGCAACTCCGCACGCTGCTCGAGAGCAGCGGCAAGTATTGATTTTTTTTCAGCGTTTCCAAAAAACCCACAGACGCACGGCCCTGATCGCGGCTTTGTTTCATGAACATGCATCTTGAGCGAATGATGGTTGTGCCTGGTCTGCTGATGGCGGCCATGTGCGTCTCGATGCTTGCAGGTTGCAAACCCGGGAAGCGCGAGGTGAAGGTAGAGGTGAAAAAAGGCGAAGTCCTTGATGAGGCAGCGATTCGCGAGAGTGCCGAGTTGCCCTTGCGGCAAAGCTTGGCCGAAGCTCGCCTTGCATTGGCGATGAGGGAGCTTGATGCGGGTTTTACGGATCATGCCTTGCTGCACGCGGTGTCTTCGTTGGAGGCGGATGCCGGATCGGCAAAAGCGCGCGCGCAGGTGGCGGCGGTTTTGACTGAGCGAGCATGGGCGATGCCTGAGCATCGAATTCATGTCGGGCGCAAGGTGGATCATTTGCTTTTTCGCGATCCCAATTCCCTGTGGGTGGCTTCATCGGACGAATGGAACACGGTCTCGAGGTGGAATTCCGAAACGCTCACGGTCGAAGCGGTGTTTTTTCCGCTGAAAGGTGGCGCGGTGCGCGGCATGGTGCTCGATCCGAGCGGGCAGTGGATGGTGGTCGAGCGGCAAGGGCGAGCATTGTTGTGCTATGCGCGATCGCTCGAGCCGATTTGTTACATCGGTGCACTTCCCGCAAGCATGACACCTTCGTCGGCAATTGCCTTTTCGTCGGATGGATTGCTATTGGCACATCCGGCGCTTGATGAGGCTGATCCTCGAAAGCTGGTTTGGCATTTGCGTGATGCAAAATCCGGCGAGATCTTACGCAGCGAAGAAGTGGTGGACGAAGTCGGGCGGCGGCCCTTGCTTGTGCGGCTTGATCGCAAGAATTGCAGGGTTGCGCATTCCGATGGTTCGCATTGGGTGATGCCGGTGGTGCCGCTTGAGCCGTGCTTTTGGGAAGATGCGAAGGAACAATCGGAGCCTAAGCATGCGAGTTTGCTGCCCGATCCCGATACGCCGAGCGTGAAAGATGATGGCATGTGCTTGGAAAGCGCGCATGTGGCACCGATACGAAGTGAGGTGCGCATCAGCGCGGCGCAACAATCGGACAAGCACATGATCATGGCCAATGAACATGGGGACATTGATTTTTTACGCCTTGTGGGATTTTCGTCAAAAACTCATGAGGGGGCGACTGATGAACGGGTATTGAATCTGGCAGCACTTGCTACATTGAAAAAAATTGCTCTGGCCCTGACCGGATTGGAGCTTGATTCGCAGTCTGGCGAGATGGTGAGGCATGATGCCGCACAACGGATTGCAGCGACGCGTGATTGTGATTTCGATCTGCTTGCCGCCGTTTTCCCGGAGGTGGATTTTGCGGGATTTCGTGATGTGCTGGAGGGTTTGGAATTTCGTCGCAGCGACGAGCTTTCGGTGGCGATGTTGGATTTGCGCCTTGCCGAGGCGGATCCGGAGGCCGCAGGCGATGGAGCTGAAATTGCCGAGTTGTTTGCGTCGGGTGATGTGCCGAAAATTGTTGCGTCAATTGAGGGCGCGGGCCCAAACGGTGCGGCAGCGGCGAAGCATTTGCAGTTTGCGCTGGCGTCGACGGACGTCTCGCTCATCGAGGCTTGTCTGCGGCACTTTTCCGACATGCCGCCGATCTTGCAGAAGATCGCGAGTTCTAGGATGGCATGGCTTCAGCAGCGCAAAGCCGATGCAATCGCCTCGTGGCCTGAGCCGTTTCCCGATTACAAATCAATCCGCCTTGCCGAAGACTGGCATGGCTGGGAACAAGCGGACTTTTCTGAAGCATATCACGCCATGTGCGAGTGCGTGACCAAAGAAATTGCCTCGCTGAAATTTCCGCCCGAGCCATCCGCCGAGCAGTTGCAGGAATTGGCTGCGCGCTTTGAAGATCAGGAAGCCATGCGCGCCGTGGGTCGCACGCGTTATGCCAAAGCATGCATCGATGCCGCGTTTGGATTTTGTAAATTCAAGGACCATGCGCAGACTGCGCTCACGCTTGCCACGCGGGCGCGGAATTTTGGTCATCCGCCCGAACCATGTTTACGTGCCGAAGCGATGGCCTACACGGCACTCGGCGATTATCATAAGGCGCACGATCGCTGGCTGTTACTGATCACTGAATTTCCTGTCGCGACCCATGAGTCCGGCGACTATGCCGAGGCTGCCTACACCGCTTTTGAAAATGCCGATGCGCGACAGGCGATGGAGATTCTGGTCACCGGCATGCATCGATTTCCGAATGATGCGGATTTCGCGTTGCGTGCCGGGTGGATCGCCTTGCTGACGGATCATGGTGAGCGGGCTTATCGTTTCCTGTTGGCGGGGCAGCAGATCGGCTATCGTGCAGAGAAGTTCGAAAATGCCACGGCCATGCTTGCGGTTGCGGCGCTGCAATGCGACGCGAAGGAAGATGCCTCGGCTTATTATGCAAATCTCGTCGAATCCGATGCCATATGGAAGGATGCCAAGGCCGTCGAGGCGCTTGACTGGCCTGTGGAATTAAAGTCCGCACTCGAGTCGGTTCGTGCGTCGACGACATTGCTTGCTCCTACGCGTTAGCGTAAGATCGCGTCAATCGTCGCTGAATTTTTGCATTTCGCAAATTCACTGCTACCATGTCGGCGCGTGAACTACTCCCCCCGGTCACGTTGCATCGCATTCCTTGGTGACTATGTGCCCCGGATGTGCGGAATCGCAACATTTACTCATCATCTCTGCGAGGCGGTTGCCTCCCAATCATCATCGCCGGAATGTTCGGTGGTGGCGGTGAATGATCATCAAAACGCTTATCGCTATCCGTCACGGGTGCGAATTGAGATCGATCAGCATGATCCGGAATCCTATGTGGCCGCAGCGCGGCGCCTGAATGAGCAAGGCGCCGACATTTTGTGCGTGCAGCATGAGTTTGGGATTTATGGAGGGCCGGCCGGATCCCATCTGCTGGAATTTCTCGATGCGGTGGAGATGCCGGTAGTGACGACTCTTCACACCGTATTGCAAGAGCCTGACGCGTACCAGCGGCGGGTGATGGATGCGATCATTGAGCGAAGCTCGCGGCTTGTCGTGATGGCGGACAAGGCGGCTGAGATTTTATCCGTCAATCACGGTGTGAAGGATGGTATGATCGACATCGTCCCGCACGGCATTCCTGATGTGCCATTTGGGACGAGCGATCCGTTTAAGGATGAGCTTGGATTGCAAGGGCGTTCAGTGCTTCTGACCTACGGATTGCTTGGCCCGGGAAAAGGCATTGAGCACGCGATCCGCGCCATGCCCGAAATCATCCGCAGGCACCCCGAGGTGCTTTACATCATTCTTGGTGCAACGCATCCGAACCTGATCGAGAGCGAAGGAGAAGCGTATCGCGATAGTCTTGAGGACTTGGCGTACGGACTTGGGGTGGCCGACCATTTGGCATTTGAAAACCGTTTTGTGACGGCGGATGAGTTGGCGCGCTTCATCGGCGCCACCGATGTGTATCTGACGCCGTATCTCAATGAAACGCAGGTCACTTCGGGCACCTTGGCGCATGTGTTTGGGGCGGGGCGGGCGATTGTTTCGACACCGTACTGGCATGCCCGTGAGTTGTTGGGTGATGAGCTCGGCGTGTTGGTGCCGTTTCGGAATTCTATCGCGATCGCCGATGGGGTGTGCGGTTTGCTGGATGAACCCGAGCGGGCCGATCTGATGCGAAAAAGTGCCTATGATCAAAGCCGTTCAAGCGTGTGGTCCGAAGTGGCGGGGCAGTACATGGAAATCTTTGATGAGGTCGCTGAGCAAAAGCTGGCGGAGGTGACCGGCCATGCCGACATCGTAAAATTCGGAACGGTGACGGAAAATTTTCCCGGCCTGAAGCTCGATCATTTGAAGAGAATGACCGATGACACGGGGATTTTGCAGCATGCGATCTACAATGTGCCGAATTACCGCGAGGGATATTGCATCGATGACAACGCGCGGGCCTTCATCCTTTGCAATAGGATCGAGGCGTATTTTCCAAACATGCGGCTTGCGGAGATCGACATGCTCGCGACCCGCTATCTCGCATTCATTGCGGCGGCGTTTGACGAAAGCACCGGCCGATTTCGAAATTTCATGAATCACGAGCGACGCTGGCTCGAACCGTTTGGCAGCGAGGACAGCCACGGACGCGCGGTCTGGGCAGTCGGCATGGGCGCCGCGCAATCGGCCGACAGCGGCCGCCGCAAGCTATCGGTGCAGTTGTTTGAAAACTCGATTTCTGCGGTCACCCGATTCAGCTCACCACGGGCGTGGGCATTCGCATTGTTGGGAATTCACGAATACGAACTCGCAAGAAACCGTGCCTCCAAATCACGGGCGATCCGTGAACTGCTCAACGAAAAATTGCTCGGCCTTTGGCGCAATTGTTCCGCGCCCGATTGGCCGTGGTTTGAATCGAGTGTGACTTATGAAAACGCGCGCATTTGCCAAGCCTTGATCGTGACCGGCTCGGCGATTGGCAATTCGCGGTCCTTGGAGATCGGGCTTTCGAGTTTGGCGTGGTTGTGTGAGCAGCATCGAATGAACGAGGGCTATTTCCAACCGACCGGCACCAATGGGTTCCACCACCGCGATGGAGGGCGGGCGGTTTTCGATCAACAACCGGTTGAGGCGCAAGCAATGGTTTCCGCCTGTATTGAGGCGTTCCGCGCGAGTGGTGAAAGGACCTGGCTGGACGAGGCGGGTC
>Ga0208087_1000183_pt1 | contig 12095 bp, 7 predicted proteins | sample LakMenEpi29Oct10_FD_150745 | JGI IMG/M metagenome (GOLD analysis project Ga0208087, IMG submission 150745) | Freshwater microbial communities from Lake Mendota, WI - 29OCT2010 deep hole epilimnion (SPAdes) | ecosystem: Environmental > Aquatic > Freshwater > Lake > Epilimnion/Euphotic zone ... | reverse complement strand
AGCTGGAAAACGCGTACTTTGAAACCCGCAAGCAGGACGGCACGATTGAGCCGATCTGCGCCAGCAAGGCCGAGCCGTTGTTGATCGACCTGAAGGACCCGAAACAGCGGCGGAAATCGCGCAGCTCGATGTCCAATCAGGAGATTCTCGATGCCATCGCCGCGATGCCAAATGCCCGTGAATCGGACACCATCAAACTTCGCTCGGAAATTACCAAACGCTTCTCCTTCTCCTGCGCATCCTTGGCTTTTGCCTTCATCGCCGTACCGCTAGGCCTGGTGACGCGGCGACGGGAGACTTCCGGCGGATTGGTGCTGAGCCTGATAATTGCCGCTTTGTATTTTGTGATCACCACATTGGCCGAACATTTTGATACGGCGCTTGGAGCCAACCTTGTCATGTGGTCGCCCAATGTCATTTGCATGATTTTAGGTCTCTACCTCTTCCGCCGCGCGCGTTTCAAATGAAACGCATTCCATGAAATTGTTTCGAAAATTCCGCAGAAGATCGCATAGCGATTCAATCCACGATGATGATCGCGGCATCATGCTGGCGCCATTTGCAAGCACACTGCGGAATTACTCATTGGAAAAACTTCGCGCCGACACACGGGCAGCAGCAAATGTGACAATGCTGGCTTTGCCGCAATCGATTGCCTATGCGGCGATTGCCGGATTGCCTATCGTGTATGGCATCGTGTGCTCCGCGGTGGCGGCCATGGTCGCGCCGCTTTTTGCCTCATCGCGTCTCACCGTGCTCGGTCCGACGAATGCGACGGCGTTCATGCTGTTCAGTTTCTTTGCCACCCACCCGCATCTCGGATCAAGGACTGGTGATGTGATCCCGCTTCTGGTGGCGATGGTCGGGATCATCGCGGTGCTTGGATCGATGCTGCGGATCGCCGATCTCTTGCATTATGTGTCGCGCAGCGTGATGGTCGGATACATCTCCGGCGCCGCGGTGCTCATCATCGCCAACCAGCTCAAGCCGTGGTTCGGATTGGGGGCATACATTGACCTTGAATCATCTGGCACCTTTGTCGGTTTCGTCATCGAGTTGGTGAAAGCGCTGATGCACATCCAATGGGTTCCGACCCTGATCGGTGCCGTCACGATCGGAATGTTTTTTGCGCTGCGTGCATGGCGACCCGCATGGCCGATTTTTGCGATCACGCTCGCGATTTCGTCGGCGCTTTTTGGCGTGTTGATTCACCAAAAGATCGGTCCGTTTTCGGGCGTGGAGACCTTTCAAACCTTTTCCTTTGCCGACCTGAAACCGGAATTGCCCAATGTGATCCGAGCGGGATTTTTCAGGGATCTCTCCGAGCTCTTCGGTGTTGCCTGTGCCTTGGCATTCGTCGCATCGCTGGAAAATTCGCTGATGTCAAAAAGCCTCTCATCGAGATCGGGTGAGCGGGCAGAGGGGAATCAGGACATGTTTGCGGTTGGCATGGCCAACATGGCCGCATCGCTCGCCTCAGGCATGCCGGCCTCGGGGTCTCTGACGCGTTCCACGCTTAATGATGCATCTGGCGCCCGCACGCGGCTTTCATCGTTTTATTCGGGCCTCTACACGCTCGCCTTCACATTGTTGATCGCTGCCTTCGGCCATTGGGGCCTGCCGCTGATCGACTATGTACCCAAGGCGGCGCTTGCGGCGCTGGTCATTGCGCTGTCGTTTTCATTGTTCAACCGCCGGGCCATCCGCATCTGCATGCATTCGACGCGCGATGATGCGTTGGTCTTGATCTGCACGCTGGTGGCAACGCTGCTAGCGCCTCTGTATGTGGCGATTTTCATCGGCGTGGCGGTGTCAATTTCTCTGTTTCTGCGCAAGGCCAGTCGTCCGCAGCTCGTTGAGTACGGATTCGATGAAGGTGGCGAACTTCGCGAGATGGCCGATACGAAACGCAGCCGGCCGATCCCTGCGATCTCGATCGTGCATGTCGAAGGCGATTTATTCTTCGGCGCGGCCGAACTCTTCCGCACGCAGATCCAGCGGACTGTTGCCGATCCTGATGTGCGCGTGATCATTTTGCGTCTCAAGAACGCGTGGCATCTCGATGCGACCAGCGTGATGGCACTTGAGGATTTGATCCGCTTCATGCGCGGCAATGGACTGCATCTGATCGTTTCCGGAGCAACGCGGGAAGTGTATCGTGTTTTGAGAAACTCCGGTGTTCTCTTGACGCTTCAGGAAGGCTGCAATCGTGCCAAAGGGGAAAGTAATCTCTTCCTTTCGCATCCGCGCAACCCGAACCTTTCAACGCGTGCGGCACTTCTTCGCGCACAGGATCTCATCGGCACCGACAAGGCGCGGATCCGCATTTTCCATGACCCAAACCAAGGAAAGTCGGTATCATGAAAAAGCGGCTGCTCATCAGTATCGTATCGATCTTCACCGTATTATCGGCAGCATGGTGGTTTTCTCCCGAGCAGGTGATAAAAAGACGCAGCATTTCATTATTCGAGATTCTCACGATCGATCTCAGCAAGCCTCCCACGACCCGCGCACTGGCGGTTTACAGTCTACATCCTTATCTCGCGACCGAGGTCGAGGTTTCCACACCTACGCCCGAAGAGGCCAACGGCACTTTTGCACGCGAGGAATTGGAATCGGCCTTTTCGAGCATCTGCCAGCATGCGCTGCAGTGCCGCTTTTCCGAGCCCGTCTTTGAGCAGGTTAGTATCGACGGCAAGCGGGCCAGTGTGGAACTGAACTTGCAGGCAAATGTTGAGTTTCCCGGCTTGCGGATCGCCGACGGGCCGTTCCGCGTGAAGCTTGATTGGTTGCGTGGGGAAAAGGATTGGTTGCTGGAGCGGGCGGCGGGCGAGCCGGTAAAATAGGCCCAATGCCCTGAATGTCCCGACCCTACGGACATTTTTAGCGGATAGAAATTGCGGGTGCGGAAAAAAGCGGCGATGGGTAAGCCCATGCAGTTGGCGACGACAGGATCGGCATTGAGGGAAATTTTGCTAGGCGATGAGCAATACGCAGGTCGGCGCGTGTTGGTTCCGACGATGGGAGCGCTGCACCGCGGTCACCTGGCCTTGGTGAAGCACGCGAGGGAAGTGGCCGGGCCGAATGGCGTGGTGGTGGTTTCCATTTTCGTGAACCCGATTCAATTCGACCGCGAAGACGACCTCGAGGATTACCCGCGTCCGCTCGAAACCGACCTCATGCAATGCCAAGCCGCCGGTGTCGATGTGGTATTCGTGCCGGATGTTCGTGAGATGTATGCGCATGACCGCTCAACACTTGTCACGGAAAATTCGCTTTCGCGCTCGTTGTGTGGCGCATCGCGGCCTGGACACTTCGATGGTGTCTGCACGGTGGTGCTGAAACTTTTCATGCTCAGTGCCTGCCGCGCGGCGGTTTTTGGGGAAAAGGATTTTCAGCAACTTGCCATCATTAGGCGCATGGTCCGCGATCTCGATGTGCCGGTGGAGATCGTCGAATCACCCACGATTCGCGAATCCGACGGGCTCGCGCTCTCATCGCGCAATGTGCGGCTCAGTGCGACCCACCGAGAAGACGCGCCCTGCATTTTCCGCGCGTTATGCGAGGCCTCAAAATTGCACAATGCCGATGGGATCATTCGTCATGCAAGAAAGCTATTGGCGGAGTCGGAGCATTTGAAAGTTGATTATCTCACACTCGTCGATGCCGAGACCTTGCAACCGGTCAATGATCTCAAACGCCCAAGCATCCTTGCTGCGGCGGTGTTCTATGACGATGTGCGCCTGATCGATCATGTGCGGATTTCTCCGCCTTGAATTTTCCAGTAGGTCGGATCAGCGCGCCACCTTGCCGCCGAGCGAAAGGATGCGCGCATTGGCCTTGGCCGACTCCGCTTCGGGGATGTTGCCGTCGCGCACATACATCTGCGACAGGCTGGTCCACGCCAGTAGGTCGTTGGGGCGCAGGGTCACGGCTTTGAGTCCGCAGCCGATGGCCTCGCGCAGATTGCCAGTCTTCATGAGTCCCATGCCAAGCGCGTGCCATGCGTCGAAGCAATCAGGATCAATCTCCACGCAGCGGCGGTACAGAGCTACCGCCTCATCCAATTCACCGAGCGCCAGGTGTCCGTTGGCATCGTCGAAGAGGGCATCGAGTTCTTCGTTCTCCGCCATGAATTTTTTTAAAAATGAAACAGCGTCGCCCGGTCAGCGCTTGATCAAGGATTCGACCTTCGCTGCTTCGGTGCGCTCCTTGAGCCAGCTGGTGAAAGCGAGCGATTCGTTCTGCATAGCGCTCGATTCGACCTGTGTCTTGAGCGTTTCATCGGCCTTCGGGTCTTTCTCAACCTCGCGGCTTGCGACATGCACGATGAATGCGCGGTTTTGTTCCGTGATGACTTCGGCTAGGGTGCCGGGCTCAACATTCGAGGCACTTTGGAAAAGTTGGCTAGGCTCGTTCGCAGCATCCGGCTTGGTGGCGCTTTTGATATTCTTGAACCCCTTCACATGAGCGGCGTCGATGCCGGCGGACTTGGCTGACTCTGCAAACGACTTGCCGGCGGCGAGTGAGGCTTTGATTTTTTCCAAGGCTTCGTTGGCGCCTTTTTTAAGGGCCTCTGCGGCTTTGTCTGCAACAAGCCGCGCGCGCGCTTCCTCGCGTGCTTCCTCAAAGGTCTTTGGTCGAGGTTTTTCCTCAGCATCCAAGCGTGCGATCAGCCATTGGTTTTCTGCAATAGCGACGGGCTGGGAAATTCTCGAAAGTGGATCGGCTGTTGGCTCGATGCGGAATAGCTCGTCAATCGCTTTGCCTCCAAGGCTGGAAGAGCGCAGTTTGACATTCAGCTCCGCAGGCGCCTTCTCGCTTGTCACCATTTCTGTGGTCCGGACGGTCCATTGATTCCTTGCGGCAAGATCCTCAAGCCCGGCACCTTTCTGTTCTTCGAGCAGGAAGGAAAACTCGTCGACTAGGGCATCAAGCTCGATTTGGTTTTTGCGTGATTCCTCTTTGGCTGCAGTTTCCTGTTCCTGTTTCTTCAATTTCTTTTCCTCGTCCTTGAGTGTCTCCTCGGAAATCGTGGCCTCCTTGTTTGCTGCGGTTGGCTTCGGGCTTGCGATGATGTAGGTGAACTTGCGTTTTTCCTGCGTCATGAATGCATCCTGGATGTTTTCCCAATAGGCTTTGATTTCCTCTTCGGTGGGCTTGATGCCGGCTTCAAAGGGCGCGAGGTCGAGGCGGGCGATCGATCCGCTGATCTGTTGCTTGTTGAGCGCTTGGGCGGACTTGACCGCATCCTTGTTCATTGCCAGGCCGCCGCCGATGATGCTGTTTATGCGGCTTGATGCGATGGCGTCGGATGCGAGTTCGCGCAGGTCGTTCTCGGTCATGCCGAGCCTGCCGATACCTTTTTCAATGAAGTTGTTGTAGGTTTCCTGATTGAAGGCTCCGTCCTTATCACTGAAGGCCTTCAGCTTGCGAATGTAATCGGTGATTTCCTCGTCGCCGGGATGGATGCCCAGCTCGTTTTTCGCATCGCGCAAAATCATGCGGCTCACAAAAAACTTCTCGGCGGCGTCATCCTGACTGTCGGCGCCTTGGGCGAGTTCCATGAGAAACTGGTAGAGGCTGAAGTCGCCCGCGCGAGCGAGTCCACCAACGAGATCAAACGCTCCGGTGCCGAGATGGTTGAATTCCTTGTCGTTGTAGGTGCGGCCGTTGATCCGGTAAACCGCCTGACCGCCGGCACCGCTCCTGAAGAGGTCGTCCTTGATGCCGACTACCAGCGATATGATGACGATCGCGATGAAGAACAAGATGAGGCCTTGGTATTTGCGGATGTTTTCGATCATTGGAAAATGGGTCGTTTCGGGAAAGGTTGGCATTTAAGCGGGGTCGTCCGGATCCAGCAACCGCAAAGCTTGGAAGCGGGTGAAATACATCGAGCGCCGCCGAGGCCTGTTTTTTCCGTTCGATCGCGGGACGACTCCAACAATACGGCTTGCCGCCCGGCCGGATTAGGGGTTCCTTGTGCATTCCGATGAACTTACGACGCATCAACGAATTTTTCTGGGGCAACTCCGTGGCTTTGGCTTGGATGTGGGGCTTGGGCCTGTTTTTCAGCGTTCAAGTGACCTTCATGTTCGGCCTCACTGGCCTGCTTTGCTTTGCCATCCCGAATGCGGCGGGGCTCATGCTCTTCGGTTTTCTGACCCACATCGTGGCGCGCCGCCACCCGGGCGGTCAGGAATCCCTCGCCATTTTCTTTGAGAAATTCTCCAAGCCCTTCCGGCTGATTTTTTACCTCTATCAGTTGCTTGCGATCGGGCTCACGGTCTTTGCCCTTACCAAGTACCTGTTCGGACCGATCCAACTTTTCACCGGCGGCCTCAATGCCCTCTACCTTGGGATGGTCGTCTTCGTGATTTTGGCGGCCGGCTGTCTTTTCGGTGAAGAGTTTGGCATCCAACGGATCAAGATTGCTCACGCAATTTTGGGTGTGATTGTTTTCTTCTGCCTGATCCGCGTCATAGCGGGCCTGCATCCGGATTCGGGGTCGTGGATCGACTTTGGCTTCAAAGGTTCCGGAAATTGGGAGGGCCCAAACCTCGCGGGATTTGTCGTGCCATTTCTTGTCGGCTTGTTGGTTGGACCGTGGCTTGACCTTCAGCACTGGCAGCGGGCAATCCAGATGCACCGCGAAAAAACCTCGATCCGTGCGAGTTACATTTTTGGCGGGGCCATTTTCTTCCTGTTGCTGCTGGTCCACGGCTGCCTCGCATCATGGGTGATGGGTAAAAGCGGCCTCGCGGCGATTGGTACGACCGGACTCGACGGATTCCGGTACGCACATGACATCATCGTCACCTACATCGACCGAATGGACGAAGCCAGCGCCGGATTGCTGCCCGCGGCCTATTTCACCTTTCTCGGAATTTGCGCCCTCACGACCATCGACAGCGGCTACATCGCCTTGAAATGGTTTCTTGGTCAGAACCTCGCCAAAAACGAAAATGTTCTGCTCGGGATGATTCCCAAGCGGATTCTTGAATCGCCGATACCGAGCTTTCTTCTGATTTTCGTCGCGGTGCTTATCAGTCTCTGGGCAAACCTAGAGCTCGAGTATTTCATGGTGTTTTACGCCTCGTTTTTTGTCGGCTACGCATCACTGGCAATCGCGCGTTGTTTTGTTCCCAACTCGCAGCAACCGCTGCCGCAGATCCGCATGCTTTCGCTGGCCAGTATATCGCTGGTGATCTTTGCCTTCGGTTACTGCACCGGCGCGAATTCACTTCTCGTGCTTGGCTCCTTGCTGCCGCTCATGCATGTGATCTGGCTGGTATTCAATGCCGATCTGCTGCGGGTTGTCAGCGCCAAGGCAGGGGAGGTGATCGAGGCGGCTTCGGAAATCCCAGCGATTCGCGCGATCACCAAGACCGCGCATGTCGTCGCCGGCACCGAGGTGGTCGCACCGCAAGAGCGTGGATTGCATGACATCGCCGGTCACTTCGAGGGCAAGTGGTTCGTCTATTCGACCATCGCGACCTATGCCGATACCAATTCGGTCGGCAATGTCTACTTCGGCATGTACGGCATGTATGTCGGCAAAACTCGCGAGCTTTTCTTCAACGCTGCGATGCCGGATTTCGATCTCAAGACGACGCATTTCTACATCCTCACGCGATCCTTCGAACACAAATTCGTGCGCGAAGCGCGGGAGTTCGACGCGATCACGGTGAAGATCCGCGTGGCCGACTTCAACCGCAAGTTCTGCACGCTCGAGCATCAGGTGTTTGGCACCAACAACGAACTTCTCGGCAAGGGCAAGCAAAGCCTGCTCTTTGTTTCCTCGAAAGATTACAGTCTGCTCGACATTCCGCCCGAGGTCTACAAGGCCTTCATGCCCTACCTGTGATTCAGGCTTTGGCGAGTTCCTCGCGGCTCACTCCGCGCAGTTCGAAGATCCTCTGGATGGTTTCCTCGATCAGGTTGTTCGGGCAGGATGCGCCGGCGGTGATGCCGATGTTGAGAGGTGCGTCACCTGCGATGATGCCGGCGTATTCGGAGCTGACCTCCTCCTGGCGGTGAAGGTCGTAGTGCACGATGCGTTCGAGTGACTCGATGCACGATGAGCCCCGAATGAAAAATGTCGGCAGTTTTTGTTCAGCGATCTCGACGAGGTGGGCGGTGTTGGAGCTGTTGTAGCCGCCGACGACAATCATCATGTCCATCGGGTGCCGCAACATTTCAAAGAGCGCGTCCTGACGCTCCTGAGTCGCACCGCAAATCGTGTCGAACATCTGGAATGCCGAGTCGTTGCCGTCGCGGCCCCGAATCGCCTCGCGGATCCGACGCTGGATTTCCTCCGTCTCGCTCTTGAGCATGGTGGTCTGATTCGCAATGCCGACCCTCGCAAGGTGCTTGTCGGGATCAAATTTCGGTGAAACAGAATCCTTGAACCGTTTGAGGAAATCCTCTCTGTCACCACCGTTACGTATGTATCGGCAGACGTAATCAGTGTCATCGAGCGTTAGCACGACAAGATAGTTTCCATCGCCAGCATCGCCGAGTGCCCGCGACGCAGTCGCACGGGTTTCCTCATGAATGGATTTGCCGTGGATGATCGAGGTTACGCCGTCCTTGGCGTAGCCTCGCACGCGGCGCCAGACCTTCATGACGTCGCCGCAGGTGGTGTCGATGACCTGGCATCCGCGCTCTTCGATTTTTTCCATGAAGTGGCTGGGAGCGCCGAAAGCAGGTACGATCACCACATCATCGGCGTTGAGTTGATCGTAGTCCGTCGTAATTTCCTGCCATGGCAGTGAGACGATGCCCATTTCCCGCAGGTGGCGGTTCACATCCGGGTTGTGGATGATTTCACCGATCAGGAAAATCCGCTGATCCGGGAAGACCCGACGGGTCGCGTAGGCAAGGTCGATCGCGCGCTCGACGCCGTAGCAAAATCCAAACTGACCGGCCAGCAGGATGGTCGTGTTGCCGATAGATATCCGCCCGCCCGCCTCGCGGATCCGGCCGACAATCGACGAGTGGAAATGGGCGGCGACCTCAGCGGCGACGCGTTCCATCACATCGGGGCGGCGCACATTGACCCTGGGACGCTTTGCTTCACTCGACTGCTCACTCATGGATATGGGGGATATAGTCCGGAATGGGGAGCGTACCAACCCTTTTTCCACACCCGAAAGCGCCGTTCATTCCTTTTAAACCCTTGATTTTATGCAGACATTTGCAATTTTAAGAGTGCAAGAATTCTGTCCGCTTGCTCGCAACCCATCCGATGCCAACACCGCTACGCCGCCTTGCGCTGATTTTCGGGCTACTCGTGCAGTTTTCCCGCGGTGAGGCCTTGTTGCAGTATTTCAACACCAGCTGGTCGGAGATTGCCGAGAAGATGCCCGAGCTGGCCGAGGCAGGGTACACGGCATTGTGGTTGCCGCCGCCGACGAAGGGCTCCGGCGGACTTTCGGTGGGATACGATCTCTGGGATCCCTTCGACCTTGGATCTAAGGATCAGCGCAACTCCGTTCGCACGCGTTACGGCACGGAGGCCGACCTGCTGAACCTGATGGAGGTGGCGCACCGTTTTGGCATTCGCATTTATTTCGACAACATCATGAACCACCGGGCCTTCGATGTGCCTGGCTACAATGAGGACACCTCGATCGAGGTGTACCCCGGCATGGTGCCCGAGGACTTCCACCTGCGCCGCACCGAAGACGGGTTCTACCGCAAGTGGGACAACACGCGTGACTGGAACAGTTCGTGGGAAGTGCAAAACCTCGGGCTCGCCGACCTCATCGACATCGCCCACGAAACCCCGAACACCAACCATGGGGCCAACATGAACGACGATCATCCAAAGTATTCGTTCATCCGCGACCTCGAACGACCTGCGCAATATGACAAGGACAAAGATGGGAATGTGGCCTACTTCGGCGTGCTGATCGATCAAGCCCGCGAGGAACTTGGTGCCGGTGCGACCGCAGAACAATTGCGACTCAAGGCCAAGGAGTACATCAATGCCAACAGGGCGCCATTCATCGAAGATGTCGGCGCCTATCTGATCCGCGCCGCTCGCTGGAAAATGGATCGCACCAAGGCCGATGGCCTGCGTCTCGATGCAGTGAAGCATGTGCCTGATTATTTCTTCGGTCAGCAATCGGGTAACAACAAAGACTCAAGTGATGCCGGCTATCTCGGCGGCGTCCAGTGGCAGTTCAACCGCTCTCGCGGATTCAGCGACAGCAACCACCGCGATTCGCTCTTTGATGACAAACGCGGCCGCGATGATGCGATGCTCTTTGGCGAGCACTTGGGACAGCCACCAGGTTACAATGGCTATTGGGACTCGGGCATGCGTTTGGTCGATAACGACCTGCGCAGCAAACTCAACGGAGTGCTTGCCAGTCCGTGGGGAACGCTTGCGGGGCTTGATTCACCTGGGGCCGGTGGATTTGCGCCATCGCTCGGCGTGATGCACGCCAACAGCCACGACAGCGACTACGCGGCTCTCAAGGAATGGCAGCATGCGTTTTACATGACGCGTGATGGCATCGGCCTTATTTATACCGACGGGTATTACAAGGCGGCGACGCTTGGTGAATCAGGCGGCGCATTCCCGCGTCATGCCAACACGAATTTCCTCGGTCAGTTTGCGGATCCGCGTATCCCGAACATTCTCAAGGTTCACAATGACTTCTCGCGCGGTCTTCAGCAAGGTCGGTGGAGCGATGGCGACTATCTTGCCTTCGAGCGCCGCGATAATCGCGACAAGTTCGGAAATACCCGAAGCGGTACTGCAGCCGAGGAAATCACGATGGTGGCAATGTACAACGACAACACCGCTCAGGGTCAGGCGCGTGGCATTACCTCAAGTTTTCCATCGAATGCTTACCTCTGGCAGTATGCCGAAGGACCGAATGGTTCCTCGCAAGCCGGATTCTACAAATATGCTGGCGAGCTCAACAGTGTGGTGGTGCCACCGGGTGGGTATTTCATCTTCAGCTGGCGCACGCCGGAACTTTCGACGCTTTGGCCATCGGCCGCGATCACGCTTTACCAAAATGGCGAAGAGGCTACTCGCATCACGGTGACCCGCAAGGATGGTCCGGACGGTGATGTGAGTTTCAACCCGTATGGAATTTCCAATCGCGGATATCCGGTCGGCTCAACGCCGGAGGATTACAGCTACCGCACGAGGGTCCCGGTGGTGAAGGGCGGATCGCCTATGAGCATTGTCGCGCGCGCCGACGGCTCGGCGGAAAACATCATGCTCAAGCTGGATGGCGGCGTGGACCTCAACGGCACTCGTCCAGTCGGCATCACCGATCCGGCCTATCGCGATCACCCGCCCGGCATCTTCAGCGACATCTGGACAGGTCTCGAACAACCGATCTATGTCGATCGTCAGCATCCGGAAAAATTTGCGGCAAAGGACACCCTGCGTTGCCAAATTGGATCACTCGGTGCCGAAACTTTCGTTAAAACCATCGGTGGCTCGTATGCCGTTAACCCCGGACCCGCCAGCGCAAACAACTATGACGCGGAGAATGGCAATCAAGCATCGTGGGTCTATCACGACGGAGAAGACAACGTCGGTGGGCTCAGCGGCACGATCCCGAAACAATTTGATGATTCGGGTGAATATATCGTCATTTGGACCAAGAGCAATTCGGTCGGCGGTGGATTCAAGATGTTTGTCTATTACACCACCGACGGCTCGTTCCCCGAAGGTGCGGGCGGCATCGGACGCGGCACCACGAAGGCCGTTGAGCTTGGCTATCGCCACAATCAAGGAAGCGACGATTGGTGGGCCTCGGCGACCATTCCGAAGCCGACCGCCGGCACAACCTTCACTTACAAGATCGGATCCTACAAAACCGGCGCCAGCTCATTGTGGCCCTCAGGCCCGACCGAAGAGGGATACAAAAAGAAAATGCTCACGACCTTTCGTGTGGCGGATTTCAATCCCGCCAGCGTCCAGCACTTCCCGCACAACGACTATGCGCGCGTGCCAACGCTGGGCAAAACTTACAACGAATGGCCATTTGCGATGCAGACCGGTCTTTCCGAAGGTTTTCATGTGATCCGTGCCAGAGCTTTCCTCAACCGCGATCCTA
>Ga0208087_1000178_pt1 | contig 12228 bp, 7 predicted proteins | sample LakMenEpi29Oct10_FD_150745 | JGI IMG/M metagenome (GOLD analysis project Ga0208087, IMG submission 150745) | Freshwater microbial communities from Lake Mendota, WI - 29OCT2010 deep hole epilimnion (SPAdes) | ecosystem: Environmental > Aquatic > Freshwater > Lake > Epilimnion/Euphotic zone ... | reverse complement strand
AAGGCGATTTCCAAACAAGTGAAAGTGCCTGCGAGACCGGTGCCGCGACACGGCTCGGAACCATCGTACTGAGCGCTCGCGGCGTTGCCGCGCTCTAGGGTACGATCCGCACGCGGTCGCCCTCGGAGGTCATCGAAAACAACTTTGCCGCGTTGCTGGCCGGCAGGCGGATGCATCCGTGCGAGGCGGGATAGCCCGGCAGGTGGCCTTGATGCAGTCCGAAATCGGAGCCGCTGAGCCGTTGGAAAAAGGGCATGCTCGAGTGGTAGATCGTCGAGGTCCACGAGCGGTGCTTGTTGGTGATCACAAACTCGCCGGTCGGCGTGCAATAGCCTTTGCGGCCGGTCGATACCTTGGTGGAAAAAATTTCCGTGCCCATGGCGTCGTAGACGCGCGCAACTTGCTCCTTGAGGCGTATTTCCACATGGCGCTCTTCGCGATGCGGGTCCTTGCCGAGCACCAGACGCATCATCGCGACGTCCTTGCGGCGTGAGGCGAAGCTGATCGGCCAGTACCAGGCACGGCGGGTGCGCGCGTTCATGTTGGCACCGGCCTCGATGAGGCACTGGGCGGTGTCGATGTTGCCCGAGTCGATCGCCATCATGAGTGGCGTTGCGCCTGTGTCGTTCAACAAGACCCAGCGCATGGCGCCTTCGCGCACGAGGTTCAGAAATTCTTTGGAGACGGGAAGGGTGAAGGGGGTGTTGGGGTCGGCACCCAGTCCGATGATCGTGCGAACCGTATGGTTGCAACCGCGCGCGATCGCCACATGGAGGACGCGTTGACCTTCGGGCATGATGGCATCGTAGTCGGCGCCATGTTGCACAAGTTGTGATGCGAGTTGGTCATGGCCGCCGCGCAGTGCCATCGAGAGCGGGGTGTCAAGATGGGGGGCGCGGGTGGCATTTGCGGATGCACCACTCGCAAGCAGCAGGCTTGCCGTTTGATGATCGCCACGGCGGCAGGCGTCTTCGAGCGCACGACCGGCAGGGAAGCCGTAATCAAGGAAGAGTTTGACGAAATCCAGCATGCCCATGCGAGCGGCGGTTTCGACGAGTTTTGCGCGATCAAAATTTTTGCCAAACCTGATGCCGTGGGAAAACAGCAGTCGTGCCTTGCCGATGTCGTTTTGCTCGAAGGTTTTGCCAAGCCATGTTTCCCAACCGCCGGGTGGCGTGGGCACATGGTCGATCAATTGCTCGAAAAATCGGCTATCCTTTTGATCGAACGCGAGTTCAAAGGCCGAGGGCCCTTGGGTGCCCAAGCAGGCCAGTAAGGGATCGGCGCCAATTTCCAAAAGTGATTTGAAAAGGTCCGCATCGCCGAGTGAAAGCGCTTTCGAGAGCGGACTCGCTCCCTCGCGATTGCGAGCATTTGGGTTTGCGCCCTTGGCCACGAAGCGGGGGATCATGTCATGCCATTTTTGATCGATCGCATGATGGATGGTCGTGTTGCCAACGCTATCATTGGCAAGGGGGTCGGCAGCGATCTCGAGCAAGGTTTCCACCAAAGCGCGCTTGCCGGCCGACATCGCCACATGCAGTAGCGGGTTACCTTGGAGATCCTTGAGATTGGGGTTCGGCTCGGAGCGCAGGATGCTGGCGATGATGGCCTCGTGCCCGTGGCGGACGGCCCAAATGAGCACCGCTTCGCCGTCCGGCATCGTGCCGTTCGGATCGGCTCCGGCGGCAAGCAGGGTGTTGAGCAAATCAAACCGCCCCGCCGCGGCAGCGATGCCGAGGATGTTGCCGCGTTCGCCGATCTTCGCGCTGGGATCGGCGCCCGAGTTGAGCAGCATGATCATGCTGTCGGCGTCTTGGTTTTTCACCGACTGTGCCAGCGGATGCTCGCCCGAGGCATCCGCGGAATTGCCGCAAACGCCGCTCTCGAGCAGCAGCGCGGATGTCTTGTGATCGCGCGCGGCGATCGATTGTCGCAGAGTTTCGTCCTTGGCCTCGATGCCGGCGGATTTGAGCTCGCGCAGAGCTTGGGCTTGGCGCGAGTCACAGGCACCCAGCGCCAAGAATGCCGCAGTCAGCCCAAATTTTTCCAATGCACGCAAGCGGAGGTCGATCACCGTGGCGTGAATTTTATGAGTACCTGCGGCCGTGGCAAGTTTGTCCGTAAAAATTGATCAAAAAATCGTCTGGCTCCTAACAAACTCCGTTTTCCCGATGCTGGACAAATGGCGTGCGCTCTGGCAAGCATCCGCGCCGATGTCTGAATTGCCGAAAGCCTATGAACCGGGTGCGGTCGAAGCCAGGTGGTATGCCGCCTGGCTCGAGGGGAAATGTTTCGAAGCCAATCCGGCTTCGGCCAAGGATGCGTACTCGATCGTCATCCCGCCGCCGAATGTCACCGGGATTTTGCACCTCGGCCATGTGCTCAACAACGCGCTGCAGGATATCCTTGCGAGGCGGGCGCGCCAAAAGGGCAAGGAAGTCTTGTGGCTGCCGGGCACCGACCATGCCGGCATTGCGACGCAGGCGAAGGTCGAACGCGAGCTGCGCGAAAGCGAAGGACTCAGCCGCCGCGACCTCGGCCGCGAGGAGTTTCTGAAGCGCGTCTGGGATTTCAAAAACAAACACGGCAACATCATCATCAAGCAACTCAAGCGCCTCGGATGTTCCTGCGATTGGAGCCGCGAGCGCTTCACGATGGACGAGGCCTACACGAAGTGGGTGAGCCATGTCTTCGTCGAGCTCTTCAAGGAAGGTCTCATTTACCGCGGCAAGCGGATGGTCAACTGGTGCCCGGTGTCGCTGACCGCGCTGTCCGACGAGGAGGTCATCATGACCCCGCAGCGGTCGAAGCTTTACTTCATGAAATACGCGCTGGCCGATGCGCCGGGCGAGTATTTGGAAATTTCCACCACGCGTCCCGAAACGCTCATGGGCGATGTCGCGGTGGCGGTGAACCCGAAGGATCCGCGCTTTGCCAAGCATATCGGGCGCAAGGTGCTGCGGCCCTTCCCGCAGGCGGAAATCCCGATCATCGCCGACGAGCATGTCGACATCGAGTTCGGCACCGGCGCTCTCAAGATCACGCCGGCGCACGACAAGGCCGACTTCGAAATCGGCAAGCGCCACGGGCTCGAGATCATCGATGTGCTCACGCCCGATGGCCGCATCGATTGCCCGCAATGCCCGGAGCTTCACGGGCTCGACCGCTTCGTGGCGCGCAAAAAAGCCGCGGCCATGCTCGAGGAAATGGGGCTCCTGCTTAAGGTCGAGGAGTACGAAAACAATGTCGGGTTTTCCGAGCGCGCGCATGTGCCGGTCGAGCCGCGCATCTCGATGCAGTGGTTTCTCAAGTACCCCTGCGTCAAGGAGGCCGCCGACGCGGTGGCCAACGGCGACATCAAGTTCCGCCCCGAGCGCTGGGCAAAGACCTACGCGCATTGGATGGAAAATTTGCAGGACTGGTGCATCAGCCGCCAGCTCTGGTGGGGTCATCAAATCCCCGTGTGGTATCGCAAGGACAAGCTCGAGGCCCTCAAGAATGCCGAGTCGCTCGATATGGCGGACCTCAGCGCCGGCGACATCCATGTCGGCATCGAGCCACCCGCCGATGCGGTCAACTGGACTCGCGACGAGGATGTGATGGACACCTGGTTCTCGTCTTGGCTGTGGCCTTTTGCGACGATGGGCGATGTCGGCGAAAAAAGCCCGACGCTTGCGAAATTTTATCCTACTACGGATCTAGTAACTGGACCCGACATCATCTTCTTCTGGGTCGCGCGCATGATCATGGCCGGCTTCCGCTTTGCGGGCGAGATCCCCTTCGGCAATGTGTTTTTCACCTCGATCATCCGCGACCTGCAGGGCCGCAAGATGAGCAAGTCGCTCGGCAATTCGCCCGATCCGATTGACCTGATGGAAAAATATGGTGCCGACGGCCTGCGCTTCGGGCTTTTGCGCATCGCGCCGGTGGGTGCCGACCTGCGCTTCGACGAAAGCGCGGTCGAGGAAGGCCGCAATTTTGCCAACAAGCTCTACAACGCCTGCCGTTTCCGCCAGATGGCGGGCACCGACTGCTGCGAGGGTATTGCGGAAGCGGCCGGGCTGCCGCCCTATCACCTCAATGTCATGTCGAGGCTCGATGAGCTGGCGGCCGACCTTGAGGATGCTTATGCCGATTACCGTTTCGGTGAAATCGCACAGCGGCTTTACGAATTTCTTTGGAATGACTTCTGCGACAAATTCCTCGAAGCCGTGAAGCTCGACCTTCGCGAGTCCGCCACGCCCGAAGCACGCGCGATGACGCTTGGAACCTTCGATGCGGTGATGAGCCGTTACCTGCAGTTGCTGAGCCCCTACATGCCGCACATTGCCGAGGAACTTTCGGCGAGAATGGGCTATGTCGCGGAGGGCGAATTCCTGATGATGAAACTTTTGCCTGCCGCGCCGCTTGTTTCCGGCGGTACCAAGGCCGCGCGCGATCAGGCTGCGGCGATCTACGAAGCGGCCGGGCGCATGCGCAACCTGAAGGCCGAATACCAGGTCGCAAGCCGCAAGGATGTGCGCTTCGTGGTGCGCGGCGCTCCCGCATGGTTGGCGGCAGAAACCCAGGTCCTCGCCCTGCTCGCAGGTGCTGGCGGAATAGAAATCGACGCCGCCTACGAGGCTCCCAAGGGTACGCCCGCAGCGATCACGCCGGTCGGCGAGGTCTATATGCCGCTCGAGGGCCTGATCGATGTCGAGGCCGAGCGCGCAAGGATTTCCAAGGAAATCGAGCGCGTTCGCGTGGAGGTTAAAAAATGCGAGGGAAAACTCAGCAATGCCTCGTTTGTCGACCGCGCGCCCGCCGAGGTGGTGGAGCAGGAAAAAGCCCGGCTGGAAGACTGGCGCCGCAAGCTCGAACAATTGGGTGAGATGTTGGCCGCCCTCGCATGATCGCTTGCATCCCGCAGGCAATCCCCTAATCTCGCGGCAGTCCACGGAAAGCCAATGGTTCGGATCGGCCGCATAGAGGGTATTGATGAAGACTCGCTCGCCTTACTCGAGGCCGCGGGCTTTCAACATGCGTCCTCGCTGGCCAGGATCAGCCCCATCGCATTGCATCGCGAGTTGTCCCGTGCGAACGAACTTTTGCGCATCGCTCCAGCCGTTCCCGATGTGTCGAGGCTGCAGGATTTGATCACTGCCGCGCGAAAAATTTCGGGGATCAATGACGCTTTGGACGCAAATTCGGAGGCAAACGAAGCATCCGCAATTCCCAATGTGATTCAATTGCTGGAAGCGGCACCCGTTGCTGTGCCTCTGTCGGCGCGCATGATGGTCGAAAATAAACTCGGTGTAGCCGATGTGCCCGAGGCGCTGGCATTGGATGAAATCGCCTGTTACCTTGGTGCAGACCGCATGCTCGAAAGCAGCCCGGTCAAGTCGTCGGGCGGAAATGTGCGACTTGCCGAGAACTCTAACTCCAAGGTTGAGATCGATGCATCACGCGTCCGCTCTATCGAGGAATTTGCCGATCCTACGGCGCCGCCGGTCGCACCGTCTTCGGGTGGGGACGATCGCATCAAGCTGCTACGCTCGCCACGCAAGGAGTCCAACGAGGGTCGCGATCCAAGTTCGCGCAGTTATCTGCGCGGGCTTTTGCACAGGAATCCTTTTCGGATTTATTTCGGCGCGCTCGTCACGCTGATGATGATGCTGAGCATTCCCGTAGCGGCGGCATCGGCATTCCTGTTGTTGGCGTCGACCCATCTGCCGAAGTTTTTCTCATGGGTGCCATCGTGGCTGATCGTTTTTCCGCTGAGCCTGCCGCTCATCGCGTTGTTTTACGCGGTGCTTGGCAACATCTGCAGTTGCAGGGTTTGCTGCCAAAAACTTTTTGTTCCAAAATCCCATTTGAAAAGTCCGCGGGCCCATCATGTAAGGCTGCTTGGCTACATTCTTCCGCTTTGCGTTCACACCCTTCTGTTCCGCTGGTTCCGCTGCACGCATTGTGGCACGCCGATCCGCCTCAAGGAATAGCTTAACCCCCGGCTGATTTTTTCCGAATGCGGGCACCCAGGTCAGTTGTAGTCGTCTTCATCTTCGCGCTTTGTTCGTGTGGATTGAAAACGAAGGATGGAAGAAAATCCGAGCCGTCGCCATTCGGTCCGACCGGAATACCGCCGGAATTGCGCGCCAAGAAGGATAATCCCGGCGGCACGGCGGTGGCCCCCGGGGGCAACATGGGGCCTGCTGCGGCCATATCGAAACTCACACCCGAAAGCGAAATTGTCTTCACCAACCCCGACGACCCCGATGCTGAAATCCCTGAGCTTTCCAAGCTTCTGGCCGAGGCGCAAAGCCGACGCGGACCGTGGGAAACCAGCGAAAGCATCGCCAAACGACGCGCGCTGCGCGAAGGCAAGCCCTTGCTCATTTGGTTCACCGACACAGCGCAAAGCCCGATGTGCAGGGCCTTGTCGCAGGAACTTTTTTCCACACCGGATTTTGAAAAGTGGGCCGGTGAAAAATTGGTGCGCTTACGCATCGATGCGAACGTCAAGATCGACGATGAAAGCCTTGGCCTTGACGAGAAGGAATCCCTGCGCATCAGAATGCAAAACCATGTGGCGAATTTGAAGAAACAATATCGCGTGTTGGGTCATCCATCGGTGCTGATGCTTGGACCGGGCGGCGAAACCATCGGTCGCTACCGAGGTTACAAGAGCGGCGAGGCGGATTACCTGTGGGGCCAGATCAAGCATGCCGAAGCGGTTGCTGCCGACACGCGCGGCCAATGGCGCGCGGACCTCGAAGCTAAGGGCTATCGCGAATGGAAGGATCGCAGCGGTCGCGGCGTCTTTGCCAAACTGACAGGATACGCGAACGGCAGTCTCACGCTGATCGAGCCCGACGGCACCCGCTCACGCACCCGCGAAGACCGGCTTTCCGACGGCGACCGCACATGGATAGCAGAGCAAAAGAAATTGCGCGGAATGTAGCGCCTGGCGCTTTGCTCAACTCTCGAAGTAGGTGTAGCCCGCCAATCCTTCGCGGTAGAGGTCGAGGATTTCGCGGCGCTCTTTCGGCGAGATGCGGCCGTCGTTCACCGCCTTTTCGGCAAATCCTCTGAAGCGAGATACGAGCTCTTTCGGGTCGTATTCGACGTAGCTAAGCACATCGGCGACCGTATCGCCCTCAACCTCATGAGTGTAGACCGGCTTGCCTTTTTCCAGGTGCACGCCGACGACATTGGTGTCGCCGAGAAGGTTGTGAAGGTCGCCAAGGGTTTCCTGATAAGCGCCGACGAGGAAGACCGCGACGTAGTAGGATTCGTCGGGCCTGATGTCGTGCAGCGGCAAAACTTTCGCGACATCCTCTTTGTCGATGAAGCGGTCGATCTTGCCGTCGCAGTCGCAGGTGATGTCGGCAAGCACCGCGCGCTGGCGGGGTTTCTCGTCGAGGCGGTGGATCGGCATCACGGGGAAGAGTTGGTCGATCGCCCATGAATCGGGCAGCGATTGGAAGAGCGAGAAATTGCCGTAATAGAAATCGACGAGCGTCGATGAAAGTTCGCGCAGGTCCTCCGGAATGTCGTCGAGTTGCGCGATGAGGTTGGAGATGCGCGTGAGAATGTGCCAAAACCACGCTTCGGCGAGACCGCGCTCGCGCAGCGTGGCATTGCCATAGAAAAACTGCGCGCGGACCTGATCACGGTAGTACACGGCATCGTTGAAGCACTCCTGCAGGTTTTTCTTGCTCAGTGTTTTGTTGGCATCGATCAGGTTGAGCAAATTTTGCGGCGCATTTACCGGAACGGATGGTGCCTCGTCGCTGGTTTGTGCTCTGGTGACATCGAGGATATTGAAGACCAGCACCGAGTAGTAGGAAACCACCGCGCGGCCGGATTCTGAAACAAGGCAAGGGTGGACCACACCGGCCTTGTCGCAAATTTGCGAAACCACCTCGACGATGTCGGTGCAGTATTCGGCGACCGAATAGTTGCAAGACGAGTGGAAATTCGTGTGCGAGCCGTCGTAATCGACCGCCATGCCGCCGCCGATGTCGAGCACGCCCATCGGCGCGCCTTCCTTGACGAGGTCGCAGTACATGCGCACCGCCTCGGTCGCGCCTTCGCGAATGGCGGCAATGTTCGGGATCTGCGAACCCTGATGGTAGTGCAGCATCTTGAGGCAGGCGAGATAACCGGTGGCCTTGAGATGGTCGACCACCTGGATCACTTGCGCGGCATTGAGACCAAAGACGGACTTGTCGCCGGCGCTGTCCTGCCAATGGCCGGAGCCGCGGGTCGAGAGCCGCACGCGCACGCCGAGGTTCGGCAGCACGCCAATTTTGCGCGAGCGTTCGAGGATCAGCTCCAGCTCGCTGGGCATCTCGAGCACCAGCATGATCTTGAGGCCCATCTTCTGCGAGTGCAGCGCGAGGTCGATGAACTCCTCGTCCTTGTAGCCGTTGCAAATGATGTAAGCCTCTGGGTCGTTCATGTGCGCCAGTGCGGCGATCAGCTCCGGCTTGGATCCGGCTTCGAGACCGTAGTGGTATTTTTTTCCGAACTCGGCGATTTCCTCGATGACTTGGCGCTGTTGGTTGACCTTGATCGGATAGACTCCGCGGTATTCGCCGCGATAGCCGCTGTCTTTGATCGCTTTGCGGAAGGATTCGTTGATCTCGGTGATGCGCGAGTGGAGCAGGTCGCGGAAGCGCAGCAATACCGGCACGCGCGTGCCGCGGTCGTGGAGGCCTTCGATGATGTCGTGCAGCGAAACTTCTTTGCAGGCCTGATCGTCCTCGAGCTTGACCGTGACATGGCCCTTGCGGTTCACGCCAAAAAATCCGTGTCCCCATGATTCGATGCCATAGAGTTCCGCTGATTGCTGCGGCGACCATGTGTTGGCGGATTCGCGCCGGCTGGCTTTGGTGGCGGCTGGTGTGACTGCGGGTGGGGTCATGGGAGGGAAATGTTGAGCGATTCGGATCCGAATTTCAAGTCAAGTCGGTGGCGCGGGGAAGGTCGGGTTGACGGCGCGCGGAGAGTGTGTCGCTTCAGCGCGATTTCCAATCCGGAAACTCCGATTGCAGTTGGTTGCGGTATTTTTCCGCCTGCGCCTTGTCGCCTTGATCGGTGAGCGCCTTGATGAGCCCGGCTAGTGCCTTGGGCTTGAGTTCGCGGTCTTCGTGGAAGTTGACGACGATGAGGTATTCCGCAGCTGCCTTGCGCGGGGCTTTGGCCTTCATTTCCAGATCTCCGCGAAGGATGCGAAGTCCGGCGCTGGTGCGGCCCTGTGGTTGGAGTTTCATCGCCTCGTCGGAGGCTGCGCGTGCCTCGGAGGATCGGTTGAGCAGGAAAAGCGCGCGGCCGCGGTCGAGCAGGGAGTCGGCCTTCCATGTTGGGTTGTCCTCGATCGCGAGAGCGTTGTCGGCAGCGATCAGCGCGCCTTGGGGATTTTTGGTTTCAAGCCTTGCCTTGGCGAGGTAGCGCCAGACTTCCTTGGGCGACGAACGTGGGTCATCGGGCGAAGCGATGAGCGAAAGGCATTGGGCCGCGAGGTTGAAGTCGCCGGAGTTGTAGGCCTGAATGCCGCACCACTGGAGCGCCTGCACCGGGATGTCGGAGGCAAAACCATTTTTGATTGCGAGTTGAATTTCGGCGGTGAGCTTTGGCGCGTCCTGCGCAGCGAAGTAGCCAAGTGCGAGGAGGATTCCGGCATGTTTGGTGTAAGCGTCGGGGCGCAGTGTGCGTGCGGCTTCGAGGTGCTTGACCGATTCGCTGGCCTTATTGCTTTTAACGAGCCCCCAACCGATCCAGTAGCTTGCTTCCGCGCGCAGGTTGGCGCTGAGGTCGCCGACATTTTTCAAAAGCCCTTGGTAGCGGTTCATCATTTCCGCGATGTTGTTTTCCTTGCGGCTCAGGCGTGCCGATTCGAGCCATGCGAGCGAGACCAGTTCTTTCGGTGTCGCGGAGTTGGCGATGAGTAGATCGTAATCGGCGAGTGCCTTGCGCGGCTCAGAGAGTTCGGCATTCGCCACCGCGCGTTTGGCAATCGCCGAGGCCACGCGCGAATCGTCCGGGAAGCGCGAGACAAATTCGTCGAACGAGCGGACAGCGCCCGAGTTGTCGCCGGCTTCGGCAAGGCACCATGCGCGTTTGTAGAGAAATCCCGGCAAGTTTTTTGCGCTGAGCAGGGATGAATCCACCTGCGAATAAATTTTGGCAGCCTTTGTGGCGTCGTTTTTGGAGAAGAACGCCTCGGCCTTCATCATCATCGCGGTGTGGATGCGCGCGTCCTTGGGGTAGGATTTTTTGTAAAGTTGCAGAAACGCATCGACCTGTTCCGGCACGAACTGACCTTCGACCTGGAAGAAACAAAGCAGGCGGTGGTAGGCGGCATCAAATCCAAGTTCGCTGTCGGCCTTGGCAAGGCGCTCGACTTCGCGAAACAGCGGCAATGCTTCGGCATAGGACTTCATGCGCATGTGCGCGCGGGCGGCGATCATCAGGCGCGCGCTTTCCTTCTCGCCGACAGCTTTCGATTCGCTGCTGCGGTAGATCCGCACCACCTCGCGGTAGTCTTTGCGCTCGAAAGCGTTGCTCATCAGCACGGTCTGCGCCTCGGCGCGGAAGTCCTCCATGCCTGGAGTTTTCATGATGAGGAACAGGTGGCGGTCGGAGTCGGTAGAGCGGCCGAGTTTGGCGGCGGCAAGAGCGGCGGCGAGTGCTGCCTCGCCGCGGACTTTTGGCGGTGCTTCGGAGGCGAGCACTTCCTCGAAAAGAACCAAGGCTTCTTGGAATTTTCCATCGGCGGCATAGAGCTGGCCGAGTGCAGTTTTCGCCTGCGGTGCGAAGTAAGCGCCGGCCGGGTCCTCAATGACTCTGCGAAGCGAATTGATCGCCTCGCGGTCGCGGCCCAGCATTCTATAACAATTGCCGGCAAGGTAATGCCCTCGCGGGCGCTCCTCGGGTTTTTCGGCGTTGGCCGCGTAGCGTTCGAACATCGGCGCGGCAAAAGCATACTCGCTGCGGTTGTAATGGTCCGCCGCCAGCGTGTAGGCCGCAGCCGCGACCCACTTGCCCCTGCCGTAGCGGTTGATCAGAGTGCTGAAGCATCGGCGAGCCTCATCGATCATGCCCGATTGGTAATGGCTGTTGCCAAGATACCACCACGCCTGCTCGGCCTTCGGGTTGTCGGAAAACAGGTTGAGGTAATCGGTGAAGATCATCGCCGCGCGCTGGTAATACTCCGTGCGGTTGGCGAGATCGGTCGCGGCTTGCGCCGAATCATAAATGTTTTTCCCGCGCAGAAACAAATCGTTGGATGAATCGCCGGCCAGCATGGGGTCGGCCATTTGCGCGCGGGGCACTTGGGCGATCGCCGAAACGCCCAGCGCGAGAATGAACGCCAGCGGGCGGGCGAGCGAGAAAATGGCGGAAATTCGTGGTATCATTGCTTGGTCGCGGGGGCCTGGGTCGCAAAGGAAATGTTCCAGATGCCGGCTTTCTGGCAGGTGTCGATCACTTCGACAATCCTCTGGTAGTCGACCTTGCCGTCGCCGCGGATCCTCACCGGTTGGTTCTCGAACTGCTTGGCGATCGCGGCCAGTTTTTCATGCAGCTTCGGCAGATCCATGTCGGACCCCTCGACGCGGATCACACGGTCGGGGAGGACATTGATGATGATTTCGCCGCGCTGGCGTTCCGGGTCGGCCCCTTCCTGCGCGGTGGGCACCGAGACATTGAGCTCCGTCTCGGATCGACCGAACTGCCAACCGATGATGAAGAAGCTCAACAGCAGCAACAGGATGTCGATCATCGGCGCCAGTTGCATGGCGATCGGCGGCGGCTGACGGTTGGAAAATTTCATCCGCGCGTTGAACTAGATGCCTTGCAGGTCACGGCGTTTGGCGGAGACGGCAAGCCCGCCATTTTCATCGTCTTGGCGTTGAGCATGAAGCAGGGCAACAAAGTGCGTCGCCGCCGACTCGAGTTCTGAAATGCAGGTGTGCACGCGGCCGCGGAAGAACGAGTAAAAGATGAGCGCCACAAGGCTGATCCCAAGACCGCCGGCTGTTGCGATGAGCGCCTCTGAAACACCGGCCGCAAGGCCCATTTCCCGCACGCCTTGAACGCCGCCGGTGGAGATCTCGATGAAGGCCTTAATCATGCCGATCACGGTTCCAAGCAGCCCGACCATTGGAGCGATCGCGCCAATGTCGGAGAGGTAAGTGATGCGTGAGGTCAGCAAGCCGGCTTGGCGCGAGCCTTCGGTTT
>Ga0208087_1000171_pt1 | contig 12520 bp, 12 predicted proteins | sample LakMenEpi29Oct10_FD_150745 | JGI IMG/M metagenome (GOLD analysis project Ga0208087, IMG submission 150745) | Freshwater microbial communities from Lake Mendota, WI - 29OCT2010 deep hole epilimnion (SPAdes) | ecosystem: Environmental > Aquatic > Freshwater > Lake > Epilimnion/Euphotic zone ... | reverse complement strand
CACCGCCGCCCCAGCCACTACCTCCGTCGCCCCAGTTGCCATGACGCGATCCACCGCGCGTGATCACCACATCGCCTTGTTGCCGCGAGGAGATCAGCACCAAAAGAATGATCAACAAAAGAACGATGACCGGAAACGGAAGACCCTCGTCGCGATCTCCACGCGTGCGGCCCGTGCCTTGGTATTCGCCCTTGGTCGCAGCGATCATTGCATCAATGCCCGCTGCCACCGCCTGCTCACGATTACCGGCACGCAGGCGCGGGGCGATCACCTCTTCGATGATCTGCTTGCAACGCGCATCGGGCAGCGCGCCTTCGAGACCATAGCCAACGTGGATCCGGATTTTCCGTTCGTTGACGAAGAAAAACAAAATCGCGCTGTTGTCCTTGCCCTTTTCGCCGGGCTTCCATGCTTCGAAGACCCGTTGCGAGAAATCGAACATCTCGCCTGTCTCCGGCAGCGCTTGAAAAATCGCCACCAGCATCTGCGACGAGGATTCGCGCTCGTAGTCCTCCAAGCGCTTGTCGATCGCCGCAAAGGCTGCCGGCCCAAGCCAGCGCGCCTCATCGTACACATAATGCGGAGACGGACTCGCGGGGATCTCCGCACGAGCAGTCGGCGCGGCAAACATCAGGCCTAGGCAGGCGAGCCAAAAGCAAAGGACCCACCTGCATGCATGGCGCACCAATGTCATTTCGCTTCGCCGGATTGACCACCGAAGTCAAATTTCACATCAGGCGCTTTTTCCGCACCGCTTTCAGCTTGGAAATACGGTTTGGGGTGAAAGCCAAGCATGCCCGCAAAAAACACGGCGGGCACCTTGCGGATGCTGGTGTTGAAATCCTTCACCACCTCGTTGAAGCGACCGCGCTCAACCGCGATGCGGTTTTCGGTGCCTTCGAGTTGCGCCTGCAAATCACGAAATCCGGCACTCGCCTTGAGGTCGGGATAATTTTCCGAAACCACCAGCAAGCGTTGCAGAGCGCTGCCAAAGGATCCTTGCGCCTTTTGGAATTCCTCCAACTGCTGCGCGGTCTCCGGTGCCTTGCTCGCATCGATGGTCATGCGTCCGACCGATGCACGGGCATTGACGACATTTTCGAGCGTCGTCTTCTCGAAGTCCGCAGAGCCTTGCACGGTCTTGACGAGATTCGGCACGAGGTCGGCACGACGCTGGTACTGGTTGGAAACCTGCGCCCATGCCGCATCGACACCCTGCTGTTTTCCAACGAGGCCGTTGTAAGTGGAAATTCCGCCAAGAATCAGTGCTCCGGCGACTGCAACGAGGATCAATAGGGTCTTACTCACGGTGTTGCTTACTAACAAATTATTCGTCTGCTGTCGAATCATTTTCACCCCGCACAAATGAGCTCACTCGTGACGCAGCGCCTCAATCGGATCCAGTGACGATGCGCGACGAGCTGGCATGAAACCGAAGATGATGCCAATCGCTGCGGAAAACACGAAGGCGATGAGGTTGATCTTCGGATCAAAGATGAATGGTGCGCCCACGACTTTGGCAAGGCTGTGGCAAAGCCCGTAGGCGAGCAAAATTCCGGCGAGTCCACCGACCCACGAAAGCGTCACCGCCTCGACCAAAAATTGCAGCATCACATCGCGGGCCCGTGCCCCGATCGCAAGACGAATGCCGATCTCGCGCGTTCTCTCGGTCACCGACACCAGCATCACATTCATGATGCCGATGCCGCCGACCAACAAACTCACCCCCGCCACCGCACCGAGCAGCGATGTCAAGATTTGCGTGCTGGAACTCATCGCCTCGGCAATCTGACGGGTATCCACCACCGAAAAGTTGTTCTGTTCGTTTTCAGCAAGATTCCGCCGCTCACGCATCAACAGCGTGAGGTCGGCGAGGATCCCGGCAGACGATAGTTCATCGATGCCCGCAATCTGGATCTGGTTGATGTTCTGCGGCGGCGGCAAGCCCGCGAGACGCCGTTGCATGGTGGTGATGGGAAGGATGATGTTGTCATCGAGGTCGTCACCAAAGCCCCCCACCCCTTTCACGGCCGTGACGCCAATCACCATGAGCGAGGTGTTGCGAAGCCGTATTTTTCGGCCTAACGCGGGCACCGATCCGAAGAGCTCCTTGCGGATCGTCTCACCGATCACGCAGACGGCAGCGCCCTTGCGAAGATCGTCCTGATCAAAAAAACGCCCTTCGGTCAGTTTCCATCCGGCGATGTCGAAGTACTCGGGCGTGGTGCCCTGATAATCGGTATTGCGAACATTTTCCATGTAAACCGCAGGCGCGCTACCCATCGCCAGCGGTGCCGCAGCGCGCACGCCACCAACCTGTTCGCGCACCGCTTGTACGTCGCTCAGGCTGAACAACGACACGCCCCACTGACCCCAACCCTGCCCGGGCCGAAGAATCACCACATTGCTGCCAAGATGGGAGATCTGCGACTTCACCATCTCGGTGGCACCGCGGCCGAGGGTCACCATCGTCACAACCGCCGCCACACCGATCACCACACCGATCACCGTCAGAAACGCACGGGTGATGTTCCGGCGAATCTCACGCAGCGCGAGGATGAAGGCATTGAAAAACATGAATTTCTAAACTTATAACTCTTAACCGATAACCTTTAACTCCCCACCCTCTCATCGCTCGCGATCAGGCCGTCCTTCACGCGGACCACCCGTTTGGCGGATGCCGCGACATCGTCCTCGTGTGTGACCATGATGATGGAAATTCCGCGCTCGCTGTTGAGTTTGCCGAGGAGCTCCATGATTTCGACGGTGGTTTTCGAGTCGAGGTTGCCGGTCGGTTCGTCGGCAAACAAGGTTGCGGGGTTGGTGACGATGGCCCGCGCGATTGCCACGCGTTGTTGTTGGCCGCCGGAAAGTTCCGCGGGCGTGTTTTGGGTCTTGTTGGGAATGCCGACGTTGACCAAGGCCTCGCGCGCCATTTCGCGACGCTGTCGCGCAGGGATACCGCGGTAAAGCAGGGGCAACTCGACATTTTCCAAGGCCGATGTTCGCGCGAGGAGATTGAAACCTTGAAACACGAATCCCAGAGCATGGCGGCGGATCAATGAGCGCTGATCCTTGCTCAGCGACTCGATGGCAATGCCATTGAAAAGATAGCTGCCAGCCGTCGATGTATCGAGGCAGCCGAGCAGGTTCATCAAGGTCGATTTGCCCGATCCGCTTGGGCCCATGATTGCCACAAACTCGCCCTGATCGATCCGCAGATCCACACCGCGCAGCGCATGAAACACCGCATCACCGCGACCATAGGTCTTGGCGATACCGCGCAGCTCGATCAGGGGTGCTTCGTTCATGGCTTGGCGGGCAGCGCGGCGCTGATGATGACCGGCAGACCTTCACGCAGCCCCTCTCCTGTCACCTCGGTGACGCGGCCATCGGTGATGCCGACCGTCACCGGGCATTCCACCGGCACGCCATCGCGCAGGATCCAGACTCGGGTCTCCTTGCTGCGCTCGGCAGGTTTTTGAATCGCCGGGCTTTGGCGCCAAGGGCGACCACCACCGGGCGACAAAGCCTGCACGAGCGTGCGCTTGGGGCCGGTTTTGTTGAGGAAATCCAGCACCGATTGCGGATCAAATCGCAAAGCGGCATTTGGCACCTGCAGCACCTGTTCCGCACGCGCGACGGAAATATCTGCGGTGGCGGTCATGCCGGGCCGCAGGCTCAGGTCGGAGTTTTCCACGCCGAGCTCCACATTGTAAGTCACGACATTGTTGGTGATCACCGATCCGTATGCGACCCGCTGCACCATCGCCTGGTAGGTGCGCATTGGCCAGGCATCGACCGTGAAACTTGCCTGTTGCCGGGCCGCGACGCGCCCGATGTCCGACTCGGCCACCGTCACGACCAAATCCATTTTTCGGAGGTCCTCGGCGATCACGAAAAGCACCGGTGCGGTGAAGGAAGCCGCCACGGTTTGGCCGACTTCCACCGTTCGCGAAAGCACGATGCCGTCGACCGGCGAACGGATGATGCTTTTGGCAAGATCGCGTTCGATTGCGCGGAGATTTGCCTGAGCTTCGTTCACCGTCGCTTTGGCGCTCTCGAGCTCGGCCTTCGAGCGGTCGACTGCCGCCTGCGCCGCGTCGAGCTGCGCCTTTGACGGTGTCTTGCCATCGCTCAGCCGCAAGAGGTCCTCATACCGCGCGAGAGTCGCTGTATTTTCGGTAAGCGTCGCCATGGCCAGAGTCACGCGCGCCTCCGCTGAGAGTAAAATCGCGCGGTTGCGCTCGGTTTGTTGGGCGAGCTTGGCTGTATCGAGCTGCGCCAGGGGTTGATCCATTTTTACCGTGTCGTTGATGTCGACCAGCACCTCGGAGACCGTTCCCGAAAGCTCGCTGCCGATGGTAACCTGGTTGGTTGGCGCGAGATTTCCGGTGGCGGTGACGGTGAGATTGATGTCCCCGCGGTCGATGTTCTCGGTTTTGAAGATAGGATCGTTTTCATGATCGTCGTTGCGACCGAAATGCCAATAGAGCAAGGCACCCGCAATCAGCACCAGCGCGGGCAGCAACCCTTTCCATAAAGGGTGCGCAGGACGCGCGCTGCGGATGATGTCCGGCAGATTTTCGGTTGATTGTTTGGGTTGCATGAAGTGAGAAAACGGAAACCAATATGGCCTTATGACCATCCGCCACCGAGGGATTTGTAGAGGTTGATGTATGAAGTGATGTGCTCGGCGCGTGAGGCAAGCAGATTGTCCTCGATGCCGAGCAGTGTGCGTTGCGCGTCGAGCACGGTGATCAGGTCGGTGACTCCCGCCTCGTAGCGTTGCTGGGCGAGCTTGGCCGCCTCGCGCGCGGATGCCACGGCTTTTTCGAGCGTCGCCAGTCTTTCACCCGACCTCCGACAGGCAATGAGCGAGTCCTCAACTTCGGAAAGCGCGGTCAGCACGGAGCCTCGGTAATCCTGCAACGCACGATCCAAGGCCGCACCGCGCGCCTCGATGTCGGCCCGGATGCGGCCCGCGTCGAAGATCGGACCGGTCACACCCGCAATGAGATCGGCCGCAGTTGTTTCGGGACGAAAAATTTTCTCCACCGCGAGCGAGTTGATGCCGAGCGTGCCGCTCAAATTGAGCGAGGGATAACGCTGTGCTTTTGAGGCATCGAGTTCGGCGATCGCCGCCGAAACTTTCCAACCCGACTCGCGCACATCCGGCCGCTGGCGGATCGTGTCGGCTGGGATGCCGATCGCAAGGTCGCGCGCCGGCACAGGAATGCGGCCGCGATTGCCGGCAAGGGCGGCATCGAAGGCACCCGGCTCACGCCCACACAGCAGCGCGAGTTGGTTGCGTCGCTGGGCAATCGATTGCTCCAGCGTGGGAATCGCCGCACGCGCCTGTTCGAGGCTCGCGTTGGCCTGATCCGACTCCAGCGAGTCCGCCTCTCCCGCCTGCTGCCGCCATGAGGCGAGTCGGGCGGTTTCCTCACGGCTCACGACGATGTCGCGCAGGACGAACAAGCGCTCCTCATCGACGCGCAGTCGCGTGTAAGCGATCGCAATTTCCGCCACGAGCGACGCCTGCACCGAGCGAAGGTTTTCTTCCGTCGCCGCAAGCGTGGCGGCAGAGGATTGTGCCAGCTTGCGGTTCTTTCCAAACCAATCGACTTCCCATGACGCATCGAGTGCGGCCCGACCCGATGACTGGGTCGACCATTCGTCATTCTCACGGTCGGCGTTGCCGAAGCCGCGAAGCGATCCGCTTAACGACGGCATGAGTTGCGCGGTCGCCTCATCGCGCCGCGCCCGAGCCTCGCGCACCCGCGCGGTCGCCGATGCAATGCCGGAATTTCCCGCAAGCCCGTCTGCGATCAGCTTCGACATTTGCGGATCATCAAACCGCGCCCACCAGCGAGCCAAATCCTTTTGCGGCGATGCCACCGGAAATCCCGCGTTGTTGATCCATGCCTTCGGCGGTTCGGTCCCTTCGCGGGGTTTGCTGCCGGCACAACCGACCACAACCCACGAAAAAAACAACAACGCCACCTGCGTCGAGTTTCGACAGCAAACTTCGCGCCGCTTCGCGGCCGCGTGTCGGTTTCGAAAATTTGGCAAAGACGTCAAAATGGTTTTCTGTTAGAAATCGAGGTAAATCTCGGTGCGACGGTTGACCTTGCGGCCGTCGGGATTGTCGATGCCGCTCTCGGTCACGTTGGGTCTGCGTGGTTGGCTCGAACCCTTGGCAACCGTGACAATCTGCACTGCAGCGACACCGGATTCGATGAGCAAGTCGCGCACCGACGCAGCGCGACGACCGGAGAGTCCTTCATTGTAATTCCTCGTTCCGAGCGCGTCGGTGTGGCCACTGAGCGTGATTTTTTTGGAAGGATCGGCGCGCAGGATTTTCGAAACGATTTCCAACTGCCTGAGCGTGCGGGGGTTCACCTCGTCTTCATCGAAACCGAAGTAAAGTGCCAGCGTGTCGCCTCCCGCCGGGTTTTTCACCAGTGGCGAGTAATACGCGTCACCGCCCGCAACGCGCCGCGCGTAATCCGCAAGCAGGCGGTCGAGGTTGACCTCACTCACCAGCCATTTGGCCGGACTTCCGGAATTTTGGAGCGTCAGCGCAACGCCCGCATCCTGCGATCCGTATGCAGCCTCGATGTTGGCGAGATAGCCTGCGAGATCGGGTTTTTGCAGCAGCGAGCGCAGTGGTTTTGATTTGCGCAGTTGATACATACCCTCTTCAAAAAGTATGCACAGCCCCGCGATCTTGGCATCGCTCACCGACTTCGGATCCACGTGCAAGCGCGCGATTTCAAACTTCTGGTTCAGCACCGCCTGCAAAAAAACATCGGCCACCGCGAGCGAATCATTGGCCGTTGCCAGCCCCGCATTTTTCCCATCACGCGAGGGTAAAAGAAATTTTTCCACCGACCAAAGCCCGGAGTCGTTGAGCAAATCGATCATGAGGCGCCCGCCGTCCGCAAGTTCGAGCACCCATCGCACGCGCTTGTTCAGTTCCAGTTCACCAACCTCGCGGATGCCGTCATGCGCGAGCTTGGGTTTCGTGGCAAGGAGGCCACGAAGCGCTTCGCGGTCTGCCTCGTCGAGAAGGGAGCTGCCAATAATTTTCTCCAACGCCCCAACATCGCCCGACTCCAGCGCCGCCGCAATGCGTTGCAACAATTTCAAGGGGTTCGCATCGTTCGCGATGACGGTTGCTTGCGTGAGCGGCGCTTCGGGTGCGATTGGTTCGGCGCTCGGCGCGGGCTCCGCGGGTGTTGGCATGAGCGCCGGTGCTTGCGGCTTGTCCTGGGTTTTTTGCGGCATGCCCGGGCGGACAAACCACAATGCAATCGCCGAAACGGCAAGTGTCCCGGCCAGACCAAAAAACCAATGGGGAGCTTTCATGAAAGGAGAAGGGCCGGACTGTGGGGTGATGAGTGAAAATGAACAAGATCACTTGTTCGGCCGCGCCGTTGCTTCAGCGTCGCACTCGGCAATTTTCGCCTGAAGTTTCACGATCAATCCGCCGCGCCACACTTCGAGCACTGCCGACCCGCCGACGCGCGAGCCTTGGATGATGCTGAAAAGTTGTTTTGAATTTTGAATGGTTTTGCCATCGATTGAAATGATCACATCCCATTGCTGGAGCCCTGCTGCTTCCGCAGGCGAGCCGGGAACGATTGCGGTCACCAAGGCGCCACTTTCCCCGCCATAATCAAGATGCGAGCGCAGCATCAGGTCGAGGTCACGCATTTGCACACCGAGAAATCCGCGGATCGGCCGACCGCGCTCAAGAATCTGCTCGATGGCATCGCGCACATCATTCGACGGTATCGAAAAGCCCACCCCTTGGAAGCCGGGATTCTGGCGATCGGGCGAAAAGATCGCGACATTGATGCCGATGATTTCGCCGCGGAGGTTCACCAGCGGTCCGCCGGAGTTGCCGGGGTTGATTGCCGCATCGGTTTGGAAAAGGTCGCGCTGGTTGTCGGAGATCGAGCGTTCCTTGGCAGAGATGATTCCCTGCGTCACCGTTTCGCCGAGACCGAACGGATTGCCGACGGCAAAGACCAACTGACCCACCTGCACCTGCGACGAATCACCGAGCTTGAGCGACTGGAAGGGTCCCTCGTCATCGATCTTGAGCACGGCGATGTCGAGCAGGCGGTCCTCACCGATCAGACGCGCGGTGTATGATTTCCCCCCGTGCAGCGTGATGCGAAATTTTTGCTGACCGGCTATGACATGATGGTTCGTCACGACATGGCCTTCCTTCGAAACGATCACGCCCGAGCCTTGGCCTTGAGTGGGCATCCGCCTTTCGTACACGCGCCCGAAAAAATCCGCGAGGCGCTGGGTTTGGATCCCTTGCGTGTCGATGCTCACTACCGACGGCACCACCGCGCGGGTGAGGTTTGCGTATTCGTCGTTGAGCCGCGAGAGCAACTCGACATTGCCGACATCGAGCGGCGGCAGTTCAGGCAGGGTGAACTTTTCCGGGCGTGGCTCCGATGTTTTTTGCGACTGGCCCGGCAGCCAGCCCGTGCTTTCGCCATTCGCGCATTTGCGTAGGGCGGAAACCGCTCCGTAGGTGACGAAAAAAACGGCGATCAGGAAGATGGGCTTGCGAATCGAGGACAACATGGCGAATTCGGACTGGCCGTAAATTGCCAGCATTTCCGCAAGATCCAAGCCCCGAAAAAATCGGCCTCAATGATCGAGCTTGAGCTTTCGGAGCTTGGGTTCGATCACAAAGCGGCAATAGGGGTTCTTGGACTTGTTTTGGAAATAATAGTCCTGATGGTACACGGGCGCCGGATAAAACTCCGAAACCGCAGCGATCTCGGTCACAATCGGGTCGTCAAACATCGACGCTGCTGCCGCCTTTGAGGCCTCGGCGGTCTTTTTCTGTGCTTCCGATTGGCAGAAGATCACCGAGCGGTACTGGGTGCCGACATCATTGCCCTGGCGGTTGAGCGTGGTGGGGTCGTGCAATTTCCAAAACCAGTCGAGCAATTTGCCAAAGCTGATTTTTTGGGGATCAAAAACCACCCGCACCACTTCGGCGTAACCGCTTTCGCCGCTGCAGACATCGTCATAAGTCGGGTTGGGCGCATGCCCACCCATGAAACCGGAGGTCACCGAATAAACCCCGTCGATTTGCTTCAAGGCCGCCTCGATGCACCAGTAGCAACCCGCACCCAAAGTCGCGATTTCGGCATTCTCAGGAACTGGCAGCAGCGTGGCGGGAGTGTGATCCATCGGTTTCTTGTCAGGTTCGCAGGAGGCTAGCAAAGGCAACATGCCCAACAGCGCCATCCAGCAGAGTTTGATCGCGGACGATTTCAAAGTGCGGGCAGTTTCGCACAAGTCGCAAATTTTACCACTCGATTCCGACCCCCTCTTCCGGGACCAGGACCTGCTCGCTGATCCCGAGGCGGTCGGCCTCCGCCAGCAAGCGCTCGACCGGTTCGTTGTGAGGTTCGTTGCCGAGTGGAAAAGTCCCGTAGTGCATCGGAATGAGCAATTTTGCGTTGAGATCGATGAAGGCGCGGGCGGCCTCCTCCGGGTTCATGTGCACATCGCGTCCGCTGGGGGATTCGTAGGCGCCGATCGGCATCAACGCGATGTCGATATTGTGCTTCACGCCGATTTCGGCGAATCCGCCGAAGTACGCGCTATCGCCGCAATGAAAGACGCTTTTGCCGCCAGCGCGCACGATATATCCGCCGTAATCGCGATGCGTGTCGTGAAGGAAACGCGCGCCCCAATGGTGCGACGGTGTATGGACGATCTCGAGTTGATCGAATGACAACTGATCCCAAACGCCCATTTCATAGGTCGCCGGGAACCCGAGTTTCTTCACCAACGAGCCGCTGCCCCGCGGCACCACAACTCCCTCGCGCGCCTGCAAAATTTTGAGGCTTGGCTTGTGCAGGTGATCGAAGTGCGCGTGCGTCACCAGCACGAGATCCACCTCGGGCAAGCCGTGCAGGTCGAGCCCGGGATGACGATGGCGTTTGACCGGCCCGTGCCACTTCGCCCAATTCGGATCGACGATCACCGAGTGCCCAGCGAACTGCAGAAAAAACGATGCGTGCCCGATCCATGTGACGCGCACCTTGCCATCTTCCGGCGGCGCCAGCACCGGCTCGAGCACATTTCCCGCCCGCCGGCGAAACATGCCGGGCACCACGCGATGACGCAAAAATTTCAAGTTGCGCACCGGCCAACCCTTTTGCGGCAGCAATCCGGAATAACGCGCACCCGGCGGCGCAAATGATGGATCATGATCCTTTTTCATTCACCCAAGCCCTTCGCGTAGACCTCGCCGCCGTTGAACACGATCACCATCGGCCTGCAGCACACCTCGCAATCGTAATCCACCTCCGCAGGCTGTTCCTCCGGCGGGGGTACCGCGACTTCGAAGAACTCAAAGCATGTCGGACAGGTGACCTCGGCAAAGTCCATGCCCCGAACATCGCACGAAAACCCCCAAGCGCCAATGCCCGATGTGGGACGCAAATGCATGAATTTGGCAAATATCCGCATGCCTGCGGGCGATTGGCGCCTCGATGTCCTTGGACCGGGTTGAAAGCGCTGTTGCCATGAGCAGTTGCTTGCCGCTTGAATGACTTCGATGAAAGCCATTGGCGCACGCAAATTTCTTCCGTCCTCGGATCCCTCATGCCTCGTGGAATTCGTGGCGAAAGATCCCAGATCCGGCCCGGGTGATCTGATCGTTCGCATTCATGCCTGCGCGGTGAATCCGGTCGACACCAAGATTCGCAAATCCCTAGGCGAAACGGTTCATGAGCCGCCGCGCATTCTCGGTTGGGACGCGGCAGGCACGGTAGTCGAAGTCGGCAGCGAAGTACGCGATTTCAAGGTCGGCGAAGAAGTCTATTATGCCGGTGACCTCACACGCTCGGGCTGCAACGCCGAGTTGCATGCGGTCGATGCCCGACTCGTCGCGCGCAAACCACGCAACTGGTCCTTCGAAGAAGCCGCAGCAGTGCCTTTGGCAGGCATCACCGCATGGGAGTTGCTCTTCGAACGCATGGGCGTGGATCCGCATGGCAAGGATAGCGGCAAGGCGATCCTGATCATCAATGGCGCGGGCGGGGTCGGTTCGGCGCTCATTCCCCTCGCCCGCGATGCTGGGCTCACCGTCATCGCTACTGCCTCACGGCCGGAAACCATCGCATGGTGCAAAGAACTTGGCGCGCATCAGGTGATCAACCATCGCGAAGACTTGATTGCCCAATCCGAGGCCTTGGGTTTCAACTCATACCCGTTCATTGCCAATTTGCATCAGCCCGAAATCCATTGGTCGGCGACCTCGCAACTCATCGCGCCATTTGGCACGCTCGGGCTCATTGTCGAGCCCGGCGAAAAACTTCAGCTCGGTGATCCGCTCAAGGCGAAATGCGTTCGCATCGCGTGGGAATTCATGGCCGCGCGAGCGAAATTCCAATCGCCCGATATGCATGAGCAAGGCCGCATCCTCGCTGCACTTGCGGAACGCTGCGATTCGGGGCGATTTCCAAAAATCCACACCCGCATGTTTGATTCCCTGAATGTCGAAAACCTTCGCACTGCACACATCGCGATGGAGCAAGGGCAAGCCCACGGCAAATGGGTCTTCAACTGTACGTCATTCCGATAAAAAATTCCAAAACCCATGACCGCACACAGCGAAACATTTTCCATCCACAGCCATGGCAAGGGCACGAGCGAAATCACCAACCATGTCGCCGCCATCGTTTCACGCGCGGCGATCCGTAATGGCACGGTCACGGTCTTCGTGCGCCACACCAGTGCCAGCCTCGTGATCATGGAAAACGCCGACCCCTCGGCTCGCCGCGACCTCTAGGTGTTTTTTGAAAAACTCGTACCGGAAAACACCCCGTGGTTCATTCACACGCTCGAAGGACCCGACGACATGCCCAGCCACATCCGCATGGCACTCACCCGAACGAGTGAGGTCATTCCAATCATCGACGGCCGCATGACCCTCGGCACCTGGCAGGGAATTTTTCTCTTCGAACACCGAAGCAGTCCGCACACGCGCCAGATCGCGGTCAGCGTGATCGGGGAGTGAGGGCTAATAAATCGCGCAATTTTTCGCCAATTACTTCTGCCGCTTCGCGCACGCTGATCGATCGACTGGCTTCGTTTTCAAGGCAACTCATCACCACCCCATCGATGCCGCAGGGGGTGATGGCAAAAAATGGCGGCAATGACTCGCGCGTGATGTTAATCGCAAAGCCGTGCATGCTGATCCATTTGCGCACGCCGACGCCGATCGACGCAAGTTTGCGATCGCCTACCCACACACCGGTAAGGCCCTCGCGCCTTTGCGCATCCACGCCAAAGGCCTGACACGCAAGGATGAGCGCCTCCTCAAGCGAACGCAAATGCGCGTGAAGATCCCTGCCGCGCGAGTTGAGATCGAGCACCGGATATCCCACCAACTGACCCGGACCATGATAGGTCGCCTGACCCCCGCGATTGGTTTCATGCACCCGGCAAGTGAGCTTTTCCGCAT
>Ga0208087_1000163_pt1 | contig 12887 bp, 16 predicted proteins | sample LakMenEpi29Oct10_FD_150745 | JGI IMG/M metagenome (GOLD analysis project Ga0208087, IMG submission 150745) | Freshwater microbial communities from Lake Mendota, WI - 29OCT2010 deep hole epilimnion (SPAdes) | ecosystem: Environmental > Aquatic > Freshwater > Lake > Epilimnion/Euphotic zone ... | reverse complement strand
ATGTTTCGGCAAGTCGCTGCGCGTTCTCGATGTTTCGCCCGCCTACGGCGACGACTTCGGCGTCGGGATGCGAGAGAACGCCGGGAATGTGGCAAACTTCCGCAAAGTTGCCGGTACCGATGACGGCAACGCGGAGTTTGTTGATGCTTTTCATTTGATGAATTGATGCCGCCTTTCAAGGAACCATGATTTTCACAAAGACCGACATTGAAGGGGTTGTTCTCGTGGAACTCGAGAGAAATGAAGATGCGCGTGGAAGTTTTTCAAGGGCATTTTGCGAGAATGAGTTTGGCGAGTCTGGTTTTCCCTTTCATGTGTCGCAGGCAAATCTGTCCAGGAGTTGTGGAAAGGGCACGATTCGCGGCATGCATTATCAACAAGCCGGCGTTCACGAATGCAAAATCGTGCGTTGCGTTCGTGGGGCGGTTTGGGATGTGGTCGTCGACATGAGGCCGGATTCTCCTACGGTGCTTCACCATCTTTCTTTCGAGTTGAACGAGGTCAACGGCCTTGCGCTGTGCATTCCTGATGGAGTGGCGCACGGGCATCAGGCGCTCACCGACGAGGCGGACCTCTTTTACCTCATGGATGGCGTCTACCGGCCCGGGCGCGAGGCAGGTTTGAGATACGATGATCCCACAATCGGCATCCGCTGGCCATTGCGGGTCAATAAGATCAGCCCGCGCGATCTCGAGTGGCCGCTGATTCGGGAGAACTGAATCGGCGTGTGGAATTTTTTTGGGATGATGGATTCGCCAAGGCTGAGCGTTGCGATTGTGGTTCCTTGGCCAGGGGGTGATGGGTTGACCCAATCGCAGGAGATTTCGCTGCGGCATTTGCGCGTTTTTTTTGGCGGTCACGACATTTATCTCATTGCGCCTTGGGGTGCGCGTTGCCGACTCAATGGCATGAGAATCATGCGCTTCAGGCCGAGGTATTTCGGCTCGGCGGCCGCTCATGGTTTGCTGCTGATGAGCAAGGGTTTTTACAAAAGGTTTAGAAACTATGAACATGTCATGTTTTACCATCTGGACAGTCTGGTGTTTTCCGACGAGCTAAAGGAATGGTGCGACAAGCCTTATGATTACATTGGAGCGCCGTGGTTCCGCTGCGAGGACAGCCCGTGGGTTGATCGGGCGAGGGTTGGCAATGGCGGATTTGCTTTGTTGAGAGTATCCAAAGCGATCGAGGCCCTTGATGCGAGGCATCGTTATATTCGGGAAAGTCGCTGGCTTGATTTGCATGTCATGTGGACGCCGGAGTTTGTTGCAAAATGGATCGAGCGTATGGCGCTCTGGTTTCCGAAATCAAAATTGCTCACCCGTTTGGTGGAGGAACGCAACAAGTTCATGGATCCGGCGTCAAACAATCGGAACAACGACATCTTTTGGTCGGACATGGCCAACTACTATCTTCCTGAATTTCGCGTCGCGCCTTTTAGCGATGGCCTTCGATTCGCATTTGAAGTCTCGCCACGCGAATGCTTGCGCATGAACGGCGGATGCATGCCCTTCGGGTGTCATGCCTGGGAGCGTTACGATCGGGAATTTTGGGAACCGCATCTTTTGCCATGAAGGTTGATTTTTTTCCGCCCGCGCCATGCGGCAAAGTGTCATGGCCGTGGCATATGCCAAAACAAAGCCCGCCCATGTTGCAGGGGCCCGCATCCGAACTTCCAAGGATCAGCCTCATCACGCCAAGTTTCAATCAGGCCGCATACCTTGAGGAAACGATCCGTTCGGTGCTTTTGCAGCGCTATCCGAATCTCGAGTACATCATTGTCGACGGCGGAAGCGATGATGGATCGGTCGACATCATCCGCAAGTACGCGCCATGGATCTCATGGTGGGTCAGCGAGTCGGACAATGGCCAGTCCGAGGCCATCAACCGCGGTTTTTGCAGGTCGACGGGGGAGATCGTCGGATGGTTGTGCAGCGATGATTTGTTGCGCCCCGACGCGTTGTGGAAGGTCGCGTTCGAGTTCCTGCGAGATCCTCAGGCAGATGTGTTGGCGGGTGCCTGCAGACTTCAGTACGATTGCGACGGAGGGCGGATGCTTGACAGCCCCGTGGCGGCACCCGAATGGGAATCGCATCCCTACTCGGACGGCATTTGGCAGCCGAGTTGTTTTTTTCGAAAGTCGGCGGTGGCGAGGGACTATCTGGTCGATGAGGGCCTCCACTACTGCATGGACAGGGAGTTGTGGTGTCACTTTGTGCAGCAACAGCGAGTGTGGCGGCGAAGCGAAGAGGTGTTGAGCCATTATCGCTACACGGGTAGCAACAAATCCGTCGTTGGAAATATGGCGATTGTCGACGAGTTGGTGTTGCTCTTCAACCGCCAGGTTCCTGCTTGCGTTTTTCTTGCCGAGATTCTTAGGGACATTTGGCTGCCCTTGGTGCTGCGTGGCATGAAAACGGATTCGGGCCCCAAGCGCATGGCATCGTCAGTTGGCGCAAGGGCATTGGCGTTTGGATTGCTCATATTGTATCCGAGGCAGCATGTCAGATATTTGCAGCGCGAAATTTACGCGTACAGCGTTTGGTGAACGGTCATGAAAGCGGCATTCATATCGACCATGGCCGGATCGCCGTGGGGGGGGAGCGAGGAATTGTGGAGCCGCACGGCGATGCGGCTTTGCGGCCTTGGGCATGAAGTCGAGTGCTCGGTGCCAAAGTGGAATGAGCCCATTCCGGCTCTGGAGAACCTTGCGGCCTGTGGAGCGAAGCTGCGGTTCCGACCGCGCCGAAAAGGTTTGTTGCGGCGCTTGACGGACAAGTTGATTTCCCGCGAAGGCATGCCCGATGTAGACGCGTTGTCGGTGCATTGGTTGCGCAGCTTCAACCCCGATCTCGTTGTCATATCACAGGGCGGACCGTGGGAGGGGATGCTATGGATGAATGCATGCAGAAAATTAAGGCTCAAGCATGCGGTCGTGGTGCAGGCGCATGACGAGTCATGGTGGCCGATGGACTCGTGGATCGCGGATTTTCGAAGCGGACTTGAGACTGCCGAGAGTGTTTATTTTGTCTCAAATGCCAACCGGCGTCTGATGGAGCTTCAGTGTGGCATGGAGTTGGTCAACGCCGAGGTTGTCAGCAATCCTTGGAATGTGGCTCATGAGTTTGATTTGCCGTATCCTGCGACGGATGGTCCTTTGAGGCTTGCCTGTGTCGGCCGCTTGGATCCCAAAGCGAAGGGTCAGGACTTGGTGTTGCAGGTCATGGCGATGCGGAAATGGAAGTCGCGTCCGATCGAGGTCGGCATTTTCGGATCGGGCCCTTGCCTTCAAAGCCTTGAGCGAATGGCAAAAATGTGTGCGGCCACGAATGTCAATTTTCTGGGTCAAGCCGACGATGTGCGTGGAATTTGGGAATCCTACCACGGCTTGCTCATGCCCTCGCGCTACGAGGGTCTGCCATTGGCGGTCATCGAGGCAATGTTGTGCGGGCGCATGGTGATTGCGACGGATGTGGCTGGAAATGCGCAGCATGTGCGTGACGGCATCGACGGTTTCATCGCAGAGGCACCGACGGTGCGGCATCTGGACGACGCGCTTGAGCGCGCGTGGCAGCGGCGGCACGAGTGGATGGCGATGGCAAATTCCGCTAGGGAAAGGCTGATCTTGGCATTGCCACAAGATCCGATCGGAGCCTTCGCTGAGAAATTGCTGAAATTGGTGCTCGCATGATGCGGTCATTGCAATTGCTTCCGAAATGAGGGCGAGCATTGTCATCGTCACGCGCAACCGCGCGCGACATCTGGCGGCAACTTTGGAATCATTGGGCGGTGTCGGAATGCCCGTAGATCTGGATTGCGAGCTGCTAGTGATCGACAACGGATCCGAAGATGAAACAGCGGCCGTGGTTGGTTCATTCCAGAGCAAAAGCCTGGTGGTGCGACATGTTTTTGAAGAGCGGCGGGGAAAAAGCGCGGGCATGAACCGGGCGTTCGCAGAGGCAAAAAGCGATTTCATCCTATCGGCGGACGACGATGTGAGGTTTCCCGAAAACTGGATCGGCGGAATGCTGGAACCATTGGCGGCGGGGCAGGCGGATGCGGTGGCGGGTGGCGTGGTGTTGGCTGACGAATTGCGGCGTCCGTGGATGACGACGATGCATCGCGCATGGTTGGCGGACACATGTTGGCTTGAGCGAGGCGCGCCAAAGTCCTATGTGGGTGCCAACATGGCAATCGCGCGCCATGTGTTGGACAAAGTGCCTCAATACGATGAGGCACTCGGCCCCGGTGCATTGGGTTATGGGGATGATGTTCTGTTTTCGTCGCAGCTATGGCATGCGGGTTATCGCATTGCGGATGCGCTTGATGTTTGTGTCGTTCACCATCCCGAAATTGATCGGCTGACGAAAAAATCATGGCTGGATGCCGCGTGGAGCCGCGGATTGTCGAGGGCCCATGTGGGTCATCATTGGGAACACTGGCCTTGCCGCGGAGGGAGGCTGAAAACTGCGCGCAGCGCGGCGGCACTCGCATGGTGGCGATGCAGGAATTCTCAAACTACTACCGAAGGATGCGACGAGTCGGAGTTGCGTTTGGTTTTTGAGCACGCCACTGCGGTCGGGCATTTGAGCGAATCGAAACACGCGAGAAATTATGAAAAAAACGGACTCAAGCGGCTTGGTGCCATGCATGGATGATGCGAAATCCGATCTGCTTGTGAGCGTTGTCATTCCCACCTATAATCGCGCGGATCAGGTCGGGGATGCCGTGCGAAGCGTCTTGAATCAAACATGGAGGCGATGCGAGCTGATTGTGGTTGATGACGGATCGACCGACGAGACCGATGAGGTGCTGGGAGAATTTGAAGGCCGCATCCGGCGTTTCAAAACATCAAACTGCGGCGTTGCGGCTGCCAGAAACCGCGGAATACAGGAGTCCCTTGGCGCATGGATTGCATTTCTCGACTCTGACGATCTTTGGCGTCCTGAAAAAATCGAGCGTCAGATGCGCGCTCTGGCCGAGCATGATGCGGTTGTTTGCTTTTGTATGAGTGTTGATGAGGATGGCTTGTCACTTGATGATTTGCCGTTGATGAATGCCGGCAACGATTCGGACGGATCAAATAATTACCCGCGGGGCGACTTCTCGATGTTTCTCTACCATCGCCATCCTTTCATCCAATCCATGTTGGTGAGTCGTTCGTGCCTGCGAAGCGGGAAGCCCTTTGACGAGTCCTTGCAAGTGGCGGAAGACACGCGCCTGATCCACCAATTGGTGTTGGCTCATGGCTTTGTCGCGCTCAACCAACAACTGGTGCAAGTGCGGCGCGGGCGTGCCATAGCTGGGTTGTCCGATGACATGGACGTAGGCGCGGCGTACCGCAGATACGATTGTTACCTTCGCGTGCAGGCGCAGGCATATCGGCGCTTGTCGAAGCGGCATGAGGCATCGGCGCGTTTTGTAAGGCGCAACATGGGTTATTTCTCCTCGCGGCTGGGCGAGATCGCGTGTGCGATCGGTTGTCGCGATGCGGCGTTTTCGCATGCACGCGCGGGGCTTGGCATGTGGTGCGGTTTGAAGTGTTTCATGCGCAACCTGCTGGTGCTGACGGCGTATCCGGTTTCGAAAAAGTGGTTTTCCAAAAAGTGGCGTGTGATGCCCGAAGCTTATGTGGTTTGATGAAAATTTCCGCCGTCCCGTGGGTGCGCGCGATTCGTCCGTAGTCGTGGTTGGATCAGGCGGCCGGCTGGGCAAGGTCCTCGTAGGCCGACTTTCGAAGCACCATCGGGTTGTCGCTCTTGACCGCGGCGATCTTGATCTTGCCGACGAGGAGTCGATCCGGCGGGTGCTTGGTGCGATCGATTACGGGCGGCTTTTTCTGACAGCGGCGCTGACCGATGTCGATTACTGCGAAACGCATCCCCGTGAGGCGTATGTGACCAATGCCGAGGCTGCGGGAATCATTGCGGAGGTTTGTGCAGGTAAATGCGCGCACATGACCTACCTGAGCACTGATATGGTTTTCGACGGATCGAATGCGATGCCGTATCGCGAAACGGATCCGACCTTGCCGATCAGTGTGTACGGCCACAGCAAGCGCGATGGCGAGCACCGGGTGCTTGCGGCATCGTCGGATAACTTGGTGGCTCGCGTTTCATGGCTGTTTGGTCCTTCGCGCCCTGGATTTCCAGAGTGGATTGTGCGTCAGGCGACAACAGGCGAATGCCCTGCGCTGCCAGAAGACAAATTCGCGCGACCTACCTACACGATCGATCTTGCCGAATGGTTGGAGGCCTTGGTGTTCGGACATGCGGAAGCTTCCGCATCGGGCGTGGTTCATCTTTGCAACGCAGGGACATGCTCGTGGAGGGAATGGGGCGAGGCCTGCCTTGGCCTGGCACGCATGACGGGAATCGCCAATTTGCCGGAAAAAATCAGGGGGATAACCCTGGATGAGGTTGAGGCATTTGTCGCATCGCGCCCCTTGAATTCCGCTATGAGTAGCGGACGCTTTACCAAGCTTACCGGTATCCGGCCCCGGTCCTGGTGCGAGGCATTACGTCATTTCGTGATTCAAAGCGGACAGTTCAGGGTTTAATGAGTGAATGCGTGACCTGTCTATGCAGATGCAAGGCGTGGTCGCGCACACCCAATCACACGCGTTCATGAGAATACTCGTCACCGGCGGCGCCGGATTCATCGGATCAAATTTCGTCAGGCATTTGCTCGGATCATCTCCCGGGGAGATGGGCATGCTCGTCGAGAAAGTGGTCAATCTCGACAAGCTCACCTATGCGGGAAACCGCGAGAGTCTTGCTGATGTTGAGGATGATCCTCGGCATGTATTTGCAGAGGGTTGCATTGGTGACACCGCGTTGATCGGAAAATTGCTGCATGAACATCGCATCGATTCCATCGTGCATCTGGCTGCAGAGTCGCATGTTGACCGCTCGCTCGACGATGCGGGGGATTTCATCAACACCAATGTGTTAGGGACGCAGCGCCTGCTTGAGGCGTTTTATCGCTATCTTGGAAAAAGCGGCCGTCGCGACGGGCGAATGTGTTCAATGGCCGACGGGGGATCCGGCGTTTTTCTGAATGTGTCGACCGATGAGGTTTACGGTTCGCTTGATGCCGGTGATGCGCCGTTTCGAGAGGATTCTCCCTACGCGCCCAACAGCCCGTACAGTGCCAGCAAGGCCGCCGCCGATCACATGGCGCGCGCGTATTTCAAAAGCTTTGCCGTGCCAGTGATTACCACGCACTGCTCGAACAACTACGGGCCATTCCAGTTCCCCGAGAAACTGATTCCCCTGATGATCCGCAAGGCTTCGCGTGGAGAGGAATTGCCGGTCTATGGCGATGGCGGAAACGTACGCGACTGGATCCATGTGTCGGATCACTGCAGCGCTTTGTGCGCGGCACTTTTCAAAGGTGTGCCGGGCAGCAACTACCTGATCGGCGGTCGCTGCGCGAAGAGCAACCTCGAGGTCGTGCATGAGATCATCGACATCGTGAAGGAAATGGTGCCGTCGCCGTCGCGTGCGGTGAACCGTGAGCTGGTGCGTTTTGTCGAGGACCGCCCTGGTCACGACCGTCGCTATGAGGTCGACCCGACGCGCATTGAAAAAGAGCTTGGTTGGCGCGCAAAAACCAGTTTTTGCGATGGCCTTCGGGACACCGTGCAATGGTATTTTGATCATGAGAAATGGATCCGCGGCATCGAGCACAAAAGTTATCTCGGGCAGCGTCTCGGACTGAGGGGAATATTGGAATGATTGGAAACATTCTCGCTGACGACATTGGAGTCATAGCAGAGCAATCCCCAACGCGTCGGGGGATCATCCTCGCAGGAGGAACCGGCAGTCGGCTTTTTCCGATCACGCATTCCGTCTGCAAGCAGTTGGTGCCGGTTTATGACAAGCCGATGATTTACTATCCGCTCTCGATGCTGATGCTTGCCGGGATTCGCGACATTCTGGTGATTGTAAATCCGCGTGATCTTGAGGGTTTTGCTTTGTTGTTGGGTGACGGTTCGCAGTGGGGGCTTGATATATTTTATGCTGAGCAAGAGCGTGCGGGCGGTCTGGCGCAGGCTTTCCTGATAGGTGAGGAATTTATCGACAACGAGCCCGTGTGTTTGGTTCTTGGTGACAACCTGATGCATGGCGATGCCTTGCCTGAGGCCCTGTTGTCGGCATCGGAAAGAATTCATGGTGCGACAGTTTTCGGGTGCGAGGTTGGTGCACCGGAACAATTCGGTGTGGTCGAGCTTGATGAGGATGGCGTGGCCGTCTCGCTTGAGGAAAAGCCCGATGTGCCGAAGTCGAATTATGCCGTGCCGGGCGTTTATTTTTACGATGAAAAGGTCGTTGATTACGCGCGTTGCTTGCAACCATCGGCACGCGGCGAGCTTGAGATTACCGACTTGAACCGCGAGTATCTAAAGCGTGGCGAGTTGAATGTCGAGTTGCTCGACGATGGCATTGCGTGGTTCGACGCGGGCCTGCCCGACTCCCTGGCCGAGGCTTCGCATTTCGTGCGCGGCATTCAGCAGCGCGATGGATGCAAGATCGCGTGCCCGGAGGAAATCGCTTTCACACAAGGGATGATCGATCGCTGCAGGCTCGGGGATTCGATCGTCAAATATGAGGGCACACCTTACGGCGAATACCTCAAGCAACTGTAGCGCATTTTGAAAATGACGAATATGGCGATTCAAAGTTCATGGAAAGGCCTGCGGCCGCAGGCGAGGTTGCGGTTGGAGACGAGAAACTACGCATCGGGTGATTTGTCCATGCGCGTCTTGGGCGATGGCATCGGTGTGACTGATGCCATCTCGGGCCGTGACGAGTTGGCGGACTCTTGGATCCCGGGCGTGGAGGTTTTTCCGCGCAAAGTTTACCCGCAAAAGGGCAGGGGACATTTTGCGGAGCTCGCACGATTGGATGATGGAGTGCTTTCAAAGATCGGCCTTATTCCGAGCCAGTGGGCATCGGCCTTGATGCATCGCGACAGCGCGAAGGGGTTTCACATTCATCCTCCATACCTGCCCGATGGTGCTGATCCGACTGCATGGTTCCATGGGCTCTATGTCGACTATCCCGATGATTATTCGCGCAGACCTTATGGTCTCGAGCAGTGGGATGTGATGTTTTTTCTGACGGGTATTTGCGAAATGATTCTCGTGGATGAAAGGGACGGCATGCCGCGGCGGGTGATGCGTCTGATCGTTTCCGGCGATACACGCTGCGGCCCTGATACTGGCGGTGTGGTGATTCCTCCAGGGGTGGGTCATGCGATACGCAGCGTTGGCACAGAGGATCTCATCATGGTTTACGGCACCAGCACCTCATTCAACCCGCAATGGGAAGGACGCATCGCAAGCCGCGTGGAAAGGGCGTCGCTGCCTGATGACTGGATCGACCACCTTGAGTGGGGGATTTGAGCGACAAATTGAAATTTTTTATCCCGATAGTGAAGAAGTAGAAAAATGAACATCATGAAGACAAAAAGCAAAGATGGAGTCAACAGGCAGACATGCGGCCTGATCATTGGAACCTTATTGGCATTAGCTGCCGGTTTGGTTGGTTGTGGAAATGGCGGCAGTTCGGCAGCCATTCCATCAGAAGCAAGGATCGCCGGTTTCGGCGGTGTCTTGTCGGCGGGTGATGAAGTGAAGGTGACCTTTCGCGGAGCCCCGGAGTTGGACACGCGTCAGAAGATTCCTGCCAATGGCAGATTGAGCCTGCCGACGGTTGGCGATGTGCAGGCAGCCGGCCAGACGATCGGCGGCTTGCAGTCGAATTTGATGGGGCTCTACCAGCCTCACCTGCAGGACCCGAATGTGCAGGTATCCCTGGAGAATGCGGCGGCGGGTGTTTATGTCTCGGGCGAGGTTCTGCGGCCGGGAAGGATCCAGCTTGATCGACCGATGACCGTGCTTGAGGCGGTGATGGAAAGCGGCGGATTCACGCGCATGGCCAATCCGAAGCAAGTCGTGCTGGTGCGCAATAATAATGGCAAAAGCATGCGCTATTTGCTCAACATGAATGACACACTCACATCAGCGCAGAGCAGTCCGTTTTACGTGAGGCCCTATGATGTGATCTATGTGAAACAAAGCGTCTGGTAAGGCGGAGTTTTTTGATGATCGCACTGCGCCCGTCTCACGGCTTGATCAAACACCAAAAACCCGACGGGAAACCGCCGGGTTTTTTTGGTTCATTTTCGGTTTGACAATACGAAAATATTCGTGACGATAATTCCCGTCATGAGTGAGCCGCTGGCATTTTTCCGAGCATTGGCCGATGAGACCCGCTGGCGGATTGTCCGACTGGTGGCGGACCGCGCGATGTGCGTCTGCGAATTGGCCGACATCCTCGAAATGCCGCAGTCATCGGTATCGAGCCATGTGCAGATCATCCGCAAGGCTGAAATGCTCGAGAGCGAGACCTGCGGCAAGTGGACTTATTTCCGCATCGCGCGCGGGCATTTGCCCTTGCTCAAGGCGGTGATCAAAAGCTTTCCCGGAAGCGGCTTGCGTGCGGCGGATCTGAAACGGGCGGAAGCGCGTCTGGCGCAACGCGAGAACAGTTGCTGCCCGGGGCCAGTGAAGCTTGCAAAATCGACTAAAACAACGATCAAGCCATGAACCTTTCCGAGCTCAAATCCCTCTTGGCCGAGCATTCGCAGCGACACTTCCGTTTGGCCTTGCCGGACGGTTCATCGGTGCCTGTTTCCTTTCACGTCACCGAGGTGGGCTTTGTGCGCAAGACCTTCATTGATTGCGGAGGCAAGCTTCGGGAGCGCTCGACCTGTCAGTTGCAGGTGTGGGTGGGCGAGGACTACGAGCACCGAATCGAGACGGGAAAAATGGCCGGGATTCTCGAAAAGGCGCAGTCGATTTTTCCCGATGATGGCGTGCCGGTCGAGATCGAGTACGAGGACCGAGTCATTTCGCAGTACACCATCGAAGGTTTTGAGCTCACGACCGATTCGGTTGTTTTGCGTCTTGCGCACAAGCACACCGAGTGTCTCGCGCCGGAGTTGTGCGGGCTGCCGTCGATTGGCCGACTGCCCGCGATCGGTGGCAAGTCTCCGTGCTGCGGACCAGGCGGTACTTGCTAAAAAATTTCACTCATTCACCAACCATGAAACCACCCGTCATCCTCATTCTCTGCACCGGCAACAGCTGCCGGTCCCACCTTGCCGAAGGCATCCTGCAAGCCGCGCTCGGCGACAAGTACCGCGTCGAGAGCGCGGGCTCGAAACCTGCGGGTTATGTCCATCCGCTCGGCATCAAGGCCATGGCCGAGATCGGCATCGACATCAGCGATCATCGCTCGAAGCACCTCGACGAGTTCCTCAGCGACCAGGTCGAAACGGTGATCACCGTTTGCGGCAACGCCGATCAGGCATGCCCGGTTTTTCCGGGTCAGCTGAATCGCCATCACTGGGGCTTCGACGATCCCGCGCATGCCACTGGCAGTGAAGAGGAGCAAATGGCAGTGTTCCGTCGCGTGCGCGATGAGATCCGCCGCGTGTTTAAGGCCTACGCCGAAGGTTTGCTCGATGCGGCAAAGCGCGTTTAGTCCAGGCATCTACCCAAAGTACTCAATGCCGAAGAAATCGCGCTGCTGCTGGCCATGCCCAACACTGCCGATTCCTTCTGCCTGCATGACCGCACCATGCTTGAACTCTTTTATGCCACCGGCATTCGGCGAGGCGAAATGACCCATCTGTTGCCTCATAAATCGGTTGACGTCAGGGGATAACTTTGATGACGCTGTTACTGATGAAATTTGATTTTTTGCGAATGTTGTTAGCCATTGCCATGTCCACTCATGCGACCGCTGGTGAGATCCGCAAATGGACAAACAACGAGGGCAAGGTGATCAATGCCGAGTTTGTAAGCAGCGATGGCTCTGAGGTGACCTTGCTGATGAATGGCAAAGAGATCAAATATGCGCTGAATAAACTCTCAGTAGCGGACCGCGAATTTGTTTCAAAACAGGCAACGGACTCGCCTAAAACCGACAAGCCCACGAAAGGTGGCAATGCCAAGACGGGATACATGAATCATGTGGAGATACGCGAGCCTGCCTATGCCACCGCGAAGGAATACCTGGAGGGAGCGAACGCGAAGGCGGTGTATGACGCTTTTGCCAAGGGCAATTTCCCCAAAGAATGGGATGCGAACAAAGGCTCGATCGAAGAAATGTTCTCTTATGACAATGGTGCGATGATTGTTTATTTGCCGGCTCACTATGATCCCGCCAAGCCTATGGGCGTGTATCTGCACATCAGCGCGAACGATGAAGGGCATGAACTTATAAATTGTCAGCCAGTCATGGATCGATTGTCCCTGATCTACGCGTGCCCCAAGGGAACCTCGAACAAGCAACCCATGATGCGCCGCGTAAAACTCGCCGTCGATGCCTTGGCTGCGGTCAAAAAACAATGGAATGTGGATGAAAAACGGGTTTGTGTGGGTGGTCTTTCAGGTGGCGGTCACATGGCTATGTTGACTCATGCCATGTTTCCGCAATGGTTCCGCGCATCGATCAGCCATGCTGCGCAGAGCTACCTGCCGGGGAATGGAGGCTGCGGTCATTTTCCCGGTCTCGCAGTGCGCGATATCACGGGGAAGGATTGCAAAGATCACAAGTGGGTCGTGATTTCCGGTGACAAGGATTTCAACTACAAGGAGATTCTCAAAACCAGCGCTGAGTGGAAAGCTGAGCGCGCCAACTATCTTTTTATCGATGTTCCAGGCATGGGCCATGTCAATGCCTCACCTGAGAAATTGGAGGAAGCGCTGAAATGGGTCGGCTTCTGATGTGTTAGCGCAGACGATCTGGGATGCCCTTTGATGCGGAAAGGGAAGATCGTGAAGGACAATGACTTTCATCGCCAGATCACCG
>Ga0208087_1000149_pt1 | contig 13489 bp, 5 predicted proteins | sample LakMenEpi29Oct10_FD_150745 | JGI IMG/M metagenome (GOLD analysis project Ga0208087, IMG submission 150745) | Freshwater microbial communities from Lake Mendota, WI - 29OCT2010 deep hole epilimnion (SPAdes) | ecosystem: Environmental > Aquatic > Freshwater > Lake > Epilimnion/Euphotic zone ... | reverse complement strand
TGTAATGTTGCTTTTAGTTTTGCGGAAAAATGTTTGTTGAATCGGAGATTTAAAGTTTGGAGGGTGTCGATAAACTATAGAAGTTATAGCTTAAAGTGCTGTTAGCTAAAGTAGCTACAGTTTGTGTGTGTCTTTTGACTTTTGCTTTTGCAGAATGGGAGAGTTATTGGACAAATGATTACAGGAGGTTGGAATGGAGTGGAGTGGAGTTTCATTTTTGTAACCGTTTGTTGTTACTCTTGACTTTATAGTTCCAAGTGGTTACTATAAAGTATACTGCTTTTGCTGATCTCAAAGTGGATCTTTGAATGGTGCTATGGTTGAACTAAAGCTTGAGGCTTTGTTCTGTGTTCCTTTTGACCAATTGGTAAACCCAAGGAACTTTAGTTTGCTGAGTTTGAGGAATCTGAGTGCAGATTCGCGAAGTGGTGATTGCTGCTAGAAATCGTTACATGTTGATTAATTAAATGGTGAACACATGGTCGCATGGTTTGCATAATTGAATAAATCACATGGTTTTACACATTGGAATTACATCATACAGTGTGACAGTGTGCTTACATATTTTTGGTCTTTAAATGGGGGTTTAAAGTTTTGTAAAATTTTGCAATGTTTTTGTTATTTGTCGTAAGGTACGAGCGGTCTTAATGACAAAAATTTTGTGGTTTTGATTGTTTTCAGTTTTGTCTCATCAAAGTTGAATAAAAATTTTCTTTCTGTCGTTGGACAGGACATTAAGTCATGGTTTGAAAGTGCCATGATTTCGCCTGGTTTGCACGAGCGTCGAGTTTGTTCTTTCGATCGTGATCAAATCAGTTGTAAATTACATCATTTGTACGAACGTCGAGTTTGTTCTTTCGATCGTAATCAAATGGTTCAAATTTTAATTTTGCGTTTTACGTTGAACGGGCTTGCATACTTTAGCGTGTTCGGATGGTCATAAAATTTAAATTTTAATTTGCTGGGGGATTGCAGTTTACACATGTACAAATTTCGTATTAGTTTCATGCGAGATCAAGCAGGACATAGACGATTGTGAACTTGGTTTTGGTGCCTTTGATCAGATGTTTTACATGTTGCTTTTATTAAATTTGTGGGGAAACGACTTGTCTACTTATGTAGTTGTGTCGTGTATGCTTGTGTTTGTTTCGGTCGCTGCTACGGTCCTCAATTTCAACGTACATGACGTCTAGTAGAGCGGTGTCGGTCGAAACACAATCATGGAAAATGTAATTCAATGAAAGAGTTATGGAGTGGGCCAAGGTTTTCCGTGGTTTTAATCCATATGGCAAAATATGTGGAATAGTCTCGACATATTTTTCAAGTGAAATTTTGAAAAATGTCCAAAGTGGTCATTTGTAATTTGCTTGGTTAAAGTTTAATTTGAAATCATCTTTAAGGATTTCTGAAAAGGGTGTGGGATGCTGTAGGATGCCGTCAGCCGTTTGTTACTGAATCAGCATCCGATTTGGAAATTACTTGATCATTGGCTGTCTTACAAAACAATGACGATGCTGTGGTGTTTTGGTAATTTTCCTGTGGATTTGAACTTGTAGATCTTCGTAGGTTCTCTTCGTTTCTTCAATTCGTTGAGCAGTTGAGATCCATCAGATGTTTTTGGTTTCTGAGGTGGATCTCTTGGCTTTGTTCAAGGCAGGGCATCAGAAGCTAGTGCAAGTCAAGACTTTAAATCGGATCTTGATGCCTATGCGTGTTTGATTCAGACTTCAGAGTGATGTCTGGGTTGACCTGCAGTGGGTCATGACTCGATTGTCGAAGGACAAGAATCTGTGATGATCTTTGTTTTCAGCCCGGCCAAAGTTCGAACCGAGTGAGGATTTTGTGCAAGTTGTCTTGTGTTCACTAGGGCTTCTCGGTTCCGTTGTGGGCACAAGGTTTGCGGTGTGTTTTGATCGGGATCATGCGTTCTCTCTTGACCTCTGTTATGGGAGAGTGTGGACATGGATCGGATCTAGCACGTTTGTCAAGCTGATCGTGATCATACAAGGACTGGGTTCCGCAATTGAGTAGGGATTCTTTATCAACCGTATCTCAATGGGGCTCCAATATGGATCAGGTTAACTGGGTTGAATCAAGGGCGTGCCCTTGGCTCGTTCAGATTGGATGGCCTCTTGTGTATCCGACTGTGAGTCTGGGTTAGTTAATTGTCACTCATCACGGTGCGTGGTTCAGTTTTGGAGGAATTTTGTGTGGGATGCTGTCAGCCGTTTGTTACTGAGGCAGCATCTGATTTCTTCGTGAACTACTTGTGGTGCATGCGTGCTTAACTTTCGCAGAATCATTGTGTCTGGCCGAAGGATAATTTGTCCTTTGCAGTGAGGATTTGTTGTAGAAGTTGAAGCCAATCTTATATCAACTCCTGTTTCGATTGATGCGATTATCACTTTATTATGGTTTGCCATTTCTGCGACGTGACTTTTGTCTACGGAGAATCCTTGCAGTGAGGATTTGGCGTAACCTCCTATTCCTGATAGGATGTGTAATCGGATCCAGGGAAGAACACCTGTGTTTGGTTCATGTCTTGTTTTGGTCTTCAGATGTGTGTTAGATGCTGTCAGCCGTTTGTTGCTGAGGTAGCGTCTGGTGTCTCTGATGTGGACCCAAATGGACATGTGGTGAGGTTGAGCTTTGTCAGATTTTTTTGAGGTGTAGCTCGGTAGTGATTTATGGTTTGGTTTTTTCTCTCAGTTTTGTGGTATCTGAGATTGACCATGGTTTGTTGAGATCCATCAGATTTCTGAGGTGGATCTGTTGTTCATTGTTGACATTGATTGTTTTGGATCCATCAGACTTTTGTTTCTGAAATGGATCCTGGAAGCGTTGTCGTTAGAACCTTCTCTTGCTGATCAGATTTCAACATGAGGGCGTCTGTGAAGCATGAACTCCTGGGTCATGGCTTCCATGATGAACTATTTAATTAAGAATATCTCCGAGTTGTTCATTGTCTTATATGACCACATAGCGATATACTCAGAGTCAGCTCGGCCTACGTTTTCCAAAGCGGATACAGAAACTGATTGTAGTTCGCAAAAACTCCATATGTTTCGTCGCGGCTTTCCTCTCCCATCATTGTCGACAGGATGACCTGGCTTCGGAGGAAAACGTATTGGCTTTGCCTTCTAGGGTCGAGAGCCCAATGTTGATCCTTCGGTTGATTTTATAGTTGATTTAACAACAACAACAATCCCCGGACATTGGTTCGGCAGGGGCAGTTTTTTCAGGACTGCCGCACAGCTCCCGTTTCAATCTCTTTAGGGGTCCAGACCGATCGTTTTTTTGTGTATCACTCTTTCGATCGTTCACATCGATTGCTCAATGTGAGATTGACAAAATTTAGGTCGGGCACGACACTTGTTGAGGTCTCACCCTCTCAGTAGTTTTCGTGTTTGACCCGTAATTCCGAAGAATTTGTCGAATTTGCGCTTTCGGCATGTCAAGACTGGTCCTTAGCATATGTGCTCAACGAATAGAGGTGTGTTTTCACCAAGTACACCTTTTCCTCTTATCTTTTCGACGTTCATTCAGGATGCTCTTTAGACTTATGTGAACGGTTAAGTCTTACGTATCATGCGTATGTCTTTTGCGTGTGCCGTGCGTCTTCGGAACCTACTAACAACAGTGGCCGGCTAGGACACAGCTAAGACTCTTCCGTGCAGTGCGGGACGCATAACCGGAGTCCGAACGGGGTGGCAAAGGATCCACTAGGTTCTATCTCGTTAAGGCCTAGCTATGAAGGATCCCTTCTTTCTCCCGTTCGCTGAGAACTACTAGTTACGAACATGTCATCGACCTCGGGTAAGGTATTCAGATTCATCAAGGTACTTTTGAGATGATGCCGGAAGTACTAAAGGCACGATTCATCGTTTTTCTTTTTGATGTCTTGAACTGTGATGTAAAACATGACACTGACTTCTACTCAGGCGGACTGATAGAACTTGTTTCGAAGTCACGACTACGTTAACCGTCCGCTATGGATGAACCGTTGAGGTTTTACAACGAATTACGTCATCTTTTAATGATCCAAGACGAGCTTGCCTGTCATTAATCCAGGTTGGTTTTTTGGGGGGTGACTTGTTTTTAGACTCTAGTTCGAGGTCTTCACTTACATTCCGGCCTGTTATTACGAAGGCGACCAATCCTCTTCATTAATGTGGTACAATTGCTGTATCTCTAGTGATCTTTGTATTAGCTGGTGCGAAGCCTGTGTCAATGCGCTATGACCCGGCACTTATGAGTATTGGTTGTCCTTCCATGAGATGGTTTCTTGGTCTCTTTCTCTGTAGGCTTGTTCCCGTCCGGCGTTGGCTGCAGACGTTTATACTGTGGCTCTCGGGTCTCTTGTCGGTCGGATTGAGACAGTGGAATCACCTATTGAATTGATACCGGTTCTTTGGAAACTTAATGTGTCAACTTTTGTTAAGATCCATCAGTTTTTCCGATTCCTGAGGTGGATCTCTTTGGTTGAGGCGGCGATTTGGGTGCTGTCAACCTTGTGTTGTTGAGACAACATCGTGGTTTCCGGAGGAGACCAATCCTCTACAAACTAAGTTCTGTGTGATTTGCCGTAGGTCGTTTAGTGAGTTTGCAGTGACTCGAACTTTCACAGACCTGTCTTCGGTGGGATCGGTCGAGATCCATCAGATTTTCTTCCGAGGTGAATCTCTTGTTCTTCAGAGTTGGAGACGGGTCACTGTTGAGGTCCATCAGACGTTTTCTGAGGTGGGTTTCTTCACTGAACGCAGTCGATGCTGACGGTTGTTTTCATTTAGAACTTGTTTGTGGTATCGTCGATGGTAAAATCGATCAATTACTTCTGGGTTTTGCCCACATTGTCTATACGAGGCAAAGGGAAGCGATTCACTTCAGATTGCTGGATCGTCTCCAGATTTTCTGTTAGGTGGTCATCGTCTTCAACGATACGCACATTAATGGCATGGCGTTCTAACATTCCTCAGAAGTCTTTCCTGTGTGAGAGATTGTTCATCCCTTCTGAAGAATGATTTGTATTTTACATGCAGATGACAATCTCTACAACGGGCCGTCGCCAGTTGTGCATTTTGTGCTCTGTTTGTGTGCTATCAAAAATGCTTAAACTTTGCGGTGCTGAAGGTTCTTCCTTCAGGTGATTGATGGGTGCTGGCAGCTGTTTCTGTGAGTTCCATCCAATTTGTTTTTGAAGTGGATCTCGGTGCTGAGCAGTATTTTGTTTGTTGGAGGTACACCAGATCGATCCGCTATGATGCTGTTGTCAGGCTTTGACTGATGCATTCAGTGGTTGAGATCCATTAGAGTTTCGAGGTGGATCACGTTTCTGAAGTAGCATATTGGATACTGTCAACCGTTTGTGTTGAAGCAGCATCGGTGCAACAGTTAGGGGTACGATCTTTGGATGCTGTCAACTTTTTGTTGGTGGATCAGCGTCCTGGTGTTTTCATCAGACTCATTGATTGTTGGGTCTCGTCCGAGTTGTCGGGAAGGAGTGCCCTTTGTTGAGGTCCTTCAGATTTTTCTGAAGTGGATCTCTTCCAATGCTGAGTGTTCTGAGATGAGGTTTGTCAAATGGTGAGCTTGCAGTGGCTCGAACCATTTGACGCGTGTCAGTGGTTGGTGGTGTCAGATCGTTGTTTGATTACTTACAGCTTTTGTTGAGATCCATCAGCTTTTAGGTTTCTGAGGTGGATTTCTTTGCTGGGCAACGTTTTGTTTCTAGCGATCTGCCATTGGCACTGATATCACAGTTTGTTTGTCACATTTGTTCGGTTCCTGGGTTCACTGATGGCGCAGGGTTCCGTTTGGGTGAGTGCGTCAGCTGTTGAGTTCCTGAAGCAACACCTTGTGTTTGTGACGATGTCGTAAAAACCGAAAACCTCGACTGGATTTTTCTTTTAGATGTCTCACTTCTTTTGAGGCTGGCCTGTGGACGCATCAGTATTGTTGAGTACGTCAGGTGTTGTCAGACCTATTAGCCGTTTGTTGCTAAGGTAGGTCTTTTGTTGGATCTATCAGCTTTGGTTGCTGAAGTAGAGCCTTCTTCGCAGTACCTCTCTGTTTTTCGAGTTGCAAGTACTTCAGTGGTTACTCGCATCACGTTTGCAGATTCAGTTGTGAGAACTTATTCTAAAACGGCGTTCATTAACTAAGGAATTTAGTTAATGGTCGAGCAAGTCTGAGATTCGACTTGTTCTAGGAGTGCGTGACCGAAGTAGACAAATCTTGACAAGTGGAGCCAGGGAAACGTGATCGACTTCCTGCTGTCGTCACCCAGATGGTAGTCTAGGGAGACAGTACGCTCAACACCGGCAGTGGTAGCCTTGTCGTAAATCGCAATGTCCAGGTGGTCCTCAACTTTGTTGCTGCTGTTTCTCCAGATCAGCGTTTCGTCAAGGATAGACTTTTCTGTATTGACTGCGAGATCGACACTGTTGATTTGTGGTTCGGTGTACGTCCTGTTGAGCTCTTTCAGCTGCTCAATTAGCTGTTTGAATCGATTGATTGGAAGAGTCAAATAGTAGTATGATTCTTCATCAAGATCGAATTCGGAGATTTGGATCTGAGTTGGTGCGCTTGTCTGGAGGACGGTCAGAAGCGTGATTGCGGATTCCTTGTTGATTCCAGTGACTGGGAAGCTTTTGTAGTCATTGTGTGACGTCATGAGAGCCTTCTCATCTTGGTTTGGTAGAATCGCGAGGTCGTCCGAACAGTATCTGCCTTTGGCCCATTCTGGCGCGAAATCGGGATTGCGTCCTCTCCATGGAACGTATTGTCCCAGATCCTTTTGCGGCTGGTTTGGAAGTTTGTTCCAGTATGGGACTTCTTCTTCCTTGTCTCTCTCTTTCTCTTCTGGGGGAAAGAGTCTTCTGGCACAGGCCGGTTTTACTCTTTGAGTGTTTGGAGACATTTCTCTCGGAAACCTTTTCTTCGGAGGTAGAGGGACTTGAAGGACTGGTCTCGGAGTGTTGGGGGTTTCGATGTATTCTGGTCGCGGCCTTTGGGGCTGGACTGGCAGTTTGTACTTGTTACCTCCTGCAGAAGTTGGTCTCATGTTGGGTTCCAACTTTGCTTCTCCGTGAGCCAGTGCGATGAGTCGTTCTTGTTGTGTCGTCAGGATTCCTGGCTGAGATTTTGGTCTAGCAGGAGTTGGCGAGCGACGTCTCCGAATGGCGTTTTGGCGCCTAAGGGGTGGCATACGATCATCATCTGAGTCGGAATCTCCGGATATACTTGAGGTCGGACGACGAATGCCGTTGTTGCGTGGGATGCAATCGTAAGCGTTGTCGGTTTTCAAGTAGACTTTCCGGTCTTTAACCTCAGATCTGGTTGCAGTGCCTGATCTTGTAGGTTTTCCGTCCGGTTCGGATTGCTCATGCGTTTCAGATGTCCCTTGGCGCAGTCGACTTCGTTGTGTCGGAGGGTAGTTGTATTCAGCCCGGCCATCGGTTTTCGTGGTGTGTGTAGGCTGAACGGTTCCTCCTTGTTCGAAGTTGATTTCAACTGGTGGTTGGTGACTTCCGAATTTGTAGTGAGTTCTGAACTGCACAACTGGTTGGAGTTGTTCTCGCCAGTGTGGGGTTGGCTCAGTACTTGCGTGTGTCGAACTGGTTGATGCCTTGGTGAGACTTGTTCTTCTGGGCGGTACAATGGGTTTGAAGTGTGATTCGTTTCCTTGTAGAGCCTGTAGGTTGTCTGAACGAGGGCTTCTTTTCATGTTCGATGGAGCAACGGTGAAGTTCCGGTTCGACGTTCCTTGTGTAGGTAGCGTCGTGATTGACTCATGTGTGGGGGTTGCCTGACCTCCACTTGAGTGATCGGCTAAGTTTAACGTCATTGCAGGACGTGATTCGATGCTGGGTCTACGTGAGTAGCGACTCGGCTGGGGTCTGCGTAGGGGGTGATCATCCGCTACGTCGTGACCTTTGTCTGATTCTGATTCGGATGAAGTCCAATCTCGTTGAATTTCTTTGAATTCCGATTGAGTCAGATCCTCTTTTGGAGGTTGTCGATCGCCGGTGCGTCCGAGCATCGGAAGGTATTTTTGTACCTTGTGGCTTACTTGGCTTACGAACCGTTTCGTGTTGCCATAGTTTACCGATGTGTGTGGTTTGTCAACCGGTGTGTCGGGCCGCATGGATTTGTCATGTGGTCGGACTGGTGAGGTTTTCCAGGAGAACACGTTAGCTTCTCGACTCGTTGCAGTGCGAGGAGGTGGCTTTGGTGGGGAGTTGTCCATCTTGGTGCATTTTGATGCCCTGAATAGTGCTTGAACTTTGTCAGGAGATGAGGAAGGTTGCTTCCTTTTGAACTTGTCCGTTAACCGTGTTTTCCCAGTTGACGTTGATGGTGTGGGGCTTGACGATTGAGAGGCTGCTTTTTCTTGTTGAATGTATCGCATCTCTTGTTTCTTGGATTTTTCCAATTTCGTCTTGCTTTTAGCATCCATTTCGTCGGATTTTTGTTCGCAGACAGTGACAGCGATTTCGATGAACCTTGACAATTGTTCGATCTTCTTGTCCAAGTCGAGTTGGGCTTGGATGAGTTCCAAGTGTCTGAGGGACTCGTCGAAGCTGGGAATGAACGATTTCGTGATTTGAAATGCATCCACTTGCTTTTTGAGTGCTTTCATTCGAAGTCTGTGTGTTTTGCGTTCTTCGTACCAGTCGTCCAGTTGGGTTAAGAGCGTTTCAATCTCTTTGTGTCGCAAGCTTTGGAATGTGATTATCTCGTGCATTGAGTTGGATCTCATTTCGTATCTCTTGGAATTGTTGAGTTGTTGCTCTGTCAGCTGGTGCAAATCTTTCATCAATCGGATGTTTCCAATGTTGATGAAACCGATCTGGTCGAGTAGTTTCATCCGTTCGATGTTCATTTTGGTGAAGTCATCGGAGGATACGCTGGTGCGTGCTGCGAGTTTCAACTGTTCCACTCGTTTTTGAATGTTGTTGATAGCTGAGAAGTTTTCTCGCAGGTTTCGTTGGGCGACGAAGTATCGGCTTTCGAACGTTTTGGGCTGGGATTCGTTTGGATCCAGTGATCGTTCGGAGGTTTCGAGATGATCGTTGCCGTCCAATGAGAATTGTTTGTCGCCTGCGATCACTTTGGTTCGCGGGGCCATCCGGTGAGGCGGAGTTTGCGTCGCTCTCAGCGGTGTGAAGGCTGACGAATGGAGATGTCTGACTGTGGACATGTTTTCCATGATGAATGCAGCTCGTACGTGGTCTGGTAGACCAGGTAGCCCGGCCAACTTAGTAAAGATTTTTGCTAAGTTGTCTGTTTCGATGTCGCTTGTGAGAGCTTTGATGAGTCTCTCGTGTAGCGGCATGTCGATGGCTATGAGCCTTTCCAACGGGCGAAAGAATCTGTCATAGATGACTGATCTTGCCGTGCCATGCAGTGTGGCGAAGGGTGTCTTCTGGATTGCGGACTTGTTTTGTAGGACATCGAGGTGTTCCGTGAAACAAGGTTTTGCAACTTGTACATCTTCGAGGATGTTCACCCAGGGGGATGCGTCAATCCATTCAGATGGTTTGAGCTCCTTGTGTTGGAGTTGGTAAGCTGCGGCAGCTTCTTGCCTGGCTCTGTAGAGCTTTTGCCATATCAGGTGGTAATGCACGTCTGTGACATTCAGTGTGATTTTTCCAATGGCTGTGAGGATATCCTTTGGGAGGTACACGTAGTTCGGAATGAAGACGTGGTTGAACCTTCCGTGAATGCCGAAGTCTTCAGCTGCGATCCAGTTTATGAATCGCTCTGCTGCTGGGTGGCGTGTTTGTGCTCTGATGGCTCTTGAGAGAGTCTGTACGCTTGCAGTGGCGTTGCTCATCAGAGGGTGGTTTGGGACCATGCTTCTGGCGAAGAAGTTGTACCATTGTTTGTGTGACCATTTGCTGAGGTCATTGTCATCTGGTGAAGAGCGGTTGAGTTCTCGGTTGTCTTCTTCTTCGTCTTCGTCATCAAACATGTCGTAATCACTGTTTCGTGATTGTTCGAGGTCGTCTGAGTTGCTCGGGAGTGAGAATGCATCAGACATGAACTTGACGTAGTCCCTGAACGAAACTTCGTACGATCGTGCCCAGTTGTCACGTACTTTTTGAAGTTTGTCCCGTTTCCGGCTTGGTGCTCGAGCTATTAGCTTTTGTGCTTCGAGTTCCCAGCGTCGGATTTGTTGAGAACGATCGATCAGATCTTGTGAGTCGTCAGGTTTGGCACTGAGAGCGAAGATTTTCCGGAGTTCGTCCGAATTAGCGCTGTACTCAGTGAGATCGGTGGGAGCGGTTGCTCGACCTTCGGATCTTTGTGACGCGGACCTTGAACGTCCTTCAGTCCGAGTTTGCTCGGTCAATTGGTCGGATCGACGTTTCATGCTGTCGATGGCCATTCTTTTGTGGTGGGCGTATGACTGTGCATGAGTGACTATCAGAGCACCAGATTGGTGATCGAACGTCAATCCCGTAGGTTCTCGACCATACTTGGCGGTAGCTTCGACGTATTTTCGGAATTCTTCATCATCGCTGTCCATGATTTGAGCGGCGGCACGATCAGAGATGGCTGAGACTTCTCGTGCGATCTCATCTTTTTCGGCCGTCGTTAGACGTGGTCTGAAGAGACGTGTTTCGTCAGTCATAGCTTTTGCTGTGGCTCGTTGGGAGTCGGTTGGAAATTTCCGTGCGATCTCCTGTTGCTCAACATTTCTCCAGTGGAGTGGAGGCTGGTACATGGATTCTATTAGTTTTGTGTCTAATAAAACTCTGATGTTTCCGTCCACTTTTTTCTTGACACGGAGAATGGAGGACATTGGTAGGCTTGCAGTGGCCTCTTGACTCATCTCATCCATCGATCCTTTGGGAGTGGATGTGTAGACTGGTCGATCTGTTCCGACCTCATCATCTTCTGCGGATGAGGAGGGTTGTGAGTACTTTTGGTACTCGGTAGTCAGTTTTTCGTCATGCCTAGGACGTGCGTCTTGACCGTCGTACCATGCTTCAAATCCGATTGCTCCGTTTTCGGCGAATTCGGTTTGGTAGGCTTTGAGAAGTGCATACTTCTCTGTGCTGATGGCTTGTCGGTAGACTTTTGGTTCGAGGATGGCTAGTTGCTCCAGTTGTGCGTAAAAACGGACGTTTTGGAGAGCTATCCACTTCTCGTAGGTCAGCTTGGACTCGCACGTTTCGTAGTACGTTTCGAGGTAAAGCTTGTCAATGTGTCCATCGCTCGTGAAGACGATTGGTATGTGGACGTTTTTGACGTATTGGAGGCTGTTGTCTGGACGATACATGCCTCTTTTGGTTCCGAACATCCGGAGATCTTGTTGCTCACAGAAGTATTCGTGGTGGGCTGTGGATGGTAATGCCAAGGCTGATTGCCAGAATCTCTTCAGGAATTCTGGATCTTGGAGATCGTCATCGGTTCCGATTTCGATCGATCGGATTTCGTCATCGTCGATCATGATTTGACATGCGTCAAATGCCGTGATTAGGGCTAAGCGGAAGTCGGGGTTCCTTTCTGCCAGTAAGGCGGTGGATCGTTCTTTCTTCAGCTTTTTTGTGGCCCATTTGGCCCAAGTGCGAAACATGCTGTGAAGTCGTCGCTCTGGGTTCGGTTCACGTGTTGATCGATCTGGCGAGCTGGAGGCTGCAGTGGCCTTGCCCGGGCTTGGACTCTTTGAGCTGAGGCGAGTGTGCGGTTCTTCCGCTTGTGTTTCGCTCAGAACTAACTTCAAGTCTTGGCCGGATCTCGAGTTCGATCGTGATCGGTTGGATTCCTTTGCTGATGCGTGATCATTGTCCTCGACCGCAATGGATGAACGTGAGTTTGGTCTCGAACGGTTCATCGATGAATGGCGGGAGGCGTCGGAACGAGATTTTGAGACTCTCGAGTTCGAACGTGATCTCGGTGTCAAGGCCGTTTCTGAACTTCGGCGTGACCTGCTGGGTTCAGTGAACGTGTCAACGAGTTGTTGCCCGGCTATGGTCTCCAATTGCTTGATGGTAGACACGGGTATATGATACTCGGAGAACCGTTCATCGTGCACTTGAACGTTCATCAGGAGGAGGACTTCATGTCCAGGTTCACCGTCAATTGACGTGGCCATGCCCCAAATTGTTGGGGTGGTCTCTCCATACCTTGTTATCTGGACGCGTGCATCCAGAAACATTTCCAATTCCTCTCTTTTGAGATGAACTTGGATGCTTCCTAAACGAAGTTCACTTGCTTGGGGGGGAGTGTCACTGCTACCCGCTTCCATTGTCTCGGAGTCTTCAGAAGAGCTGCGACGAGGCATAGTGAACCAACGAAGTTTGCTTCGTTTGCGTTTTGGGTTGCTTTGAGTTAAAGACTTGCGTTTAACCATTAGTGAGTAGTCTCGAACTAATGTGTCCTGGTTCTGTACCTTGTGGTATTACTAAAGGATCTTAAAACGGGCTATTTTAGTAGTACTCTTCAGTTGCAGTGACTGGTATTCCTGATACTAAAATGCTTTTTGTGAACTTTGCTTTTAGGCTATGTTTAGCAGTACTCTCAGTTGCTGTGACTGGTATTCCTGTACTAAATAAAGCCTTTGAACTTTGTTCTAAGTCTTTTTATTTAACTCCTATCAAAGAGAACTGGTAGAGGTTCGTCAGTTAAATACTCGATTTGATAGATTCCAATGGGTCTCTCAGGCGGTCTTTCAATCGTTAGGTTGTAATAAACTTAGATGCTGCAGTGGCTTCTTTTTATTACACTAACAGTTGTTCGTTGTTAATATAGTCTTAGAGAAACTTTTTCAAGTTTGTTGCTATTTTAACAAGGTTTTGAAAGATTGTTCTTACTCGATGAAATATTTTCTAAGTATGGGCTGAGGTCGATACCTTCTAAGTCCAGAAAACTTTTCGTGAAAAAAATTTCAGAGTGGTCTCTATGAAAATTTCTAAGTATGGACTGAGGTCGATACCTGCTAAGTCCAGAAAACTTTTTGTGAAAATTTTCAGAGTCTTTTTCTCGATTTTAACTCTTACAGTCGAGGGACTTGGTTAAAAGAGAAGTTTTGAGAACAAGTCTTTATTTCGCAGATGAAATAAAGCGCCGAGTCAATCAAGAGAGGTCCTGTTCAGTCGAAAGACTGTGTTTGACTGCCCTGTTCACTTGGTTAAAATACACAATGTTAATTTAGTTGTTACTATTTCACATTGCGCAAAGTGCAACAGAGTAAAATTAGATGTGAACAGTATCTCATTATAACTCTTGTAGCTTTCGTAGGAGAGCTGGCGCGTTTCATCATTGATTAAACGACTTGACAGACTTGGGCTGCAGTGGCTCCAACAAAACATTCACAGATGGCGCTTAGTGAAATTATTCGTAAATTATTTCGATTGCTTGTGACGCGTTGAAATCTGTTTACGAGTTCTTTCTTGAGCTTTTGCCTGTTTTATTCACTCTGTTTATGTTTGTGTCTGTGTCTTTTTGTGTCACTTTCTTGGTTACCAACAGCGCTGAC
>Ga0208087_1000145_pt1 | contig 13603 bp, 10 predicted proteins | sample LakMenEpi29Oct10_FD_150745 | JGI IMG/M metagenome (GOLD analysis project Ga0208087, IMG submission 150745) | Freshwater microbial communities from Lake Mendota, WI - 29OCT2010 deep hole epilimnion (SPAdes) | ecosystem: Environmental > Aquatic > Freshwater > Lake > Epilimnion/Euphotic zone ... | reverse complement strand
AACCAAATCGTTCGTGTTTATATCGCCCAAAAGAGAAAAATTACTGAAGGCGACAAATTAGCAGGACGCCACGGTAACAAGGGTGTTATTGCAAAAATTCTTCCAGCAGAAGATATGCCGTTCTTGGAAGACGGAACTCCTGTTGACATTGTGCTAAACCCACTAGGTGTTCCAGGACGTATGAACCTAGGCCAAGTTTTGGAATTTCATTTAGGTTGGTTAGCAAAATCAGGTTGGGATATTGAAGGAAGTCCAAAGTGGGCAGAAAACATTCCAGACAACATGAGAAAAGTTCCACCAAATACAAAACTTGCTACTCCAGTATTTGATGGTGCTAGAGAATCTGAAATCACAGGCTTAATGACCGCATCATTGCCATCTTCAAATGGTGATCGTTTAATTGGTGCAAATGGAAAAGCTCGTTTGTTTGATGGACGAAGTGGTGAACCGTTTCCAATGCCAATTGCAGTTGGTTACAAATACATTTTGAAACTTCTCCATTTGGTTGACGACAAGATACATGCTCGTTCAACTGGTCCATACTCAATGATCACCCAACAACCACTTGGTGGAAAAGCACAATTTGGTGGACAAAGATTTGGTGAAATGGAAGTTTGGGCTTTGGAAGCCTACGGTGCTGCATATGCACTCCAAGAATTATTAACAATCAAGTCAGATGATGTTCTTGGTCGCGTAAAAGTTTATGAAGCAATTGTGAAGGGTGAAAATATTCCAGAACCTGGAATTCCAGAATCCTTCAAAGTACTTGTTAAAGAAATGCAATCTCTAGGACTAAACGTAGAAGTTATGTCAGGAGATGGCAAAGCCATTGAAATGCGTGACACTGACGAAGACGTATTTAGAACAGCAGAAGAACTAGGAATCGACTTATCACGTCGCGAACCAAGTTCTGTAGAAGAAGTTTAAGAAACTAGGGACAAGGGCGGAAATAGAAAAATGTTAGATGTAAATAACTTTGATCAATTACGTATCGGCCTAGCTTCTGCAACCGATATTCGTAGCTGGTCACATGGTGAAGTTAAGAAACCTGAAACCATTAACTACCGAACCTTAAAGCCTGAGAAAGATGGCTTGTTCTGCGAAAAGATTTTCGGACCAACCCGTGATTGGGAATGTTATTGCGGTAAATACAAACGTGTTCGATTCAAAGGCATCATTTGCGAACGTTGCGGTGTGGAAGTAACCCGTGCCAAAGTTCGTCGCGAAAGAATGGGCCATATTGAATTAGCAGCACCTGTAACACACATTTGGTATTTCAAAGGTGTTCCTTCTCGCTTAGGTTATTTACTTGATCTTGCACCAAAAGATTTAGAAAAAGTAATTTATTTTGCCGCTTACATGATCACAGATGTTGACGTGGATGCACGTCATGAAGATCTACCTTCATTAGAAGCAAAACTTGATTCTGAAAAGAAGAAAATTACTAACCGTCGTGATAGTGATATCAACGCTCGTGCCAAAAAACTTGAAGAAGACTTAAAAGCACTAGAAAAAGATGGTGCTAAGTCTGATCAAAAACGTAAAGTTAAAGAATCAGCAGAACGAGAAATGAATTCAATTCGCAGAAAAATTGATGCCGAAATTGATCGCCTGGCTTTAGTTTTTGATCGTTTCAGAAACCTTAAGGTTCAAGATCTTGAAGGTGACGAAATGTTGTATCGCGAAATGCGCGATAGATATGGTCGCTATTTCACAGGTGGCATGGGTGCTGCAGCAATCAAGCGCCGCTTAGAAAACTTTGATCTAGTAGCAGAAGCTGCATTACTAAAAGAAGTAGTTCATTCAGGTAAAGGTCAAAAGAAAACACGTGCGTTAAAGAGACTTAAAGTTATTAATGCTTTTGATGCCACCACAAATTCACCAGCTTCAATGGTGCTAGATGCCATTCCAGTTATCCCACCAGATCTTCGCCCAATGGTTCAACTAGACGGTGGAAGATTTGCCACTTCAGATCTAAACGATTTGTATCGTCGTGTAATCAATAGAAACAATCGTTTAAAGAGATTGTTAGATCTTGGTGCACCAGAAATAATTGTGAACAACGAACGTCGAATGCTGCAAGAAGCAGTCGATGCGTTGTTTGATAACGGTCGTCGTGGTCGCCCAGTAACAGGACCAGGAAATCGTCCGTTGAAATCACTTTCAGACATGTTGAAAGGAAAGCAAGGACGTTTCCGTCAAAACTTGCTTGGAAAACGTGTTGATTACTCAGGTCGTTCAGTAATCGTTGTTGGTCCACAATTAAAACTGCACCAATGCGGTTTGCCAAAACAAATGGCATTAGAACTATTCAAACCCTTTGTGATGAAGCGTCTGGTTGATTTAAACCATGCTCAAAACATTAAATCTGCCAAGAGAATGGTGGAAAGATCACGTGCTGTTGTTTGGGATGTGTTGGAAGAAGTAATTACTGAACATCCAGTAATGCTTAACCGCGCACCTACCTTGCACAGATTAGGTATTCAAGCATTTGAACCACTATTAATTGAAGGAAAAGCAATCCAAATTCATCCTTTGGTTTGTACTGCATTTAACGCAGACTTCGACGGTGACCAGATGGCAGTTCACGTTCCACTTTCAGCAGAAGCACAAGCTGAAGCTCGTATTTTGATGTTGTCTTCTAACAACATTTTGTCTCCAGCTTCAGGTAAACCAATTACCACACCAACTCAAGACATGGTGTTGGGAATTTATTACCTAACCTTGCAAACTGAAAAAGCAAAAGGTGAAGGAAGAATCTTCTCATCAGTTGCCGAAGCTGTTATGGCATATGACCGTCACGAACTTGATTTGCAATCAGAAATCACAATTCGTTTAAGAAATGTTTACCCACCTCACGAACATGACACACCAAAAGGTTGGTCATTTGGTAAACCATTAACACTTAAAACAACACTAGGAAGATCTTTATTCAACGAAGCTCTACCTGATAATTATCCGTTCATTAACTCAGTAGTTGACAAGAAAAAACTTGGTGCAATTGTTACTGACTTAACTGAAAAATACCCAAAGATTCAAGTTGCACAAATTCTTGATCTTTTGAAAGAACTTGGATTTAGATGGGCAACCAGATCTGGTGTGACAATTTCTATCGATGACGTTCTTGAACCACCTAGCAAAGATGCGCTGTTGAAAAAAGCAGAAGATGTTGCAGCTAAAGTTCAAAAGAATTTTGAACGAGGCATGATTTCTGATGCTGAACGTCGCCAAGAATTAATTGATATCTGGACCAAAGTTACAGCTGAAATTGCCGAAGCAATGGAAAAGAATTTCCCAATCTCAAACCCTGTTTGGATGATGGCTCACTCTGGTGCTCGTGGAAACATGATGCAAATCAGACAACTTGCAGGTATGCGTGGATTGGTATCAAATCCAAAGGGTGAAATTATTCCTCGCCCAATTAAGTCAAACTTCCGTGAAGGTTTATCTGTGTTGGAATACTTCATTTCCACACACGGTGCACGTAAAGGTTTGGCTGACACTGCTTTAAGAACTGCAGATTCTGGTTACTTAACTCGTCGTCTGGTGGATGTGGCTCAAGATGTCATCATCAGAGAAGAAGATTGCGGAACTGATCGTGGTCTAAAAGTAATAATTGGTGAAGAAGGTCAAGATAAAGTAGTTCGTGCCGTTGAATTCGTTGACACCACAGTTGCTTCTAGAGTTTTGTCTGACGAAGTAAAAATCAATCAAGAAACACTTGCTCATCGCGATGATGAACTATCAATGAGTTTGATTACAGAACTTATTGAAGACGGTGTTACTGAAATTAAAGTTAGATCTGTATTAACTTGCGAATCTAAACTTGGCACTTGTGCTCGTTGCTACGGCCGCTCAATGGCTAGTGGCAAGTTAGTTGATGTGGGTGAGGCTGTAGGAATTATTGCTGCCCAATCAATTGGTGAACCAGGAACACAGTTAACAATGCGTACCTTCCACACTGGTGGTGTAGCAGGAGCAGACATCACTCACGGTTTGCCACGTGTTGTTGAGTTGTTCGAAGCACGTACTCCTAAAGGTGTAGCACCAATTAGCGAAGTAGCAGGCCGAATTCGTGTAGAAGAAACTGACAAAACTAGAAAGATTGTCGTTATTCCAAATGATGGCGCAGAAGAAGTTGCCTACCCAGTTTCAAAGAGAACCAGATTAATTGTGGAAGATGGCCAAGCTATTGAAGTTGGTCAACAATTAGTTGTTGGTGCAGTGGATCCTAAACAAGTTCTTCGAGTACTTGGACCAAGAGAAGTTCAAATTCATTTGGTTAATGCTGTACAAGAGGTTTATCGCTCACAAGGGGTAAGCATTCACGATAAGCACATTGAAGTAATTGTGCGCCAAATGCTTCGTCGCGTAACCATTATCGAATCTGGAGATGCAAATCTTCTACCAGGTGAATTGGTTGATCGTGTGGTATTTGAAACCGAAAACAGAAGAGTTGTGCAAGATAGTGGTAAACCAGGTTCAGGAAGACCAGAACTTATGGGTATCACCAAAGCATCTCTTGCAACTGAATCATGGTTGTCAGCTGCATCATTCCAAGAAACAACAAGAGTATTGACTGATGCTGCAATCAATGAGAAATCAGATTCACTTGTTGGTTTGAAAGAAAACGTGATTATTGGAAAACTAATTCCAGCTGGAACTGGTTTGCCACGTTATCGACATGTTCGAGTTGAACCAACCGAAGAAGCAAAAGCAGCAATGTATGCCTCAATGTCAAGTTATGACGATATTGATTACACCTCATTTGGTGTAGGTGGCGGACAAGCTGTGCCTTTGGATGATTTTGACTCAGGTGCAAATCAAAGATAATTTGAGAAGTTATTAAAGGCCTTCGAGAAATCGAAGGCCTTTAGTCTTTAGGGGTAATTTCTGTGCTAAATCCAAACAAACTTGAGAAGAATGACTTCACATTCTCAGTTAAGGCTTTTATGGCTTTAACAAAGATCACATCTTCACTTTCTTCAACTAATTCATCACTCGCATCTTCTTTCGAGTCGGTGGTAAATCCGTCTTTGTTAAGTTCATTATCAACATCAGCATCGATATTTTCTACAAGTAAGTTTGGGTTTTCATAAGTGAAATTTTTTCCTTCAGACCAGTTTGGGAATTCAACATTTATTGTTGAATTCTTATCTTCTAAGTTTTGTTGTTTTGTTGAGCCTTTGACCCGTTGTCCAGCAATAGTTGAAGATTCGTATTCAGTATTTATATCGACTATTCCAGTGTGAAGATTCTTGCCATCACTTGCAGTTTTTTCTGGGATCAAAGTTTGCGTTCTAGTTACTTTAGATTTTGTAGAATCAGTTGAAGAATTTTTGATTGTAAAATTCTTTGTGGTGTCATTCCATTTCACACTGCCATCATTTGTTTGAGAAGCATTTCCGTTTGCATCGATATTTGTTTGTGTACCATGCCAACCTGCCACATTTCCATCATCAGTTGCTCTGGTTTGAAAACGTAGAACACAATTAGAAGCACAACCCATGTATTCGTGTCCAATGACACCATTTCGTTCTCTAAAAGTGTCAATAGTTGCAACAATTACGCCATGAACATTTCCTGTTGCTGGATCTACTACAGCCCAACCACCAACACCATTTAATGCTTCTGCAGGTGGTTCGTATGCAGGAGTTGTTTCAGTAGGAGCTGGAGCACTTGTTTCAGTTGGAGTTGCAGGAGCTACTTCTTCAGCAAAAGAAGGTACTGCCATAAATACAGATAAAGTTAGAGTTAATAACATTGCAGACAATTTGGACAATTTCATAATTCTCCTAAAGATGTAATTGTAAGTGAAGCAGAAATAACTGTTTTAATCAATAACCGTTCGTCTTGGTCCGACACCCCAAGCAATGTAATTCCACATCCAGTCAGCAATAACACTTATTCGATTTCTTCCACCTGCAAGATAGAAAACATGAAGCGCTAACCAAGTAAGCCAGGCAAGAGTTCCATGAAGTCTTAATCCACCAGGCATTTCCACAACTGCTCTTCTTCGACCAATTGTTGCCATTTGCCCTTTATCAATATATTTAAATGGAGTTAAAGATTTATTATTTTTAATATTAATAATCTGTTTAGCAACATGTCTTCCCATTTGTAATGCCACAGGTGCAACCATTGGCAGCGGATTTCCTTTGAATTGTAAATGGGCTCCATCACCAATGACAAATATTCCTGAACTGGTTTGAAGATTTTCATCAATCTTTATTCGATTAGATCTATCCACTTCACCAAGGGATGTCCAGGTTGAGTGAGCAGCAACACCTGCAGCCCAGATAAATGTTCCACCAGAAAGAATTTCACCATTTTTTAGATGCACATCTGTTTCATACATTCGATCCACAGCAGAATCGGTTTTCACTACAACGCCTATTTCCTCTAATTCTGATTGAGCATGTTTTGAAGACTTCTCATGAAACATTGGTAAAACTCTGGGACCAGCTTCAACTAAAGTCACACTTGCTAATTTATAAAGATTTGGAAACTCATGTTTCATGCTTCGTTGTAGTTCTGCAACAGCACCAGAAATTTCAACACCTGTTGGACCAGCACCAATTACTACTACTTTTAAAGCCTCTTTTGGTTTATGCCCAGCTTCAACTTCTTCATACATTCCCAGTAATTGCTTTTTAATTAAACGAGCTTCCATGATTGATTTCATTTGTAAAGCGTTTTCTTGCACACCCACAACGCCATAAGTTGTGCCAGTGCTACCTGTTGCTAAAACTAATTGGTCGTATTCAATAGTTGCTTGATCAGACAAAGTAATTGTCTTTGTGTTTGGGCTAACTTTAGTTACTTCGCCTCTTCTAAAAGTGACTCCAGGAATTGCGGCACGAACTGGATAAGCAATGTCATCTTCTGGTAAACCACCTGTGGCTACTTGATACAACAGGGGTGAAAAAAGTTGGTAGGGATGTTTATCAATCACGGTCACTGCTAAGTCTTTGTTTTTGGAAAGTTTTTGGGCAGTAGTCAGTCCACCAAATCCGGCACCCACAATTACAACTCTCATAGGCTTAATTATGACGGCTTATTGGGGCATAGGCGAATCAAAATGGCCTCGAGTTTGCATTATTAATGTAGGTAAAAGTTATTTACTTGAATTAATTAAAGACATTAGTCGGTAAATCAAGTACCTCATCCATCACTCCTGATGGCTGAACCTTGTCGTATTGCATCTCAATTTGACTAAAGACGATTTTTCCTGAATCCGAGGTAATTGGTTTAAATAATCTGATCTCAACTTTTGAAATCACATCACTTCCCTCGGCACAGCTTGGCTCACAGTCATTGGCAATTGAGATTCCTGAACCTTTAGCTTCTGTGCTGGTCCAAGATGACCAAGTGATCTGATTAAGGATTTGACCTGCATCAGCACAATAAAGCACCAATTCAACCGGTTTTTGTTCAAAAGTCACACAATTAACTACATATAAATCAGTATCTAAGGCCTTGGGGGCAGGCGGATCGGCTTGAATACAACCCGAAAGCACGAGGGAAAGGGTCAGAAGGGGCAGAAGTCTCTTTAGCACAAAAGCAGGCTAGCGCCTAGGAACCCGACCCCCGATGTCGGGCGTGCCGTGGCTATTGCGTAAATTGGTATCTCGCGTCTCAAGTGAAAAAAGGGATTTTCCCTCACGCATTTGATCGTTAACTTTCAGCTAGATCGAAAGAAATAAGTACAAAGAGAAACTGGAGTAATTGCGTGCCTACGATTCAACAACTCGTACGCAAGGGTCGCCAAGAAAAATCGGCGAAGAGTAAAACACCAGCGCTTAAAGGTTCACCTCAGCGCCGTGGTGTTTGCACACGCGTTTACACAACAACTCCAAAAAAACCAAACTCTGCTTTAAGAAAAGTTGCACGTGTTCGTTTATCTTCCGGTATGGAAGTCACTGCATACATTCCAGGTGTTGGACATAACTTGCAAGAACATTCAATTGTTTTAGTTCGCGGTGGACGTGTTAAAGATCTTCCAGGTGTTCGTTACAAAATTATTCGTGGATCTCTTGATACACAAGGTGTTAAAGATCGTAAGCAAGCAAGAAGCCGTTATGGCGCTAAGAAAGAGAAAAGCTAATGCCACGTAAAGGTCCAGCGCTTAAGCGCCCACTAGTTTCAGATCCAGTTTATTCTTCACCACTAATTACACAATTAGTAAATAAGATTTTATCTCGCGGTAAGAAATCAACTGCAGAATCAATTGTTTATGGTGCATTAAATGGCACAAAAGATAAAAGTGGTACAGATCCAATTATCACTTTGAAAAAAGCTTTAGAAAATATCAAACCAACTGTTGAAGTTAAATCACGTCGTGTTGGTGGAGCAACTTACCAAGTTCCAGTTGAAGTTAAACCTGCCAGAGCAACAGCATTAGCACTTCGTTGGTTAGTTGATTTTTCAAGAGTGCGCAGAGAAAAATCAATGACTGAAAGATTAATGAATGAAATTTTAGATGCATCAAACGGCTTAGGTGCATCAGTTAAAAAACGCGAAGATACTCACAAGATGGCTGAAGCAAATAAAGCATTTGCTCACTATCGCTGGTAAGAAAAGGAAAAGGAAACAGTGTCAACAGGTACGCAGCTTGATTTAGCTACGGTGCGCAATATCGGCATCATGGCTCATATTGATGCGGGCAAAACCACAACTACTGAACGAATCCTTTTCTACACAGGCGTTAACTACAAAATTGGTGAAGTTCATGATGGTGCTGCAACTATGGATTGGATGCCGCAAGAACAAGAACGCGGTATCACTATTACTTCTGCTGCCACAACTTGTACTTGGGATGATCATTTAATTAACATCATTGATACTCCAGGCCACGTAGATTTCACAGTTGAAGTAGAACGTTCTCTAAGAGTTCTTGACGGTGCCGTTGCAGTGTTTGACGGTGTTGCAGGAGTTGAGCCACAATCAGAAACAGTTTGGCGCCAAGCAGATCGTTACAAAGTTCCTCGTATTGCATTTATTAACAAATTAGATAGAACCGGTGCTGTTTACACACGCACTTATGACATGTTGATTGAAAGATTGCACGCTCCAGTTGTGTTGTTACAACTACCAATTGGTACCGAAGGTGAATTTGCAGGAATCGTAGATTTGATTGACATGAAAGCTTATGTTTGGGACTTAGAAGCAAACAAAGGTGACGAATTTAGAACTGAAGAAATTCCAGCAAACATGTTAGAAGAAGCAAAAGCTAAGCGTTCTGAAATGATTGAAAAACTTGCTGATGTTGATGATTCAATTATGGAATTGTTCATGGAAGAAAAAGAACCAACAAGAGAACAAATTATTGCTGCAATTCGTAAAGGCACAGTTAACTTCTCAGTTGTTCCAGTAATTATGGGTTCTGCATTTAAAAACAAAGGTGTACAACAAATGTTGGACGCAGTTGTGAGATATCTACCAAGTCCATTAGAAGTTGGCGCAATTAAAGGTTTCAAACAAGGAGATCCTTCAGTTGAAATCGATAGAGCACCATCTGAAGACGAACCATTCTCAGCTCTTGCATTCAAGATTATGAGTGATCCTCATCTTGGAAAATTGACTTACATCCGAATTTATTCTGGAAAATTAGAACCAGGAACTTCAGTATTAAATGCAACAAAAGATAGAAGAGAAAGAATTGGCAAGATTTACCAAATGCACGCCAATAAGCGTGAAGAAAGAGAATCAGCAACTGCAGGCTTAATCGTGGCAGTTATGGGATTAAAAGACACCACTACAGGTGACACACTTTGTGATCAAGATAAACCAGTTGTTCTTGAATCAATGGACTTTCCAGATCCAGTTATTCACGTAGCAATTGAACCAAAAACTAAGAACGATCAAGACAAACTTGCTACTGCTATTCAAAGACTTGCTGAAGAAGATCCAACATTCCACGTTCGTGGAGATGAGGAAACCGGCCAAACAATTATTGGCGGTATGGGAGAGCTTCATCTAGAAGTTTTGGTAGATCGCATGAAGCGTGAATTTAAGGTAGAAGCAAACGTTGGTAAACCACAAGTTGCATATCGAGAAACAATCACTAAAAAAGTTGAAAAAGTTGATTACACCCACAAGAAACAATCAGGTGGAGCTGGACAATTTGCTCGCGTAATCGTTGATATTGAACCAAACACCACTGAAGGTGGCGGTTATGAATTCATTAACAAAGTAACTGGTGGACGTATTCCTCGAGAATATATTCCTTCAGTTGATGACGGTGCTCAAGAAGCAATGGTTAATGGTGTTCTTGCTGGTTACCAAATGGTTGATATCAAAGTTACTTTGCAAGACGGCGCATACCACGATGTTGACTCTTCAGAATTAGCTTTCAAAATTGCTGGATCAATGGCATTTAAAGAAGCTGCTCGAAAAGCAAATCCTGTTTTGTTAGAACCAATGATGGATGTTGAAGTAGTAACACCTGAAGATTTCATGGGTGATGTAATTGGAGATTTGAATTCCCGTCGTGGCCAAATTCAAGCAATGGATGAAAGAGCTGGAGCACGTGTTGTTAAAGCTTTAGTTCCATTAAGCGAAATGTTTGGTTATGTAGGTGACTTGCGTTCCAAAACACAAGGACGTGCAAGTTACTCAATGCAATTTCATTCTTACGCGCAAGTACCAGCTGCAGTTTCGCAAGAAATTGTTGCGAAGGTTCGCGGCGAGTAAGAAAGAAAGAACCGTGCAATTAGCAAACTGCTAATCGTCGGAATAAAAAAACGCAGGTCAAAGGAGAAGCAAAGTGGCAAAGGCCAAATTCGAGCGTACAAAACCGCACGTAAATATCGGCACCATCGGCCACATCGACCACGGCAAAACCACATTGACCGCGGCGATAACCAAGGTGCTACACGACAAATATCCGGATGTAAATCCATTTACTCCGTTCGACCAAATTGACAAAGCTCCTGAAGAGCGTCAACGCGGTATCACCATTTCGATTGCACACGTCGAATACCAAACTGAAGCACGTCATTATGCACACGTTGACTGCCCAGGACACGCTGACTACATCAAGAACATGATTACTGGTGCAGCACAGATGGACGGCGCAATTCTTGTTGTTGCTGGAACTGACGGACCAATGCCACAAACAAAAGAACACGTTTTGTTGGCACGTCAAGTTGGTGTACCTGCAATCGTTGTTGCATTGAACAAGTGCGACACAGCAGATCCAGATTTATTAGAACTTGTTGAAGAAGAAATTAGAGAACTTCTAACCAAGTACGAATTCCCTGGAAAAGATACTCCAATCGTTCGCATTTCTGCATTGAAAGCTCTTGAAGGCGATGCTAAATGGTCAGAATCAATCATGGAATTAATGACTGCTGTTGACACATTTATTCCAACACCAGTACGCGAAATCGAGAAGCCATTCTTGATGCCAGTTGAAGACGTTTTCACAATCACAGGTCGTGGAACAGTTATCACAGGTCGTATTGAAAGAGGACAAGTAAAGGTTAACGAAGAAGTTGAAATCGTGGGAATCCGCGAAACTTCACAAAAGACAATCGTTACCGGTATCGAAATGTTCCGCAAACTTCTTGACGAAGGTCAAGCTGGCGAAAACGTTGGTTTGTTACTTCGTGGAACAAAGCGTGAAGATGTTGAACGCGGTATGTGCGTTGTTAAACCAGGAACTTCAACACCACACACCAACTTCGAAGCTCAAGTTTATATTTTGAGCAAAGACGAAGGTGGACGTCACACTCCATTCTTCAATAACTACCGTCCACAGTTCTACTTCCGTACAACTGACGTGACTGGAGTTTGTGAATTACCAAACGGTGTCGAAATGGTTATGCCAGGAGACAACACTGAAATGAAGGTCGAGTTAATTCAACCGATCGCCATGGAAGACGGTCTTCGCTTCGCAATTCGCGAAGGTGGACGCACTGTTGGTGCAGGACGTGTAATAAAGATTGTTAAGTAATTAACAATCACATTTGACTTTCAAGCGGGACGGGCAAAACCTGTTCCGCTTGAAACCAAAAGCAAGAAACCGAAACTAAAAAGGAAGCAAAGGCGAAACCGATGGCCGGACAAAAGATCCGTATCAGGCTAAAAGCCTACGACCATGAGGTCATTGACTCTTCTGCAAAGAAGATTGTCGAAACTGTGACCAAAACTGGTGCGAAGGTTGCTGGTCCGGTGCCACTTCCAACTGAGAAAAATGTTTACGTAGTAATACGTTCACCATTTAAATACAAAGATTCTCGTGAGCATTTTGAAATGCGCACACACAAAAGACTTATCGACATTTTGGATCCAACTCCAAAAACTGTTGATTCACTAATGCGACTGGATCTTCCAGCCGGTGTTGATATTGAAATCAAGTTATAGAAGGTAGGTGACTAACAATGGACAGAAACGTTAAAGGTTTGCTTGGTGAAAAACTAGGCATGACACAAGTTTGGGATGAATCAAACAAGGTGGTACCAGTAACAGTTATTAAAGCTGGTCCAAATGTTGTCACTACTGTTAGAACTCCTGAAAAAGATGGTTACTCAGCAGTGCAATTAGCTTTTGGTCAAATTGATCCTAGAAAAGTTAACAAACCTGAACAAGGTCATTTTGCAAAAGCTGGAGTTACTCCTCGTCGCCACCTTGTTGAATTAAGAACACTAGATGCCAACAACTACACAGTTGGTCAAGAATTAAATGCTGATGTATTTACTGCAGGAGATGCAGTAGATGTAACAGGAACTTCACGTGGACATGGTTTTGCTGGTGTTATGAAAAGACATGGTTTCCATGGTCTTCGCGCTTCCCACGGTGTGGAAAGAAAACACAGATCCCCTGGATCAATTGGTGCATGTGCCACTCCTGGAAGAGTTTTCAAAGGTATCAAAATGGCTGGACGCATGGGTTCAGATCGCATCACCACAATTAACATGACTGTGGCAAAAGTTGATGCAGAAAACGGATTACTACTTATTAAAGGTGCAGTACCAGGACCAATTGGTTCACTAATCCTTGTTAGATCTGCTGCCAAGAATCAAGTTAAGGCAGGTAAAAAATAATGTCTTCTGTACAAATCACGACACCACAAGGTAGTGCTTCAGGTTCAGTTGAATTGCCTGCAGAAATTTTTGATTGCCAAGTAAATGTTCCGCTTATGCATCAAGTTGTGACTGCACAACTAGCTGCTGCTCGCCAAGGATCACAAAAAACTAAATCACACAGTGAAGTTTCTGGTGGAGGTAAAAAACCTTACAAGCAAAAAGGAACAGGAAATGCACGTCAAGGTTCCATTCGTTCCCCACAATGGACTGGTGGTGGACACGTTCACTCCATCGTTCCTCGCGAATATTCTGAAAGAACTCCTAAGAAAATGAAAGCTGCAGCACTTCGCTCAGCATTAAGCGATAGAGCTCGCGAAAATCATGTTCATGTTTTGAGTGCAATTGTGGAAGGCGACAAGCCATCCACCAAACAAGGTGTACAAGCGGTAAGAAACGTTGCTAAGGGCAAAAAAGTATTAGTAGTTGTTTCTTTGAATGAATTAATTGGTTGGTTCTCTTTGAGAAACGTAAACGAAATGCATGTTGTTTCTCCAGGACAACTAAATACCTAT
>Ga0208087_1000139_pt1 | contig 14047 bp, 8 predicted proteins | sample LakMenEpi29Oct10_FD_150745 | JGI IMG/M metagenome (GOLD analysis project Ga0208087, IMG submission 150745) | Freshwater microbial communities from Lake Mendota, WI - 29OCT2010 deep hole epilimnion (SPAdes) | ecosystem: Environmental > Aquatic > Freshwater > Lake > Epilimnion/Euphotic zone ... | reverse complement strand
TGTGATACTCAACGATTCTGTCTGCAACTTCTTCGTAACTACCAACAAGCGCAGTGCCAACGCCACCGCGGACCAGGCCAATGCCTGCCCACACGTTCGGGTGAATTTCTAGTTTCGAAAGATCGCCACCGTGTAAATCAAATTGTCTGCGTTGACCAACAGATTGTGTTTTCAAGAAATCTTCGCGGGCGGTGGCAATTGCGTCTGGCGACATTGAGTTCAAGATGTTGTCGGCAACGGCCCACGCTTCTTCACTTGTTGGTCGAGCGATGGTATGAAAGCGGATACCAAAACGAACCGAACGACCATGAGCAGCTGCTTTGGCAGCAACACGTTCGTGACGTTCAGTGATTGCGGCAGGTGTTTCACCCCATGACAAGTACAAGTCAACGTTTTCTGCCGCCACATTTTCCGCCGCATCGCTTGCGCCACCAAAGTAGATGGGTGGAATAGGTGAGGGGACTTCGCGTGTGGTGGCATCTGTAACTTCAAAGAACTTGCCTTTGAAACTAAACGGCTCACCAGACCATGCCCCACGCATTACTTGCACAAATTCTCCGGTGCGTTCATAGCGCGTCTCTTTGTCTTCGGTAATTCCAAACCGAGCGAGCTCTGCTTGCTCGGCGCCAGTCACAATGTTCACTATGCAACGCCCGCCAGACATGCGCTGCATGGTGCTAGCCATTTGTGCAGCCAACGTTGGGGTAAGCAATGCAGGGCGAAATGCAACAAGAAATTTGATGCGTGATGTGAGCGCAATGAGAGACGAAGTTGCCAGCCACGCATCTTCACAGCCCGTGCCACACGGAGTAAGCAGTGCTTCGAACCCTAAGTCTTCACATGCACGAGCAACTTGGGCCAAGTAATGGTGACTAGGGGAACGGTTCACAGATGTTTCATCTGGCAATACATCGCGTGAATCGCCTCCGGTAGGTAAAAACCAATTCATTTCAATCATGGTGTGTCTTTCTGGTGTGTGATTAGAGATCTAAGGGAATAAGGCGAATAGTGAAATAGGAAGTAGCGACAACGAGTGTCCAGGAGAAAACACCCAGCATTAGTGGGCGCATTCCGAGAAGACGCAACTTTTTGATGTTGACTCCAGCGCCGAGGCCAACAAGTGCCATAGCTAACAATGTCTTCTCAATGTGTTTGGAGTTCGTGATGATGTCGTCTGACAACACGCCGGTGGTTCGAACTGCGACGGCAAGAAGAAACAGAACAATGAACATAGGAAGAGGCGAGACTTTCGCAGAGTTTTGCGTTTGTGTTTTTCTTTTCACGATGTGACTATGGCGGTAGGCCATGATGGCGACAAGTGGGGCGAGCAATACAACGCGCGTGAGTTTTACAATGACGGCTGGTGAGAGTGACTGTGGTGAGTATGCGGTGGCACCTGCAACGACTTGTGCAACGTCGTGCACTGAAGAACCTGCCCACATACCGAAACGCACGTTGCCCATGTTGAACAGATGACCAAGGGCGGGAAGCGCAAAGATAGAAATGCTGCCGAAGAGTGTGACGAGTGCAATTGCATAGGTGGCATCTTCTTCATCACCGTCGACTGCACCCACCATTGCGCTCACTGCAGAGACACCACAGATGGAATAACCAGTAGCGGTGAGTAGCCCGAGACCAGGCGACACATTCAGTAAGCGCGCAAAATATTGTGTGCCGAAGAACGTGATAGCGACAACGGCGATCACCGCCACGAAACCACGACTACCGAGTTTGGCTACTTCATTGAATGACAACTGAAGACCAAGCAAGATGATTCCTGCTCGCAGAATGTGGCGTGCTGCGAATTTCAGACCTGCATCACACTGAGTGGGAATGACACCGATATTTCCCAAGACGGCACCAATGACTAGTGATGCTGTGAGAGGCGAGATGCTGCCCCACACCCAATTGATGTTGAACCCACAGAACACCGCAACTGCGGCGAACAGCACCCCAGGCACCAGCGGCCCTGTGCGGGTAAGGGAGATGTCCACCTTCAACATGGTTAGAGACTCTAACAAGAGCCCAGCCCCATGCGACTCAAGGCAGTGCTCGTAGAGTTTTCCCTTATGGAAACGAGCACCCAGCGACCAACGATGGGAGTCGTGGCCCGCCGAGCAGCTGTGTATTTGGCCCTGTTCACGGTGGCCGTCGCCCAACCATTGCTGCAGTTGTATGGCACGAGTGTGGCCGTTTTTGCCTCGGCCAATTACGAGGGCGCAATTGTGGTGGTCTTTGGTCTTGTGGTGCTGCTGGTGCCTACTGTGACATTCACTGCAATTGACGTACTCGTGTCGACGGTGCATCCGCGTCTTGGGCAATGGATGCACCGACTGTTAGTGCTCATTGCATCGTGGGCGTTGGTGCTTGTCGTTCTGCGCAACATCAGCCTTGGCCCGTGGGGTGTCGACTTGTTGTGGACATGCATGATTGCTGCTGCGTTGACATGGCTGATTGATCAACGTTCTGCGGTGCGAAGTTGGGTGACGTATTTGTCGCCGCTTTCAATAGTGGTTGCTGTGTCTTTTGTAGTGTCGGCAATGTCTGTGATCTCGCCACCACAAGCAGAAGTGCTGGCAATTGAGAAAGATGCGACGTCTGTAATGACTGCAGGCACACCGCGAGACCAGGTAAGTGTGGTGTGGATAGTTCTTGACGAAGCACCACTTTGGCCACTGTTAACAACAAGTGGTGACATCAATGCAAATCGGTATCCCGGTTTTGCAGAACTTGCCAAGTCGTCCACCTGGTATCGAAATGTTCTTGCAACTTCGCAAACCACCACAGATGCAGTACCAGCAATGCTGTCGGGCAAGTGGCCAGTGTCGAACACTGCTCCTGTATTGGTGAAACATCCCAAAAACCTTTTCACATTAATGAATGGTCATTTGGCAATGGATGCGCACGAAGTCGCAACAGCTTTGTGCCCGAAACAGGTGTGCAACAAGGTGTCTGTGACCGGTGGTGACCATATTGCATTCCCCGGCGGTACAAACTCGAGTGTGCCGGATACAACTGTTCCGACAGCAGAAGTTATTGCAACTCAACGCACGCCCTTTTCATCCTTTATGAAAGATGCCCTCGTTGTTGTCGGCCACAAGGTGCTACCCAAAGGACTGCGCGCCAGATTGCCTGCTATTGATGAAGGCTGGGGTGGCTTTGGTGCAATGGATAATGGGGAATTAGAGAACAACATTGCAACACCCACGACGCTGCCTGGACCAACAACAACATTGTCTTTAACTGAAGAGACAAAGCAAAAAGCGAACTCCACAACTGTGAAGCAATGGGAAAGCGGCGGACCGATGTCGCAAATTCCTGTGTTGGATGAAGTAATTGATCGAGCAGCACGCGCCGACCGTGCGACATTGCATTTTGCACATGTGCTGACGCCGCATCGCCCATGGATGCTGACGCCCGATATGCGTCGATCGCGCGCATTGAATACTGACAAGCGCAGTAACACCATTGTGGACAGAGTGCGTGATCAGTATCAGGCGCACTTGCTGCAATATGTTGCAACAGACAACATGATTGCCAAGATGATGACAGATCTGAAGCGTTCGGCTAACTGGAATCGAACAATGGTCATTGTGACTGCAGATCATGGAATAACTTTTGAGTTGGGTGAAAATAAGCGTTCAAAAATTAATGTACAAAATCCAGCAACGTTGGAAGACATTTATCGCGTTCCACTATTCATTAAGTATCCAGATCAAGTTGCTGGTGAGATAAATGATTGCACGGCCTCTCCCGTAGACATTCTGCCCACTGTTATTGCAGCGACCGGAATTGATGCTGGTTGGAGCGTCGATGGTGCCGATCTAAAGACATCTTGCCCTGCACGTACATCACGAACGATTGTGTGGCCGAAGGGTGAATTTACGATGGCTACATCGTTTGTCGATCTTGTCAAGCGTGTAGTTCGTTATGACGAATGGATTGATGCAGAGGGAGATGCGCAAGACATAGTTCGCGCAGGCCAACATGGCGACATCATCGATGGAGCAATCTTGGCTTCAACCGGCCCAGACATCACAGGTTTGTCGTGGTCATTACAAGATCGCGAAGATTTCAATGCAATCTCAGATCTTTCGTATTTCACCAACGGAGAGTTTGGTTTTGTACCAACACAAGTGGAAGGCACACTGAAGGCTACGCAAACCTTTGGACAAGATGCCGAAGGTGTCTTGGTGTACAACGGGAAAGCGGTCGGCATTGTGTCTGAACTGACCGGGCTGAAAGCAGGAGCGAGTACAACATTTCGATCCACACTCAATTGGATGTATCTGCATGGCCCACCTGTGGGGGCTGGCCTTGAGATGTGGGTAGTGCAGGGATCAGGTGCTGCCAGAGTGATTCAGCGAGTAGGCCCGTAGACCTGGCAAGTGCGCTGAAACGTGTCAGCCGTTGGTGGTGAAGCCCGCAAGAGCGAGGGCTTCATTGATGGTGCTGGCTCGGCGAAGCGTGATGCCTTCGGCCTTGTCTGGAGCACTGGCAGGAACAATGGCCTGAGTGAACCCCAGTCGAGCAGCTTCATTGAGCCTGCGCGAGAGGTGACCCACTTGACGTACTTCGCCGGCAAGACCGACTTCACCCATGACAACTAAGTCTGCTGGTAACGGGATGTTGGACACCGCCGACACAAGTGCGAGGCACAAACCAAGATCTGCACCAGGCTCCGTGAGTTTCACGCCACCAACTACAGACGCGTACACCTCGTGGCCTGCAAGGCTGACGCGTGCACGACGTTCGAGTACCGCAAGCAACATAGATAAACGACCTTGGTCGACACCTTGTGCACTGCGACGCGCAGGCACAGCAGAGTTCATCGGGTTAGTGAGTGCTTGCAATTCCACAAGCAAAGGGCGTTGACCTTCAATAGTGGGAACAACAACTGAACCAGGAACACCAGTGCGACGATCGGTGAGGAACAACTGACTTGCATCGGGAACACCAGTGAGACCAGTTTCGGTCATTTCAAAAAGTCCGAGTTCATTTGTGGGACCGAAACGATGTTTCGATGCACGCATGAGGCGCAATGCATTGTGACGTTCACCTTCAAATGAAAGAACAGTGTCGACAACATGCTCGAGCACGCGTGGCCCAGCGAGCCCACCCTCTTTGGTGACATGGCCAACAATGACAACTGAAATGTTTCTGCGTTTTGCTTCTTGCACTAATCGATGTGCGCAACCACGAACTTGAACAACAGAACCTGGCGACGAACCAAGTTCAGGATCGACAACAGTTTGAATGGAGTCGATAACTACTAACGATGGAGAGATCTTGTCGATAGCAGCGATGATGTTTGGCAATGACATCTCGGGTAGTAACCACAACTCTGGACTAATTGCACCAAGGCGATCGGCACGTAGACGTACTTGCTGTGCACTTTCTTCTGCGGTGACATACAACGAAGGACCAGTAGCACCTGCAAGTAACTGCAAGAGGAGTGTGCTTTTGCCAATACCTGGTTCGCCACCAAGCAATGTGACAGAGCCAGGAACCAAGCCACCACCGAGAACGCGATCGAGCTCACCAATGCCTGTGGGCACAGGATCACTTTCATTGGGATTGACATCACCAATCGGTGTTGCTTCACCGGGAGGAACTAGCGCAAGCCCGGCTGCAAGCGTGACGAATGATTCTTCGGGGCCTTCAACGTCTTCAACAAGTGAGTTCCACGCACCGCATGCAAGACACTTGCCTGACCATTTTGGAAATGAACCGCCGCATTCGGTGCACCGATGAACGAGTCGAAGTTTTGCCACGTACTGACCTTATAGGCGGGGTGTGCGTGTGCGCTTGTTGCGAGCATTCATCACCATCAAGATGAGAAACAGTGAACCAAGAACCCACAGAACAAGAAGACCAAGGACGAGCACTCGCCCTACGCGAGAGATGCTGGAGGCCACATCGACGTTGGTGACAGTGGTGGCAATATCTGTTGGAGTGCCATCGGTGGGTACACGCCACGTGATCACGCCGGCCCCTGTTTTGCCAGTGGTGGAGTCCACTGTTCCTGGCAAGCCTGCGATGAATGTAATTCCAATGGCGTCGCCAAGGTCTGTGCCTCGAGCCGCGATTTGTTCGCTAAAAGGTCCGCCGCCTAACAACGTATTTGTGGCGTCATCTGCAAACGCTTCAAGACCACCGTTGATTTCTAAACGGCCTGTGAGTTTCCATGTGCTGTTGGTGTCTTTGCCTGTGCGCGTCAAAGCCATGTCGTGCAGTGGTCCGCGTGTGCCGTTGATTTGCGACAACAAAGCCGTTGCTTCAGTGGGGCCATTAAAACTGTGTTGAATAACTAAAACGAGTGCACCGTCGTCTGAAGTACGAGGTCCGTCAACTGTCCATCCGGCTGCGACGAGATCGTCAACGCGAATATCGCCCTTTAAACCTGGCGCAGCCTTCACAATTTCAGCGTCGGCAATGACAACCACTCGGATGGTTCCCGAACCATTTGGCTGCACCCGCATGGACACAGATGTGTCGACACGACATGAAGCCAAGACGAAAGTTGCGGCTATCACCGCAACAATGCGCGATAAACGTGAGGATGTCACTCGGTAGTGGTTGCGGCGTCGCCAGCGAACGGTGGTTCGCTTGGTGCAACGATTCCCTCTACGGCACGGAACACAATGTGACGCTTGCCAGGATTCTCAGGGTCGTCTTCAGCGTCGACAACAATGATTTGTCCGGCATTGAATTGCTTGTAGAGAATCTTCTCTGACAAAGCATCTTCGATGTGGCGTTGGATTGCGCGACGCAGTGGGCGAGCACCGAGTTGAGGGTCGTAACCGAAGTCTGCAAGCAGTTCTTTAGCTGCCTGTGTGAGTTCGATGCCGAGGCCTTGTGATTCAAGCTGTCCGGCAAGACGCTTTGTCATCATGTCGACCATCTGTACAACTTCTGGCTTCGAGAGTTCGTGGAACACGATTGTCTCGTCGATGCGGTTGAGGAACTCAGGACGGAAGTGCGCCTTGAGTGCGTCATTGACTTTGTCTTTCATGCGCTCGTATGACATGGCGGAATCACCAGTGGTGAAACCAACATTGGACTTACGCAAATCAGCGGTACCCAAGTTTGAAGTCATGATGAGAACAGTGTTACGGAAGTCAACGCTGCGGCCTTGGCTGTCGGTGAGACGACCTTCTTCAAGAATTTGCAACAACGTGTTGAATACGTCTGGGTGTGCTTTTTCGATTTCGTCGAACAAGACAACCGAGAACGGCTTACGACGCACTGCTTCAGTGAGTTGTCCGCCTTCTTCGTAGCCCACGTATCCCGGAGGGGAACCAACCAAACGGCTCACGGTGTGCTTTTCCATGTACTCAGACATGTCGAGCGTGATGAGTGCTTGATCGTCACCAAACAAGAACTCAGCGAGAGTCTTTGCAAGCTCTGTTTTACCAACACCTGTTGGTCCGAGGAAGATGAATGAACCGCTTGGACGACGTGGGTCTTTCAAACCAGCACGAGTACGACGGATGCTCTGCGATACAGCTGTGATTGCGTTCTCTTGGCCGATGATGCGCTTGTGCAGTTCACCTTCCATGTTGAGCAACTTGGCTGTTTCTTCTTCGGTGAGTTTGTACACCGGAATACCAGTCCAAATGCTGAGTACTTCTGCAATTGCTTCTTCGTCTACTTCGTCGAACAAGTTGACGCCAGATGCCTTGATTTCAGTTTCTTTGGCAGCTTTTTCTTCGAGAAGTTCGCGCTCTTGATCGCGAAGACGTCCGGCTTCTTCGAACTGCTGATCTTCGATTGCCTTCTTCTTCGCTTCTTGCACAACACCAATGCGATTCTCAAGATCTTTGAGGTCGGGTGGTGTTTGCATGCGCTTGATGCGCAAACGTGAACCGGCTTCGTCGATGAGGTCGATTGCCTTGTCTGGCAGGTGACGGTCGGCGATGTAACGGTCTGCAAGGTTTGCAGCAGCAACGATTGCTTGGTCTGTGATGGTGACACGGTGGTGCGTTTCGTACTTGTCGCGCACACCCTTCAAAATTTCAATGGTGTGAGCAACGGTTGGCTCTTCCACTTTTACTGGTTGGAAACGACGCTCGAGAGCAGGATCTTTTTCAAGGTGCTTGCGATACTCGTCGGTGGTTGTTGCGCCGATTGTTTGCAATTCACCGCGAGCAAGCATTGGCTTGAGAATGCTTGCGGCATCGATTGCGCCTTCAGCTGCACCAGCACCTACAAGAGTGTGAATTTCGTCGATGAACAAAACAATGTCGCCACGTGTCTTGATTTCCTTCAACACTTTCTTCAAACGTTCTTCGAAGTCACCGCGGTAACGACTACCTGCAACAAGTGCGCCAAGGTCGAGTGTGTACAACTGCTTGTCTTTCAACGTTTCGGGAATGTCACCCGACACGATGCGTTGTGCGAGACCTTCAACAACTGCTGTCTTACCAACACCAGGTTCACCGATGAGGACAGGGTTGTTCTTTGTGCGACGAGAAAGAATCTGCATGACGCGCTCTAGTTCACGCGTACGACCAATAACTGGATCGAGTTTTTTGTCGCGAGCCAACTGTGTGAGGTTGCGACCGAACTGATCGAGAATTTGGCTGCCACCTTTTTCGCCGGCATCTTCTTTTGCGCCTGCAGCGGTGCCGCCAGGTGCTTCGTTCTTTGTGCCTGGGCCTTGGTAGCCAGACAGCAACTGAATAACTTGCTGACGGACTTTGCCGAGGTCGGCTCCCAACTTGACGAGAACCTGAGTTGCAACGCCTTCACCCTCACGCAAGAGGCCGAGAAGGATGTGCTCGGTGCCGATGTAGTTGTGACCCAATTGCAATGCCTCACGCAATGAGAGTTCAAGAACTTTCTTTGCACGTGGTGTGAAAGGAATGTGACCAGAAGGGGACGAGCCACCTTGACCGATGATTTCTTCTACTTGAGCACGCACGGCTTCAAGTGAGATGTTGAGAGACTCGAGTGCTTTCGCAGCGACGCCTTCACCTTCGTGGATGAGGCCAAGAAGGATGTGCTCCGTACCAATATATGAATGGTTGAGAAGACGCGCCTCTTCTTGGGCGAGAACTACGACCCTGCGGGCCCGGTCTGTAAAACGTTCGAACAATGGGACCACCCCGATTGGAATTGGTGGATATTGAAACAAAGTGTATCGGCTGGGAGAGTGGCTACCCCATGAGAAGCCGTAACCTAAAACCTGTGACAAACTCACCACTGCTCGGGTTGCCGACCATGGAAAATGACCGCCTCAGGGTGGAACAGGCACTTCTTGGTGCCGTGCGTACGCCTGATGCGTATCTCACTGAAATTGCGTCACACCTCATCTCAGCAGGTGGGAAGCGATTGCGCCCCGTTTTCACCATTGTGGCGTCGCAAATCGCAACCGATGGACCTGCTTCTGAGGAAGCTATTGCCGGTGGAATTTCGTGTGAATTAGTGCACCTCGGATCGCTGTATCACGACGATGTCATGGACGAATCCACCACACGACGTGGTGTTGACACTGTGAATGCCAAGTGGGGCAACCTTCAAGCAATTTTGGCGGGCGACTTCTTGTTGGCAAAGGCATCTGAAATTGCAGCATCACTTGGAACTGAAGTTGCTGCGTTGCTTGCCCGCACTATTGGTCACTTGTGTGAAGGGCAAATTGAAGAATTGCGTCACACATACAACGTGGCGCGCCCGATTGATTCATATCTCAATTCCATCGATGGCAAAACGGCGTCTTTGTATTCCACAGCTGCGCGCATCGGTGGAATCGTGGCTGGTCACGACCGTGCCACCATTGATGCGTTGACCACATACGGCACTGCATACGGCATGGTGTTTCAAATTGTGGATGACGTTCTCGATCTCACTGCTACAGATGCTCAATTAGGTAAGCCCGCAGGCCACGACATGGAAGAAGGGGTGTACACGCTTCCAGTGCTGCACACTCTTGCTGCTGGTGGTGCTGCTGCAAGCGAACTTGGTTCCATCTTGGGTAAGCCGCTCAATGAAGTGGAACGCGAAAAGGTGTTGCATATTGTTCGCTCGAATGGTGGCATTGCAACGGCGATTGAAAAAGCGCGCGCGTACGTTGCCGATGCTGAAAGCGCGTGTGATGCATTGCCGCAGAGCGCTACAACTGATGCAATGAGAAAGGCCACAGCTGCCTTACTTGCAACTGTGGCCTAACCCATATTTAGTTGTTATCTACGAAGTAGGTGAATACATCAGGGAAAGATGTACACCTCTGCTCGGCGGTTCTTTGCTTGTGACGTTTCGGACTTCTTTGTTGAAATTGGTTGAGAGTACGAAAGTGTGACAATTTCAATTGTTGCTTTTACTCCAGCTTTAACGAGTGCTGCTCTTACGGCATTTGCTCGATCACGCGAAATTGCGTAGCTGTATTCCGAAACATCACCGAGTGATGCGGAATGACCAATAACCACTACCCGGCTTGCATTCTCGGCGGCCTTAGCCAATTCAGTGATTTGATCTTTCGCGACTTTGGACAGTTTGGCTGATGCCATCTTGAACATGATTGGCTCATCGGTTGTGAGCAATGAGCCAGCTTCAACTTCGGCTGCTTTCACAGTCGTGGTCATAGTACGAAGAACTTTCTTTGTGTCTTCGTCAACGATGCGCACAATGCACCGACCGTTATTCACCATGAGAACACTTGTTGTGAGCGCTACACAGATTCTTGGAGTTGTGGTGCGGATATCAAGGTCTTGTGCATCTTTTGCAGAGAGAACTTTTAGTGCTGTATCTGCTTGTACTGCTTTAGGAAGCTTTGTGTAGATCTTCTTATCTGTGCGGGTTGTACCTGAAGATTCACCTGATGAAGGTGCTCCACCAGTGTCCTTGGTATATCCGCCTGTACCGGTACCGCCATCAGAACCACCTGTTGCATCGCTCGGGCGTTGCCATTCGGTATAGAAAAGGCTTGTTCCATTGGTGTAAGCAATACGTGGGTTACCGGTATTTGCAACGGAAGAACCACCACTAAGGAAGGTGCAGATTGTTTTCTCGGGTGCGCTGTAAGTGACGCGATCACTCACGCCGTTTGTTCCGTACGTGGCTGTGTATCCCTTTGTATATGAAAGTACAGCTGTTCGATAACCAAAGGACAAAGAAGTAGTGCTGTTACACATAAAACCAGATTTTGGCAAATCTGACAACAGAACTGTGATGTACACATTCTCAGCGGATGTGATAATTCCCATAACTGTTGCATTGACCGAGACAGCTCCTGCTGGTGCTGCGCCAATCGGTAAAGAAGTAAACCCTGAAGCAAATACAGATGTATCTAGAGTTCCATCTGTTTTGAGACGGGCCAAAATGATCTTGGAGGTATCGGCATAGGAAGCTCCCACCAGAATTGGTCGACCACCTGCGTCAAGGCGAAGAGAGAATCGCGCATCGAATGCATCACCAGCGCTAGCGATTGCGGTTCGTGATACAGCACCCGTGCTACTAATTCGCAGGATGTCGTAGCCCGATACATCTGAGGCGGCGGATGGGGAAGAACACAGTCCTATCTGGTCACGCTTTGTGTGTTCTAAACGCACCGCCCAGATTTCAGGTGAGGTGGCAGTTCCTGTTGGATCTGAAATAACTCCCGCAGTAAGACATTGTGCGCTTGAACCTTGTGCTTCGTTGAGGGCAACAGAAGGAATAGAAGTGTCAATTGAGAGATCATTCTTGAGAGCAACGAGCACAGTCGAATTAAGCGGGGCTGAAGCCATACCAGTACAGAGGAATGTCATCCACACTCCTGATGTTCGTTTCGCAAAAAGGTTGGCCGTCCCGATAAGCCAGGACGAAGGCGAGTACGCAGGCAATGCTGCAGCGCAGGCGGCAGTGAGAGTTGCGAAGGTAAAGTTGGCTTGTGCAGTTGGTTGGCCAGTTGCACCTCCGGTTGCGACCGCGACGATATTGCCTGTTCCACCTGAAGCACTTGAAACTGTCCACCATTTATTGTTGAGGTCAGAGACGATGTTCAAACGACGAGAGACGCCACCAATTGGGGTAGTCGCACCGGGAACCGTGACAACACCTGCCGTACCAAACGTCGTGTCAAAAGATTTATCTGCCTTTTGCTTCACCATCGAATAGTTGTCACCAGTTGCATTTTGATATGCGAAATACATTCCGCCATCTCGAGCAGCTCCGACTCCACCAATGGATAGACCACTGATTGCAGTTGGCGGAACGAACGTAGATGTTGATCCGACGCCTGGCGCTGCATCTGCTGCAGAAACAGAGTTAGAAGTGAAGGTTGCAATTCCGGCCACCATGGAAACTGAGATGAAAAGTGATGAAATGCGGCGCATGCCGTCCTCCGTATGGGTAATGGCTGTAATTCCAGCTCTTGCATACTAGACGGATTTTCTAGTTGAACTATAGGGATAATCGCTATTAACGCGCTTCGCGTGTCACAGCAGAGGCGGCTGCAAGGCCACTGAGAGCAGCACCTTCTATGCGCGGGCCGGCAAAAGCATCACCGGCAATAACCAAAGTGTTGGTTTCATCAGTCCAACAGGCGTCGGGCCACAAGTTCTGCGGAGTTGCGAAGCGCCATTTCTTCACCTGAGATTCGGTGATGACAGCAGAGCCCAGCCACGGTTGTGCAGCAGCGAGTAATAAGGCATGGATGTCTTCGGTGCTGTCTTCGAAATGTTGCAGACTCCATGCGGGGTTCGCGTGGAAGGTGAGTGCTGGCGAGGGGCTGATCCCTTTTGCATTGTTGTCACCAATAAATGAAAACACGTCATCGGGGTTTTGTAATCCACCTGGTGCTGGAACTTGGTGTTGTGAAGAGTCGAGCGTGACAAGAAGTCCAAGTGTGCGGTCGTAGTCAATACGTCGAAGGTCGGCAGGCATTTCGAGACCTGCAGAAAACATGAGTGAGAAAGATTGTGGAAGTGGAGCCGTGAGGATGACACGATCCGCAACATGCGCAACACCGTCATCTGTTGTGATGTGCCATTCATCGTCAACGCGACTCATAGAAAAGACAAGTGAACTGCAACGAACATCGAGACCAATCGCAAGATGTTTTGCAATTGATGTCATGCCGTTAGCGCCCACGTAACGAGGGTGTCCGTCGTCTGAAGTAAAACCACGACACCATTCGTGCACTACGCCGGCTGAAAGCCAAGTATCTACATGTGATTGAAACACTGCATCTCGCACAGTGAAGAATTGCGCGCCATGATCTAACACCGCTGTACCAACACGTCGTGTTGCTAAGCGACCACCAACACTGCGACCTTTATCGAACACAATGACATCGTGCCCAGCTTGAACACATGACTGTGCTGCCATGAGACCAGATAAACCTGCGCCAACGATGATGATTCGCATATTTAGACAGCTACGGCTGCTGCGTGACCATATGGTACGAACACTTTTTCAGCGCGACCGAGAAACTCGAGCAAGATGCGATTGAAAGTGGATGCATGCTCAATGTGTAAACCATGTGCACCACCACTAATGACAACTAGTTCTGCAGTGGGAATAAGTGAAGCAATTTCTTCGGCATCGCCACGCGGCGTAAGAACATCTTGATTACCGACAACAACCATGGTGGGGCACACAATGTTTGCAAGTTCTGTATTGAGTGCGCCGTCATCTGTGGAAAGGATTGCTTTTACTTGTGAAACGAATGCGTTTGCTGGATTGAACAATTGCAGTGGGCCCATCCATCCGAGCGCCGGCAATACGCGACGAAATGAACGTGGGCCAATCATCCAACGCGCTGCTTCTTTACCAACAGCGGCCATACCTTCTGTTTCAGCAGTGGTGGCCCATGATTGCAGCAGTTCTTCACGCCAGGCGTGGTTGCGACATGCCGTTGCAACGAGTGTGAGCGAGCGCACTCTGTTGGGATGCTTCAACGCAATGATCTGGCTGATTGCGCCACCCATAGACAAACCAACGACATGCGCATTTTCAATACCTGCTGCGTCGAGCACGGCGATTGCATCATCGGCCATTTCTTCCAGGTTGTATTTGCCATCTGGCTTGTCGCTTCGACCTGCACCACGATTGTCAAATGCAATTG
>Ga0208087_1000137_pt1 | contig 14165 bp, 9 predicted proteins | sample LakMenEpi29Oct10_FD_150745 | JGI IMG/M metagenome (GOLD analysis project Ga0208087, IMG submission 150745) | Freshwater microbial communities from Lake Mendota, WI - 29OCT2010 deep hole epilimnion (SPAdes) | ecosystem: Environmental > Aquatic > Freshwater > Lake > Epilimnion/Euphotic zone ... | reverse complement strand
TCTTTTAATGATACTATCAGCAAGTGCTTCATATATTGCGGTACCCGCAGCATTAAAATATGCACTACCACAGGCCAATCCATCACTTTACTTTGGAATGTCTCTAGGATTAACTTTTCCAATAAATATTGTAATTGGAATTCCGCTTTATACCTATATTGCTAAATTATTTTTTTAGAAGATAAAATTTTATAATTATTTTACTCGGTTATAAATTTTATCAAAACCTTTATTTAAATTTTTAAATACCCCAGATTTTTTTGCTCTCATTAAAAGTTCCTCGTTAATTCCACCTTTGGTTTGAAACTCTTTGACCATTTTGTCCATTGAATAGTTAGAGTTTTTTAAAAGCTCATTATTTAACGCACTAAATAAATGATTTATATATTCTCTCGATTTATTTTGATTGATTCTATTTTTTACAAACCATTTATGAGCGGTATTAAATATCTCAAGATATGTTGCCATAAATGAAGTCATTACCCATAATTTTTTATTTTCTTTTTCATTGCTTGTGGAAACAACTTTTCCAAGTTTGTTAAAAAAGTTTTCAATGGTTTTATTCTTTGGATATATAATAATAGGTCCAAGATTGTATTTAATCATAGGAAGAGGAGCTATTTTAAATATTTGTCTAGCTGGAAATATTATTTTTTTTAGTTCTTGGTTATGAATGGTAGACATAAAGTTTAAAACTATATGATTTTTTTTAAACTTTAATTTTTTTAATATCTGCTTTCCAACTTTTGGAGTGACAGAAAGTACAACCCAATTAGATCTGTCTAATACATCTTGATTAGATTTTGCAATTTTAATTTTTTTAAATTTATTTCTTAAAGAATTAGTATTTTGTCTGTTTTTTGGTGAAAGAATAATCTCTCTAATGTTTATTTTTGCATTAAAAATTCCCTCAATAACTGAAGTTGCTATCTTTCCAACGCCAATAAAACCTAATTTCATATTTTTAAAAAATTGTTTAAATTAGATATACCACTCTTAGGTGTAATTATATCATTAGTAAAACTTTTGTTTTCCACAGCATTATATTTATTACTATGATTCAAATTGACTTTTAACGTTGCTTAAAGGAATATTAGATTCGTAGGGAAGAGACCTCTCGTAGGCACCGAAGGAGCAACAGCCCAGGAAACTCTCAGGTAAAAGGACCTTACAATTATATAACTCTGGAAAGAAAGTTTAAAACTTCACCGACGGAGCAACACTCTCAGGTAAACATACAGATGGGCCGCTTAAAACAGGAGTTATATAATATTTATGAGTGCGGCTAATACAGAATTAAAACAAACTGGTAAAACTTCGTTACATGAATTTCATAAAAATTCTGGCGCTAAACTTGTAAATTTTGCAGGTTATGAAATGCCCATTCAATATCAAGATGGGATTATTCAAGAGCATACACATACAAGAAATTCTATAGGAATTTTTGACGTTTCGCACATGGGTCAACTAAAGATAGAATGTAGTAGTAGTATTTTTCCTTATCTTGAAAAAATAATTCCATTAGATTTTTCATCAATTGAAAACAATCAATCTAAATATTCATTTCTACTAAACGACAAAGGTGGAATCGAAGATGATTTAATTGTAACCAAGGTTGATACAGGAATTAAGATTGTACTGAATGCAGCATGCAAAGATAATGACGCGAAAATTATTAAAGATTCAATAGGCGAGGGTTTTACTGCTGTTCTAAGAGATGATTTATCGTTAATTGCAATTCAAGGTCCCAAAGCAGTAGAGGCTATGGAAAAAATTTTTAAAGATATTTCAAAACTTAATTTTATGTACGGAAATTATTTTGAATATAACAAGAAAAAAATTTTTATAACAAGATCAGGGTATACAGGCGAAGATGGTTTTGAAGTTTCTATAAAAAATGAAGATGTTCAAGAATTAACACAAGATATTATGAGAGTGTCTGATGCTAAACTTATAGGACTTGGTGCAAGAGACTCATTAAGATTAGAAGCCGGACTTTGTTTATATGGTCATGATATTGATACTAAAACTACCCCGGTTGAAGGTGCTTTGTCTTGGGCAATTCCTAAAACAAAAAAAGAAAAAGGTGGATTTTTAGGAGATAAAATAATTTTAGATCAAATTAAAAATAAGCCTAAAAAAATTAGGGTTGGAATAAGACCAGAAGGTAAAATTATTGCAAGAGAAGGTACAAGGATTTTCTCAAACGATCAAAAAGAAATAGGACATGTGACTAGTGGAGGTTTTGGCCCAAGCGTGAACGGACCGATTGCCATGGGATATGTTGATTATGATCAATCAAAAGAGGGTACAATAGTAATCTTGAAAGTTAGAGAAAATATGGTGCAAGGAGTTGTTAGCAAACTTCCTTTTTATAAAAAAAGTTACGTAAAAAATTGAATATGACTGAAAAAAAATACTCAAAGAAGCATGAATGGCTAGAAGTGAATGATAGCGTTGCAACAGTTGGAATTACTGCGCATGCAGCCTCCCAGTTAGGAGATATTGTATTTGCAGAAGTTCCTGCTGCAGGAAAATCTTTTAAAAAAGATGATCCAGCTGCAGTTGTTGAATCTGTAAAAGCTGCAAGTGATGTTTACTCGCCACTTACAGGAGATATCAAAGAGTCCAATCAGGCAATTGTTTCAGATCCATCACTTGTAAATAAAGATCCAGAGAATTTAGGTTGGTTTTTTAAAATTACAATCAAAGATCAAAATGAGCTTAAAGATCTAATGAATAAGAGTGATTACGAAAAATATGCAACGGAGAATCCAAATTAATGAAAGATTTAACTAATTCTAAAGAGTTTATTGGACGTCATATAGGTCCATCAGATGAGCATATTAAAACTATGCTTTCATATTTACACGTTAAATCACTAGAAGAGCTTATTCAGAAAATAGTTCCAGATAAAATTTTAGAAAAAGAAGAGTTAAAGTTAGACGATGCTATTTCAGAAGATAAAGCTCTTAAATTGTTAAAGCAAATTGTTCAAAAGAATAAAATTTATAAAAATTATTTAGGAGCTGGGTACTACGGAACTATTACCCCAAATGTTATTTTAAGAAATATTTTAGAAAATCCAGGTTGGTATACTGCCTATACTCCTTATCAGCCAGAAGTTGCTCAAGGAAGATTAGAGATGTTATTAAATTTTCAACAGATGATTATTGATCTTACTAAAATGGATATTGCAAATGCGTCACTCCTTGATGAAGGAACTGCAGCAGCTGAGGCTGTTGGTTTGTGTCAAAGAATTAATCCAGAAAATTTAAATAAAATTTTTATTTCTAACAGATGCAATCTTCAAACAATCGATGTTGTAAAAACTAGAGCAGAACCATTTGGTCTTGAAATTATTGTAGGAGATAACGATGAGGATCTTCCAAAATTAGATAATTTGCTATGTGCGATTGTTCAGTATCCAGACTCACTTGGTACTATTTATAACTTGAAGCAAATTATCGATATTATTCATAACAAAAAAGGCAAAGCGATTGTTGTAACTGATTTGCTTGCCTTAACCTTAATTAAGCCACCGGGAGAAATGGGCGCTGATATTGTGGTTGGAAATTCACAAAGGTTTGGTGTGCCCATGGGTTACGGAGGTCCACACGCTGCATTTTTTGCAACTAAAGATGAATTTAAAAGAGCGATGCCTGGAAGAATTATTGGTGTATCCGTTGATAGAAAAAATAAACAAGCTTTAAGAATGGCTCTGCAAACTCGTGAGCAACATATTAGAAGAGAAAAAGCAACCAGCAACATTTGTACCGCCCAAGCTCTACTTTCTATCATGGCTGTAGCATTTGGAATTTATCATGGACCAGAAGGTATAAAAAAAATAGCAGAACGTACGGCTGGAATTGCAAATTTATTTGCAGAAGCAATGCAGAAAAATAATTTTAAAATAATCTCTCAGCATTACTTTGATACTGTAACTATATTTACTGGAGATGAAACAGAAGACTTTTATAAAAAAGCTTTAGCTAAAAAAATTAATATTAGAAAATTAGAAGATTCAATTAGCATTTCTTTTGATGAAACTTCAGAAATTTCCGATCTAAAAGATTTATTTGATGTATTTGGTGTTAACGAAAAAATATCTAGTGAGACTAAAATTGATCAAATTTCAAAAGAATTTTTAAGAACATCAAAATACTTAACTCACGAAGTGTTTAATTCTTATCATTCAGAAACCGAAATGCTTCGTTACTTAAAACGTCTAGAGGATAAAGATATTGCATTAAATAAATCAATGATTGCTTTAGGTTCTTGTACTATGAAATTAAATGCAGTTGCAGAGATGATACCGGTAACTTGGCCTGAATTTGGAGCCCTTCATCCATTTGCTCCAGTAGATCAAGCAGAAGGTTATCATTTTATGTTTAATGATTTATCAAAAATGCTTTCTGAAATAACTGGCTTTAGCGGAATTTCTCTTCAACCTAATGCTGGTGCACAAGGGGAGTACGCTGGTCTAATGGTTATTAGAAAATATCATTTATCTAGAGGTGATAAAAATAGAAACGTTTGCCTTATTCCAAGTTCAGCACATGGTACAAATCCAGCGAGTGCACAAATGGCTGGAATGAAAGTTATAGTGATTAATTGTGATAAAGATGGAAATGTTGATTTTGAAGATCTGAAAAAGAAAGCCAATGAGTACTCAAAAGATTTAGCGGCTTTAATGGTAACATATCCATCAACACACGGAGTGTTCGAAGAACAAATCACGGATATTTGCAAAATCATTCATGACAATGGTGGACAGGTTTACATGGATGGAGCAAATCTAAATGCTCTTGTTGGAATTGCAAAACCTGGAAAATTTGGGCCTGATGTTTGTCATATGAATTTACACAAAACATTTTGTATTCCTCATGGTGGTGGTGGGCCAGGAATGGGACCTATAGGAGTTTCTAAACATTTAGAAAAATTTTTACCAAATCACCAGGTTATAAAACAAAATTCAGGACCGAGCACAGGTATGGGCGCAGTTTCGGCTGCACCGTGGGGAAGCGCTAGCATTCTTCCAATCTCATGGATGTATATAAAAATGATGGGAGCGGCAGGTCTTAAAAAAGCAACACAAGTTGCAATTTTAAATGCAAATTACATGTCAAAAAAATTGTCAGAACAATTTAGTACTTTATATAAAGGAAAAAATGGATTTGTTGCTCATGAGTGCATTATTGATTTAAGATCTATTAAGACAGAAACAGGCGTGAGCGAAGAGGATATTGCTAAAAGATTAATTGATTATGGTTTTCATGCGCCAACAATGTCTTGGCCAGTTGCTGGTACATTGATGGTTGAGCCTACTGAAAGTGAAAGTCTAAATGAATTAAATAGATTTTGTGATGCATTAATTAATATTAAAAAAGAAATTAATATGGTTAAAAATAAAGTGTTTGATAAAAACGATAATCCACTTAAAAACGCTCCGCATCCATTCCTTGAACTTTCAGCAGATGTTTGGGAGCATAAGTATACAAGGGAACAAGCAGCCTTTCCGCTACAGTATTTAAAAACAAATAAATATTGGTCTCCAGTTTCAAGAGTAGATAACGTTTATGGAGATAGAAATCTTGTTTGCAGTTGCCCAAGTTTAGATAGTTATAGAGAGGAAGCCGCCTAATTGAAGCTAGAATTGCTTTACAATCCTGGCAATGTTCTTTGTGATTTTCTTAAGATTAAAGATGATCATAAATTTATTTTAAGAGTTTTTGTTAACCTAACTTATTATGGACATATATTGGCGGCCCTTGCGTTAATCTATGTTAAAGCAACAAGTTAATAATGAAAAATTCTAAATCAAAATCACAAGAGTATTTAAGTTTATTTGTAATTATTTTAGCCACTTTTTTAATAACTTTTCCGTCAGGATTTGTAACAAAAGCAGCATTAGATCCTTGGTATTTTAATTTAGTAAAACCAGCATTTAATCCTCCTAATTGGATTTTTGGACCAGTGTGGACATTGCTTTATGCAATGATGTCAGTTGCAGCTTGGCTTGCTTATAAAAAAAGCAAACATTCAAATAAAATTTTAGCAGTATATTTTATTCACTTGTTAATTAATGCAAGTTGGAGCTATGTATTTTTCTATTATAAAAAAATTTTTCTCGCGAGCTTTATAATCTCAATTATTATTTTTTTTATTTTGTATTTAATGGTTTTATATTCAAAATATAGTAAGCCTTCTGTTGTATTAATGCTTCCTTATTTTGCTTGGTCAACGTTTGCGCTATATTTAAATAGCACAATTTATATTCTTAATTCGACCTATTGATTAAATAAAAAGATAGCTCTTGAAGATTTTTTCTAATAGCAGAGTCTTTAAATGTATTTAAAGAGTCCGAAGATACATTTGCAAAATGCTCCGCTCTTTTTTTGCAAATAGCAATTACATCATATTTTTGTATTAATAATAAAACTTTATCTAGTTCTTTTTCCGTTCTTGTTTCTTGAGTGAAATATTTTTTAATCTGCTGTCTTTCAGTTTCGTTTGATTTTTGGAATAAAATAATTACTGGTAAAGTAATTTTACCTTCATAAAAATCATTACCGATATCTTTGCCAAAAGCTTTAGTAGAATTATAATCTAAAATATCATCACTGATTTGAAATACGATACCAAGATTAACTCCATAAGATTGTAATGCTTTTTTTTCATTTTCGGATTTATTTGCAAGGCAACCACCCACTTTCATGGCCGCGCCAAATAATGAAGCTGTTTTTTGAGTTACGATGTTTAAATAAACTTGTTCAGTAATATCTACTTCATTTTTATGCTGTAGTTGCAGAACTTCACCTTGAGCAATTTCTGCAGATACATTTGATAATAATTTTAAAACTTCTAAAGAACCAACATCCACCATAATTTCAAAACACCTACTTAAAAAATAATCGCCAACCAAAATAGAAGGCTGATTTCCCCAAATAATGTTTGAAGTTTTTTTACCTCTTCTTATTGAGCTGTTATCGATAACGTCATCATGAAGTAAAGTTGCGCTATGAATAAGCTCAACACAGGCAGCCAAATGAATATTGTGCTCACCTCTATATTCAGTAATTTTAGAGCTTGCCAAAGTCAGTATAGATCTTAGTCTTTTTCCGCCAGAGCCTAATTGATACAGGGCCATTTTTCCAATTAGATCTACTTCGCTTGATAATTTTAATTTAGTAAATTCTTCTACTTTATCTAAGTCGTTATTAAATATTTCCTTAAGAGAATCGTAAGGAGTTTTTTTCTGAAATTTTTCTAGTTGTACGATATTATTTTTCACGATGCGTTTGTAGCATTAATAAATATAAAGTATTAATAAATTTTTATTCTGGAATACTGATAATAAACGTTTAAAAGATATGAAATAAATATGTTTTCGTTTTTTAAATCAAAACCAACAGTTTCTCTAATCAGATTGAATGGAGTTATAGGCAATGTAGGCAGATTTAGCCAAGGCATGAGCTACGCTAGTCAAAGCGACATTATTAAAAAAGCCTTTGCTTTAAAGAATATTAAAGCAGTAGTTATCTCTATTAATTCTCCAGGAGGTTCGCCAGTTCAGTCTAATCTTTTGTATGATCTTATTCGATCTGAGGCTGATGATAAAAAAGTAAAAGTAATTACCTATGCAGAAGATGTAGCTGCTTCAGGCGGATATATGCTGATGTGCGCAGGAGATGAAATTTATGCAAACGCTAACTCAATCGTTGGATCAATTGGCGTTATTTATTCAGCATTTGGATTTCAAGAGTTAATTAAAAAAATTGGCGTACAAAGAAGAGTGCATACCGCAGGAGAGAGCAAAAGTATTTTAGATCCATTTTTAGAAGAAAAAAAAGAAGATGTAGAAAAGTTAAAATCTTTACAAAAAGATTTGCATGATGAATTCATTAACTTAGTTAAAAACAGCAGAAAAGATAAGTTAAAATCTGAAAATTATTCGATGCTTTTCTCAGGAGAGTTTTGGTCTGGAAAAAAATCATTACAACTTGGTTTAATTGATGGAGTTGGAACTTTACAAGAAATTTTAAAACAAAAATTTGGTAAAGATCTTAAAATTAAAAAATTTGAAGCAGCGCAAAGCTGGTTAAAAAGAAAACTTTCCTCACAATTACCAGGATCGTATTCAGAAGTTATAAATGAACTAGAAGTAAGATCGATCTGGAACAAATATGGCTTATAAAAATGGTGGCAAAAAAGAAATTAAATAAAAAAAAAGTTATAACAAAAAAAAAAGTTATAACTAAAAATAAATCTAAACCTCAAGATTTATCTTTTCAGGAAGTTATATTTAAATTACAAAAATTTTGGTCTGATTATGGTTGTGTTGTGATGCAGCCTTATGACATGGAAGTTGGAGCTGGTACTTTTCATCCCGCAACAACATTAAGATCTCTAGGACCTAAACCTTGGAAAGCAGCTTATGTTCAACCCTCAAGAAGACCAACGGATGGACGTTATGGAGATAATCCAAACAGACTTCAACATTATTATCAATTTCAAGTTTTAATCAAACCATCGCCAGAGAATGTTCAAAGTCTTTATCTTAGAAGTTTAAGTGCGCTTGGAATAAATTATAAAGAGCATGATATTCGTTTTGTAGAAGATGATTGGGAAAGTCCGACATTAGGAGCATCAGGACTTGGATGGGAAGTTTGGTGCGATGGAATGGAGATTACTCAATTTACTTACTTTCAACAAATGGCAGGGTTTGAATGTAAGCCAGTCTCTGCAGAAATTACTTATGGTCTTGAAAGAATTACAATGTTCATCCAAGGAGTGGATAGTGTATTTGACATAAGATGGAATAATGAAGGCGTTAAATATGGAGACGTTTATAAACGTAATGAAAAAGAATTTTCAGCATACAATTTTGAATTTGCAAACACAGATAATCTTCTAAAATCTTTTGCGATGGCAGAAAGTGAGTGTCAGAATTTATTGTCTAAAAATTTAGCTCTTCCTGCCTATGATCAGTGTTTAAAAGCCAGTCATATCTTTAACACTTTAGACGCCAGAGGAGTTATATCCGTTACAGAAAGAGCTGGATTTATTAACAAAATTAGAACCCTTGTTAAGAGCACAGCAGAAGTTTGGTTAAAGAACTCTGACTAATGTCTGATTTATTATTAGAATTATATTCTGAAGAAATACCACCCACTTTACAAGAAGATGCAAAAAATAATATTACTGCAAACTTTATATCGTTTTTTGAAAAATATGATTTTAAAAAAGTTGCAAGCGAAATCTATTCAACGCCAAAAAGATTAATTTTTTATTACAGTAATTTACCAACAAATATCAAAACTGAAGCTAAAGTTTTGCGAGGGCCAAAAGTTGGAGCTCCAGAACAAGCTATACAAGGTTTTATTAAATCAAATAATCTAGACCCAAAAGATATTTATGAAGAAGAAACTGACAAAGGAAAGTTTATTTTTGCAAAAACGCAAAAAAGAGAAATTCCAGTTGTTGAAGAAATTAAAAAAAATATTCCTCATTTTTTAAATGGCTTACAATGGAGAAAAAAAATGCGTTGGGGCAACCATGATCTTTCTTGGGGTAGACCTTTAAAATCAATCTTATGTTTATTTGACAAACAAACTATTCCATTTAATTTTTATCATTTAACTTCAACAAATATCACTTATGTGGATGGTCCATTAGAGGATAAAGCAGTTGTAATTAAAGATTATAGTCATTTTAAAAAAATATTAACCGATAAAAGAATTACTTTTGACAATGCAGAGAGAGAAAAATTAATCACTAAAGATATTCAATCATTCTTTAAAAAAAATGATTGTGAATTAGAAATTAACAATAAATTACTTAAACAAGTTATTAATCTTGTTGAAGATCCAATTGTTTTAAAGGGTTCGTTTTTAAAAGATTTTTTAAAATTACCAGAAGAACTTCTTATTTTAACAATGCAGCATCATCAAAGATATTTTCCAATGCGCTCCATTAATAATCATAAATTAATTAATAATTTTATTGTAGTTGCAAATAAAGAAGATATTAAAAATAAAATTATAAAAGGAAACGAAAGAGTGCTTACTGCACGCTTGTCAGATGCAAAATTTTTCTGGGAAAAAAACAAAAGTCAAAATTTAGTAAAACAAGTAAGCAAACTAAAGGGCATTACTTTTTTTCATAGCCTTGGTTCACTTCATGATAAAACACAAAGAATAAGAGTTTTAGCGTCATTTATTGCAGATATTGTAAATTGTAAAAAAGATGATGCAGAAATAGCAGCTTCAATCTGTAAAGCAGATCTAGTTTCAGATTTAGTTGGAGAATATCCAGAGCTTCAGGGTGTGTTAGGAAAGTATTTTGCAACAGAACAAGGTTTTAGTAAAGAAATTGCAAATGCAATTTCTGATCATTATTTACCAGTTGGACCGGAAGATAGAGTTCCAAAAGAAAAAATTTCTATCACCGTTGCTCTTGCTGATAAGATCGATAATTTAGTTGGATTCTTTGGTATTAATGAAAAACCAACAAGCTCAAAAGATCCTTACGCATTAAGAAGATCAGCGCTTGGTATCCTTAGAATATTAATAGAAAATAGAATTTCTCTTTCATTAAAAGAATTAATTAATAATTCGAAAAACTCATATCTTACCCAAAGAGTGAATATGCAAAACCTTAAGTTTACCGAGGAAATTTTAGCTTTTGTCTCAGACCGATTTAAAAACTTACTTAAAGATCAAAAAATCAGACCTGATGTTATTGAATCTGTTTTGTTTAACAGTAGATCCGATGATTATTATTCATTATTTAATAAAATTAAAAATTTAAACAAAGTTGTTAAAAGTGAAGATGGCCAAAATGTCATCGCGGTATACAAAAGATGTACAAATATTTTAGAGCAATCAAAGAAAGATCTTAAACAGGAATTTTTTGGAGATCCCGATACTGTTTTATTTAAACACAATGAAGAGAATTTTTTATTAGAAAAAATAAATGAAATAAGAGAACATTATACAACCCCTGCACGATTAAGAACCGTAGAGCAGACAATGGGATTGCTAGCTGGGACAAAAGGTTTTGTTGATAAGTTTTTTGATAACGTAAAAGTTAATGATGAAAATGAGCAGATCAAAAAAAACAGACTAGAGTTACTATTCCTATTGTGTAAAACTTTTGATAGTTTTGCTGACTTTTCAAAATTTGAGGTTTAAAAAAAATGCCAAAGTGGGTCTATCAGTTTAATAGTTCAAACTGCGAAGGAACTGTTTCGCAAAAACCTCTTCTAGGTGGAAAAGGCGCAAACCTTGCGGAGATGGGAAAATTAGGTCTTCCTGTTCCTCCTGGATTTACAATTACAACAGAAGTTTGCACTGAGTTTTATAAAAATAATCAAAAATATCCAGACGATCTTAAAATTCAAGTAGAAGACGCTATAAAAAATATTGAAAAAATTTTAGGAAAAAATTTTGGCGATGTTAACAATCCTTTATTAGTATCAGTTAGATCAGGCGCAAGAGTGTCTATGCCCGGAATGATGGATACTGTTTTAAATTTAGGACTGAACGATAAAACTGTTTTAGGATTAATTAAAAAAACTAATAACGAAACATTTGCTTATGATAGCTACAGACGCTTTATTCAAATGTATAGCAACGTTGTCCTTGAAGTAGATCATCATAATTTTGAGGATTTGCTTGATAATTATAAACTAACAAAAGGTGTATTGTCAGACACAGATCTTAAAGCTGAAGATTGGAAAACAATTGTTGGCAATTATAAAGATATTGTAAAGAAAAATACAAAAAAAGATTTCCCTCAAGATTCCCATGAACAATTATGGGGAGCAATAAGTGCCGTATTTCAATCTTGGCAAAATCAAAGGGCAAAAACATACAGAAGGTTAAATAATATTCCTGAAGAGTGGGGCACAGCAGTCAATATTCAATCCATGGTGTTTGGTAATATGGGCAATGATTGTGCAACGGGCGTTGCATTTACCAGAAACCCGTCCACAGGAGAAAATAGTTTTTATGGAGAATATTTAATTAATGCACAAGGAGAAGATGTTGTTGCAGGAATTCGAACTCCAAGAAATATTACTAAAAAAGAAAGATTAGAGTCATCTTCTGAGGATTTATCATTAGAGGAGACAATGCCAGAAGCATTCGCTGAACTTACAAAAATTTATAAAAAATTAGAGACTCACTACCGTGATATGCAGGATATTGAATTTACCATTGAGAATAAAAAGCTTTGGATGTTACAGACAAGGTCAGGGAAAAGAACTGCAAAAGCTTCAATTAAGATTGCAGTAGATATGGTTAGTGAAAAATTGATCACAAAAGACGAAGCATTACTTAGAATTGATCCAAAAATTTTAGATACACTTCTTCATCCAACTTTAGATCCAAAAGCTAAAAAAAATATAATAGCAAAAGGACTTCCAGCATCACCAGGTGCTGCAACCGGAAAAGTTACTTTTAATGCAGACGATGCCGAGCAAATGAAGGCTAATAATCAAAATACTATTTTAGTTCGAGTTGAAACATCTCCAGAAGATATTCACGGAATGCACGCTGCTGTTGGAATTTTAACTTGCAGAGGAGGAATGACAAGCCATGCCGCTGTTGTTGCAAGAGGAATGGGAAGACCCTGCGTTTCAGGCGCTGGAGTTATAAAAATAGATTATGCAGCTAAACTTTTCAAAGTAGACAACGCTGAAGTAAAAGAGGGCGACATTATTACAATCGATGGTTCAACAGGCGAAGTAATGCTTGGAGAAGTTAAGACAATTAACCCAGACATCTCAGGAGATTTTTCTGAAATAATGAAATGGGCCGATGAAGTTAGAACTTTAAAAATTAGAGCAAACGCCGAAACCCCATTAGACTCTCGAACTGCAAGAGGATTTGGTGCTGAGGGAATTGGACTTTGTAGAACAGAGCATATGTTTTTTGATGAAGAAAGAATTTTATATGTAAGACAGATGATCCTTTCAAAAACTAAAGAAGATCGTCTAAAAGCTTTAGATAAAATTTTACCATTTCAAAGAAAAGATTTTGTCGAAATTTTTACAATCATGAAAGGTCTTCCCGTTACAGTTAGACTGTTAGATCCTCCTTTGCATGAATTTTTACCAAAAACTGAAAAAGAAATAGATATTGTAGCGAAATCTTTAAAAATTCATTCAAGTGAAATTAAAAATAGAATTAATTATTTGCATGAAGAAAATCCTATGCTGGGTCACAGAGGTTGTCGTCTAGCAATTTCTTTTCCTGAAATTTATGAAATGCAATGTCGAGCAATTTTTGAAGCTTTATATGAATTACAAAAACAAAAAGTTGAAGCTGTCATTCCGGAAATTATGATTCCACTTGTTGCAACAGAAAGAGAAATTGAAATTTTAAGAGAATTAGTTGATCGTATTGCGCAAGAAATTCAAAAAAAGAATAATTTTAAAGTAGATTATTTAGTAGGCACTATGATTGAGCTTCCAAGAGCTGCTCTTAATGCAAATAATATTGCAAAACATGCGGACTTTTTTAGTTTTGGAACAAACGATTTAACACAGACTACACTTGGCATATCCAGAGACGACTCTGGTAAATTTTTAGATGATTATGTTGAAAATAAAATATTCAAAATTGATCCATTTGTAAGTATTGATCAAGATGGAGTAGGTGAGCTTATAAAACTTGCATGTTCACGAGGACTGGAAGCAAAAAAAAATATCAAACTTGGAATTTGTGGTGAGCATGGTGGAGATCCAGATTCTATAGATTTTTGCCATAGAGCCGGATTGCATTATGTCTCTTGTTCTCCATATAGAGTTCCAATTGCAAGATTATCTGCTGCCCAAGCAAGCATAAGAGCCAAAAAATAAATCGATTCTTATAAATTTAAGATAAATTCTTAACTAACAGAACTACACATAGGCCAGGTATGTAGTTTGTTTAAAAATCGTTGATTTACTTGGGTATTTAAGAATCTTTATTAAGAATGAAGGCTTTTCCTTGTCAAAAAAACATTTACAGGAAAGCCTAAATTAAATAGTTTCGCCCCTAATTAACTTAACAACAAGTAAAACAAATGAAAACTATACTAGCAACAATCGTAAGTATGTTCTTATTCGTATCTTTTGCAAATGCTCAAGCTAAATCTTGCGCTGATTTAATCAAAGG
>Ga0208087_1000132_pt1 | contig 14295 bp, 11 predicted proteins | sample LakMenEpi29Oct10_FD_150745 | JGI IMG/M metagenome (GOLD analysis project Ga0208087, IMG submission 150745) | Freshwater microbial communities from Lake Mendota, WI - 29OCT2010 deep hole epilimnion (SPAdes) | ecosystem: Environmental > Aquatic > Freshwater > Lake > Epilimnion/Euphotic zone ... | reverse complement strand
ACAGGGGGTGTCGATCAATCGACCGAAGTACTTACTTACTGTTTACTTCTGCAGCCTTTGCCAAACCAGCGGTCTTGATTGCGCCGCTCAGTGGTGCGTAACCAAGTGCATCAGCATTTGCTGGTGCGTACTCGTTCAAAATCCACTTGAAGAAGTCGCTCACAACTGCGTTCTTGGCACTCTTTGCCGTCTTACCAAGGCCGTAGGTAACTGCAACCACTGGGTACGCGGTCTTGTTTGCTGTCTGCTTGAAGTCGAAGGTAACAAAACCCTTCGCATCCACAATCGAGTTAGCAATCATTGATGATGCGTTTGCTGCGGTTGGAGCCACGTAGACACCAGCAGCGTTCTTGATAAGTGCCGATTGCATGCCCTTTGCTGCGCGGGTTGGATCCGTTACGAACGAAACTTCGGTGTAACCGATGGTTCCGTTGTTGTCGGCAATGTAGTTCGACACGTTTGCCGAACCAGACTGACCCTGGAAGCGACTTCCGAAGGACGAAACACGCGACGAACCACCTGGAATTGACGACGTGAATGCGTCGTTAACTGTCCAGTCGGCGTTTGCGTAGTTCTTCATGAAGTTCACGAAGTTGTTTGTGGTGCCTGAACCGTCGGAGCGGTACACAACGGTGATGTCCTTGCTTGGCAACTTCACATCGGTGCGCTTGTAGCTAGCGACGGTTTTTCCATCAAGCTTCACTTCGTAGGTTGACTTGTCATTGAGGCCCTTTGCGTTCAATACAACTTCGCCCTTTGCGGCAACCGTTGCTGTTGCAAGAACCTTCTTGCTGTCCTTGTCGAGCAATTCAATCTTCTTGCCCTTTGCCGACTTAACGACTGCTGGCAACATGTTGATTGTTACGGATGCAGCGAATGGGCCAACTGGCTGCCACTGTGCTGAAGCACCCTTGTAGTCGCTCTTCTTCTTGCCGTTTACCCATGTTGGGTTAGCGCGCATGTCAGCAGCAATGCTGGCGTCGGCCCAGTTTGTGATGAGTCCACCAAAAATACCGTTGACGGTGTTTGCGCTGAGCGAGAGTGTTGCACCCTTCAATTCATCCAAGCGGTAAGCAACCGAAATTGCGCCACCCACGTATGGGATGTATGTCCAATCAAACGATGCTGCCTGTGCAGTTGTTACTGCAGAGTCGGAACCACCGAAGTCGGTGAGGTTTGCTTTGAAGTCGGACTTGCCCTTCGACGAACCGCCGCCTGGGTTGGCGTACGTTACGTTGTGGCCGGTCTTTGCGTTGTATGCAACTGTTGCAGACGCGAGAAATTGTTGTGGGAACGTTGCTCCCGAACCGCTTGCACTTTCGGCTGATGCCACACCGCCGGTTGCGAGCACGCCGGTTGCGGCGATGCTGGCTACTGCGATGAACTTACGAAGATTTCGCATGTTTGATTGTTCCTTTTGTTGTAGTCGGATTGACAAACCAAAAAGTAACAACACACGCTTACATCCAAATTGCCCGAGCGTGAAGGGCTCACCAACTTTAAGTGAACTATGCGTGAACGAATCAGCCGAACTTGCCCTGCACGTAATCTGCCGTGCGCGAATCTTTCGGTGCGGTAAACATTCGGCGTGTTTCGTCTGCCTCCACCAAGTAGCCAGGACCACCATCAGCGAGGAAGAAAGCGCAATAGTCGCTGACGCGGCTTGCCTGCTGCATGTTGTGGGTAACGATGACCACCGTAATTTTCTGAGCTAATTCCTTGATCGTTTCTTCGATGCGCAAGGTGCTGCCCGGGTCGAGGGCCGAGCATGGCTCGTCCATCAGCAGCACTTCTGGCTCTACCGCCAACGAACGTGCAATGCACAAACGCTGCTGCTGGCCGCCAGAAAGCGAGCCACCCGAGGCGCCGAGGCGATCCTTCACTTCCTTCCACAAACCAGCACGAGTGAGGCACTGCTCCATGACGGCTTCCTCGTCATCGACCTTGATGTGAGCAAGACGCAAACCGGAAAGCACATTCTCTTTAATCGTCATGGCAGGAAATGGGTTTGGCTTTTGAAACACCATGCCAACTTTGAGACGAATAGATGCTGCATCAACTTCTGGGCCGTACATGTCTTCGCCGTGCAACAACACTTCGCCAGCCATTGCTGCGCTGGGAATGAACTCGTGCATGCGGTTGAGTAGGCGCAAATAGGTGGACTTGCCGCAACCAGATGGGCCAATGAGGCCGGTCACTGTGCGCGCAGGAAACTTGAGCGTTACGCCCGAAAGCGCGTGGTGGCTTCCGAACCAAGCGTGTGCATCCCTTGTTTCAAGGCCGGCAAAACCAGACTCGGTGGATGGCTGTGACAATACGGCATTCGACATAACTTGCCCCTCATGATGTGTTTGTTGTGACGACAGTTCGGTTTCCATAATCAACGCTTATCTTTCCCGCCCATATATCGAGCAAGCGAAAACAGCCCGAAGACGATTAGTAACAGAATTAACGACCCGGACCACGCACGGTTAATTGCGTTCTCCGTACCAATCTGAAGCAGTCCGAAAATGTACATCGGCAGCGAGCCAATTGGCCCCTGCACCGGGTTAAAGATAAATGAGGTGTTCGAAAGTGACGTAAGTAGCAACGGTGCGGTTTCGCCAACCACGCGAGCGGTTCCCAAAATTGCGGCAGTGATCAGACCGCTGCGAACTGTTGGTAACACGATCATCATTGTGGTTCGCCACTGACGCGCACCCAATGCGAAGCTTGCCGAGCGCAAATCCTCTGGAACCAATTTCAATACTTCTTCCGACGTACGCGCCACGGTTGGAAGCATCAGAATGCCCAATGCGAATGAGCCGGCAAGGGCGCTAAACGAGTTAGTTGCGTTGACATACGTGGTGTAGATGAAGAGACCAGCCACGATTGAAGGAACACCACTCATCGACTGAATAACAAAGCGCACAATATAGGTGAATCGGCCACGAACTTCAGTTAGGTAAACACCGCTCAGAATGCCAAGTGGCAACGTGATCAATGTTGCAATAATCACCATGATCAATGAGCCCAGAATTGCGTGGCCAGCACCACCCATACTGAGAACATCGTCTGGCGTGGTGGTACGCATGTCGCTGTACAGGAAGTTGGGTCGAAGGCCCTTGGCGCCCTTGATTAATACGCTCACAAAAATGGACATCCATGGAATGAACGCGGCAACGGCCGCAGCAGTGATCAACAAACTTGCAACGTTGTTTCGGCGCTCTTTCGCAATAAGTTTTCGGCCGCGAACCAACGTGACGCCGAGTACGACAAAAAAACTTGCGAATAGCCAGCCGTCGACGCCGGCAAAACCGGTAACAAGAACGAACGCCACGGCGGTAAACGCAACCACCGCTGCAAAAATGATGTCTTTCCGCTGTGCCGACTTTGGTCGTTTCCAGGGCTGCGTTGGTGTTGGCACCGCCGCCAATGGCTGCGTTGCTTCGTTGACAATGCTCATGCGGCAGCCCTTGCGGAACGATTAACGATGCCAGACGCAATCATGTTTACCGACAACGTGAGCACAAACAATACGAAGCCGGCAGCAACCAAGGCCTTCAATTCATCGGGCGTAGCCTCACCGAATTTGGTTGCGATGAGCGAAGCGACGTTGCCGCCTTCCGATTCGAGAATGCGAAATGTGTAACGGAAATTTAGATTGAGTACGAGGTACACCGCAACGGTTTCACCAAGTGCGCGACCCAAGCCAAGCATTGCGCCACCGACGACGCCGCTTTTGCCGAATGGCAACACAACGGTTTTGATTGCACCCCACTTGGAACCGCCAAGCGCGTAGCAAGTATCAATCAGTTCGCGCGGAGTGCGCGAGTACACCTCGCGAGCAACCGAGGTGGTGATCGGAGTAATCAATGCGGCAAGCACGAGGCCGGCGACGAACGGGCTACGACCGAAGTTGTCGGAAATGGAATTGAAAACTGGAATCCATCCCAACCGATCGGCAAGAAAGTTGGCCCACCTCTCGCCAAAACTCGTGAAGATCTGCACACCCCACAAACCAAAAATGAGTGAAGGAATTGCTGCAGCCAAGTCGAGCAATGAAACCAAAATTTTTCGTAACCGCTGCGGCGCATAAAACTCGAGGAACAATGCGCCGCCCATCGACATTGGCACAGCAAATATCAATGCAATAAAAGAAACAACAACAGTTCCCAACAGCATCGGTCCGATTGAGAAGTCGTTTGGAATTACACCGTCTTCGCTTCCAACGTTCCAGTTGGAACCGGTAATAAATTTGAAACCGCTTGATGCAAACACTTCTGCGCCACGAACGAACAAAAAGAACCCGATTAATCCAAGCAACACCAACGAGGTCATCGCCCCCGCGGTGACGATGCCGCGAAACACCTTGTCGCCGCGACTGAAGACAACGCTGAGCTCGCGCTTTTGGGGCAATGGCGCGGCGGTATTCACGCCTTTACTGTGTCAGGGGCAGGTAATCCCTAGGTGATCACTAGGTGAACGAAAAGTGAACAGTTACCCCTATAGGGCAACCGCAGGCCTACTTTGCGGCTTTGAAGCCCTCTTCCAAGTCGGCGAGGATGTCGTCGATGGTCTCGAGACCAACCGACAAACGCACGAGGCCTGGAAACACGCCGGTCGACTTTTGCTCTTCCGGTGTGAGCTGGCTGTGCGTTGTTGATGCTGGGTGAATGACGAGGCTTCGCACGTCACCAATGTTGGCCACGTGGCTGTGCAACGTGAGGCCCGCAACAAACTTCTGGCCGGCTTCTACGCCGCCCTTGATGTTGAATGCGAGTACCGAGCCGTAGCCCTTTCCTTTTCCGTACTTCTTCGCACGCTCGTGCCACTTGCTGGTGGGCAAGCCGGCGTAAAACACTTCTTCCACTTGCGGATGCTTGGCAAGGAACTCGCCAACTTTTTGTGCGTTGGCCCAGTGGCGATCCATGCGGAACGACAATGTTTCAAGACCTTGCAAGAAGTTGAACGCGTTGTCTGGTGTTGTTGCCATTCCCAAGTCGCGCAACATTTGTACGCGTGCCTTGATGATGTACGAACCTGCGCCAAGCGCTGGCCAATATGCGAGGCCGTGGTACGAAGGATCTGGTTCGGTGAAGTTAGGGAACTTGTCGTTTTGGCTGAAGTCAAATGTTCCGCCGTCGATGATTGCTCCACCGATTGACGTTCCGTGTCCGCCGATGAACTTGGTGAGTGAATGCACCACGATGTCTGCACCCCACTCGATTGGACGAATGAGATACGGGGTTGGCACCGTGTTGTCAACAATGAGTGGCACGCCAACTTCGTGTGCAACCTTGCTGATGCCTTCGATGTCCAACACGTTGTTGCGCGGGTTCGCCAACACTTCGCCGTAGAACGCTTTGGTGTTTGACTTGGCTGCTGCGCGCCACTGGTCGAGATTGTCTGGGTCTTCAACGAACGTGACTTCAATTCCAAGCTTTGGCAACGTGTAGTGGAACAAGTTGTAGGTGCCGCCGTACAGGCTTGGCGAAGCAACGATGTGTGAACCTGCTTCTGCAAGCGTGAGGATTGCGAGCAACTCGGCCGACTGACCACTGGAAACCGCAAGTGCGCCTGGCAGACCAACTGCTGTTGCAGTGCCGCCCTCGAGCGATGACAGTCGAGCTTCAAGCACACCTTGTGTTGGGTTCATGATGCGCGTGTAGACGTTGCCAATTTCGGCAAGCGCGAACAGATTCTGTGCGTGCTGCGCGTCGCGGAACACGTAGGCCGTGGTGCGATACACAGGAACGGCGCGTGCGCCCGTTGCCGAATCTGGCTCTTGGCCGGCGTGAATTTGACGTGTTTCGAAACCCCAGGTGTTAGTCATGGCAAGCACCCTAGAGGGCAATTGTTGACCTAACAACTCGGGATTAGAAATTGGCGGAAATTAGGGGCCGAGCCCCCATTTCCCTAGCCTCCTGAAACTTCGGAGACCTTCTTCTTGCCCTTCGAAATCCACGGCATCATGCTGCGCAACTGTGCCCCAACCTTTTCGATTGGGTGATTGCGGCCGGCATTCTGCAACTCGCTGAAACGCTTACGACCGCTGTCGCTTTCGTTGATCCACTCTTCAGCAAACTTGCCATTTTGAATCTCGCCAAGAATCTTTTTCATCTCGGCTTTTGTCTCGGCAGTGATGATGCGTGGTCCACGCGACACGTCGCCATATTCGGCAGTGTCGGAAATGGAGTAACGCATACCTGCGATGCCTTCTTCGTACATCAAGTCGACAATCAGTTTCACTTCGTGCAAGCACTCGAAGTACGCCATCTCTGGCTGATAGCCAGCCTCGACAAGAGTTTCGAAACCAGCCTGAACGAGCGACGTAAGACCGCCGCAGAGCACAACTTGTTCGCCGAACAAATCGGTTTCGGTTTCTTCGGTGAACGTTGTTTCGATGACACCCGCACGTGCGCCACCGATTGCTTCGGCGTACGACAATGCAAGCGCTTTGGCCTTGCCCGTTGCGTCTTGATGCACGGCAATCAACGCTGGAACTCCGCCACCTTCGGTGTAGGTGCGGCGCACCAAGTGACCAGGGCCCTTTGGAGCCATCATGATCACGTCAACACCCTTCGGTGGGTGAATGCGTTCGTAACGAATGTTGAAACCATGGGCGAATGCAATTGCCTTGCCGTCGACCAAGTTTGGCTCGATGCTTTCTTCGTAGATCTTCTTCTGCTCGGTGTCTGGAGCAAGGATCATGATCAAGTCGGCATACTTCGCAGCATCGGCAATGCTCATCACCTTGAGGCCAGCGGCTTCGGCTTTTGCCTTCGACGACGAACCGTCACGCAAGCCAACAACCACATCAACGCCAGACTCTTTCAAGTTGAGCGCATGTGCATGGCCCTGCGAACCGTAACCAATGATGGCCACTTTCTTGGAGCGAATGAGCGCCGGATCGGCATCTTTCTCGTAATAAATGTTTGCTGCCATTAGCTTGCCTTCCCCTTGCTTGTTGATGTCTTAACGACTCGATCGAGTTTTGGAAGCGCGACGCGCCCTGTTCGTTGCGATTCGATGATTCCATATTGTCGCAGCAATTCGGCAAAATCGTCCAATTTTTCTGGGCTGCCGTCCAGGGAAACAATGACCGCATCGGCGCCAACCGACAGGATCTTGCCCTCAAAGACATTGGTGAGTTCAACGACATCGCCTCGCTCTTTGGCAGATGCCCGAACAGTAGCCACCATCAATTCGCGCTCTACCGCCTGGCTTGGGCTCAGTTCGGAGATGCGCACCACTTCAATCAGTTTGAACAACTGCTTGACAATTTGCTCGAGCGGTGCCGACTCCACATCGACAACGATGGTGATGCGGCTGAAATCGTCTTGTTCGGTTGGCGCTACGGCCAGCGAATAGATGTTGTAGCCGCGTCGTGCGAACAGCGACGCCACGCGTGCAAGCACGCCTGGTCGGTTTTGTACGAGCACCGACAACATGTGGTGAGTCGGCGCACTGCCGTAAGGATTGACCTTGTTGCTCATCGCAAAAACTCCCTTCTCGAAGATTGCATCGGAGGCAACAACACGTCGTCGTTGCTTTGGCCAGCGGCAACCATTGGAAACACCTTCTCGCGTGCATCGACTCGGAAGTCGACAACAACGGGACGATCATTGATCGAGTTGGCTCGATCGATTGCCGACTCCACTTCGCTTGGGTCGTCGACACGAATGCCAACGCAGCCCATGGCTTCTGCCCACTTCACAAAGTCGGGCAGATCTGGCGACAAGTAGACCTCGCTGTATCGCTCTTCGTAGAACATCTCTTGCCACTGGCGAACCATTCCCAAATACGAGTTATTCAAGATGCCCACCTTGATGGGGATTCGCTCGAGAGATGCGGTCACCAACTCTTGCGCTGTCATCTGGAAACAGCCGTCGCCGTCGATTGCCCACACCGTTTTGTCGGGGCGGCCAACTTTTGCGCCGATTGCTGCAGGAATGGAAAAGCCCATGGTGCCCAAGCCGCCCGAGTTCACCCACGTGTATGGCTCGTTGAAACTCCAGTATTGGCTAGACCACATCTGGTGCTGACCAACGCCCGAAACAAGGATGGTGCCTTCTGGTGCAGCGTCGCGCAATTTCTCTAAACAAAACTGCGGCTTCAATGCTTCGCCGGGCTCGCTTGGTTCGTACGCCAACGGAAACTGTTCGCGCCAACCGCTGACACGGCTGCGCCATGCGGTGAGATCTGCTTGCTTCTCGCCACCTTGCATCAAATCCCTCAGTGCTTCGATCATGGCTTCAATCACCAAACGACAGTCACCAACAATTGGCACGTCTGGCTTGCGTACTTTGCCTTGCTCGGCCGGGTCGATATCGACGTGAATGATCTTTGCATCAGGAGCAAACGAATTCACGCGGCCAGTAACACGGTCGTCGAAACGTGCGCCAAGCGCAATCAGCAAGTCGCTCTTTTGCATTGCAGTGATTGCCGTTGCCGTTCCGTGCATGCCCGGCATTCCTAAACACAACGGATGATTGTCGGGGAATGCGCCGCGTGCCATCAATGTTGTTACAACAGGAATCTGCAACATCTCGGCAAGTTCGCGCAACGCAGAAGCAGCACGCGCTTTCAATACACCGCCACCGACATACAGAATTGGTTTTTCGGCGCGCAAGATGAGGTGCGCGGCTTCTTTGATCATGCGTGCATGACCCTTTGTGTTTGGTTTGTAACCAGGCAACGAATCTTCAACTTCGTCTTGCGATGGCCAGTTCCAACTCATGGTGTTTTGCAAAACATCTTTCGGCACGTCGATGAGCACCGGGCCCGGACGACCAGTGGTTGCGATATGAAACGCCTGACGAATTGCCATTGGCAAATCCTCGGCACTCATGACCAAGTCGTTGTGCTTCGTGATGCTGCGCGTAATGCCAACGGTGTCGCACTCTTGGAATGCGTCGGTGCCAATTGCACTCGTGCCAACTTGGCCCGTGATGGCAACCATCGGAATGGAGTCCATATAAGCGTCGCACAACGGCGTAACCATGTTGGTTGCTGCGGGACCACTTGTCACCATGGCAACACCTGGGCGGCCCGTGACATGTGCGTAACCCTCGGCCATGTGTCCTGCACCTTGTTCGTGACGAACCAAGATGTGGCGAATAGACGACTCGATCAATGGGTCGTACGCGGGCAAGATGCAACCGCCCGGCAAACCAAACATCACTTCCACGTTTTCCATTTCCAAGCCGCGAATGAGCGCCTGCGCGCCGGTGATCTTTTCGCCCTCTTTATGGTTATTCGACTTCCTAATGGATGTCATTTTCTGTCTCCGGTTTGGTCTGTTTTTGGGGATAAAAAAAGCCCCCCATCTGGGAGGCTTAGGCACACGCGGCAAGGGCCGGTGTGCCTACTGAACTACTACTACTACTTCGCTATTGCGTGATGAAAAGCCGATCAAGGTGAACACGTCCTTCAGTGTGTCAGCCCAAATGCCATTCGGCAACCCCTCCCGGCTACGAGCCCAGCGTTGCCGTAACCACCACGCGGCGCGCCAAATTGGTTGCTTTTGCCTGCCCTGTAAGGGTTGCCGAAGCTGCGCTAATGCCCGTGGTTGGGCCCATCTGCGCAGACCATGCGGTGCGCACGCCCGGCACCCTGAGGGCAAGAAACGCGCACACTGCCTGCGCGCGCTTGGCACTGATGCGCGTGACCACCCCAAATGGGTTTGGCTCGGAATAGGCAACGCAACGCACGGTGTCGCCCGAACGAAGTTGCTTGCTGTAGCGAACAAGCGCCTGCTGTTGCGGCGGTGCAAGCGCAACTGCATACGAAGAAAACGCCGGCACGACAAGCGCCGATAGCGCGCGACGCGCAAGCGGCAATGCAACCGTCGTGCTGCTTTGCACAGTTGTTGTAGTCGCCATCAACGTTGTTGATGTTGGCAGCGTGGTAGTTGATGCAGCGCTTGGCGTTGCTCCCGACGAGCCGCCGCTTGGAACCGTGGTTGTCGTGGTAGTTGTGGTCGTGGTTGTTGAAGTTGTAGTCGTGGTGTCGGGCGTAACTGCAACCGAAGCACCCGACGTTGCGCTGGTGTTCACAGCATTTAGCGCGCTCACACGAAACTGATACGCGCGAGCATTTGTTAAACCAGTAACGGTTGCGCTTGCAGTGTTCGACGTGCCGTCGGCAAACACCGACCACGTTGCAGCACCGTCTTGTTGGTACTCCACGATGTAGTCGGTGATGTCGCTGCCGCCATCGCTTGTTGGCGCGCCCCACGACACGCTTGCTTGCGTGTTGCCCGCAACGCCAACCACGCTGCGCGGCGCAGTTGGTTCGGTTGCAATGATGATTGTTGTGTCGGTGCCAAGGTTGACGGCAACAAGTGCGGCCATGTCGCCGCTGCTGCCACCAACATTGCTCATGTTGCTGGAACCCCTGCGGCCACTGTCGCCACTGCCCCAACATTTGAGCGCTGCGTTATCGAGCAGCGCACATGTGTGTTCGGCGCCGGCACTGACTGCAAGTGCGGTGCGGCCAGTGCCGAGGTTGATTGCGGGGAGGGCGGTGCCCATTTCGGAGGGTGAGTCGCCAAGATCATTTTGATTACCAACACCCAATCGTCCAGAACCGCCATTGCCGAAGCACTTCACCTCAGTAGAAGTGAAAACAACACACGTGTGTGCCTGCCCCGCCGACACGGCTATCGCCGTACTACTACTACCAAGGCTGACCGCCGCGAGCTTCGTACCCATCTCGTTAGTTCCGTCACCGATGTTGCTTGTTCCCCCGCTACCGAGGCGTCCGTTGCCTGCACCACCCCAACACACCAGCGCGCCATCACCCAGAATTGCGCACACATGATCGTCGCCCGCACTGAGCGCGCGTGCGGTGAGGCCCGAACCAAAGTCGATTGCCGCAAGCGCAGTTGGCGAAGTGCGTTCGGTGGTGTCGCCAAGGCCAAGTTGGCCGCCGGTGTTGGCGCCCCAACACGTGACGGCGAAGTTGTCGAGTAGCGCGCACGTGAAGTATTTGCCGGCCGCAATGGCGCGTGCGGTGCGGCCAGTGCCAAAGTCGATTGCAAGTAGTGCATCGCCCATTTCGCCAGCATCGTCGCCGCGCGAATCGGTGTCGCCGTAGCCCAGCTGCCCATATTGGTTGCGACCCCAACACTTGACGGCCGAGTTGTCGAGCAACGCACACGAATGCAACGAACCAACCGCGATGGCCGTTGCGGTGCGGCCCGCGCCAAAGTCGATTGCAACTAGCGCGGCCATTTCGCCTGCGCCGTCGCCGCGCGAAACGGTGTCGCCGTAACCCAAGCGACCGTATGCGCCAAACCCCCAACACTTGACGGCCGAGTTGTCGAGCAACGCGCACGAATGCGCCGAACCAACCGCGATGGCTCGGGCTGTCCGCCGAAGCCCGAGCTCTATCGCCGCCGTTGTTGCTACTGACGAACCTGTTGAGTAACCGCTATCGAGTCCCGTGCCGTTGCCGAGTTGACCATCTTCACCCAATCCGAAACACTTCACGCCGCCGTTGTGCAAAATCACGCAGGTGTGCTTGTCTCCCGCCGCCACGTAACGCATGCGTGCCTGGGCCTGCGTTGATGCACCGCTTGGGGTGGCCAACACACCACCGGCCATGTCGGCGCGCGCATGTCGCACACCCAACAATGCAATCACGACAACAATGGTGGTAAACACTGCACTGCGTTGTTTGAACATGCTTACGAAAGTAAAAAAGTTTGTTACACCACGCGCAGTTGTGATGCATGATTTAGATCAGCGTTAGTAAGCGTTCATATGCCATGCGTGTCATTCACCGACCAAAGGCATAACAGCGTTGCTTCATTCGTTGAATGCAATGCAAGTGGTGGACTGTGTCGGCGGACAGCCGTCCCTATGTCTGTTGCAACACAGAACTCGCATGCCGTCCAGGTGGTATTCGCGTATGCGTCAATTTGCATCTACAATGCAAATAGATTCAGCCAAGCCAAGGGGGCCTCATGGGTATCAAACCAACAAAAGAACAAATCACCGCGTTTCTTGCTGCCCCGTCAAGCGGGCCAATTCACATGGTCAACTTGTTGAAGTTCAAAGCAAAGACTTCGTCCGACACATCTGGTCAAGCGTCGTACAACAAGTACGGCGAGAACGTGTTGAAGATGGTGCAGGAGCGCGGCGGAAAAATCGTGTGGCATGGCAAACCAATGGGCGTGCTCATCGGCGACAACGATGCCGACGCGTGGGACTACATCGTGATCATCGAGTACCCCAGCCGCGATGCATTCATCGAGATGACCTCGCAACCCAAATACGATGAAATTCATGGCGACAGGGAGCAAGGGCTTGAACGCACAGCACTCATCCCTACACGTCCATTCGACAATGTCGGCTGAAGTCGAAACAGATGGGCGCGTCGCGCGCTCCGAACGCACACGTGAAGCAATTGCAACTGCACTTTTAGAGCTTTTAGAAGAAGGCGTCAGCCAGCCGCGCGCGCAACATATTGCCGAGCGTGCCGAGGTTTCGGTGCGCACCGTGTTTCAGCACTTCGACGACATGGAAGGCCTCTATTCGGAAATTGTGCAACGCCAGACAGAACGCATCGCACCGTTTCTTGTTGCGCTCGACGAGTCACGCAACACGCACGAGCGCGCACGCATGCTGATTGAAATGCGCGACAACATGTTTGCCCTTGTTGCCCCAGTGCGCAACGGCGTACGCAACAGCGAAGTTGCCCGACATTCCAACCTCATCGAGCGCGGAATGTCCGACTTGCGAAATGCAATGAACAAACAAGTTCGACAGGGTTTCGCAAAAGAGATTCATCAGCACAACGAACCCACCGAGGTGCTTGCCCGCATCGAGGCGGTCACGTCATACGAGTTGTGGGACCACTTCCAACGCGGCCAGAAAGCCTCTCGCGCCAGCACCAGGGCGCACATGCTGTCACTCCTCTTGCGTGAACTACTGAAGTAACACCGCTTTCGCCCATGCGGTGAAGGGTGGTTTGGGGGCGTAGCCTAATGAGGTCCTCATATCTAGGAGATTTCATGCCCTCATCTACCCCAACCGTCGCCCCAGCCGAAGGACGCCTCGGCGTTCTCACCGTTGGTCTTGGCGCTGTTGCCTCCACCCTGATTGCCGGCGTCGAGCTGGCAAAGCGTGGTCTTGGCTCACCAATTGGCGCACTTACCCAAATGGACACCATCCGTCTTGGTAAGCGCACCGATAACCGCAACCCGATGATCAAAGATTTCGTGCCGCTTGCACGTCTTGAAGACATTGTCTGGGGAGCATGGGATCCGTTTCCGGATGACGCTTACGTAGCAGCAACGCGCGCAGGCGTATTGGAAAGCGGCAAGCACCTGGAGGCAATCTCCGACACCTTGCGCGAGATCCGCCCAATGAAAGCTGCTTTCGAGCGCAACTACGTAAAGAACATCGATGCCGAAAACACCATGGGCAAGATCTCAAAGCGCGAAATGCTCAATGCCATCCGCGCCGACATCAATAAGTTCCGTGATGAAAAGAAAGTCGATCGCGTGGTCATGATTTGGTGCGCAAGTACCGAAATCTTCATCGAGCCAGGACCACAGCACCAGAACATTGAGGCTTTTGAAAAGGCAATCGATGCCAACGACCCAATGATTGCTCCAAGCATGTTGTATGCCTACGCAGCGATTTTGGAAGGCGTTCCGTTTGCAAACGGCGCACCAAACTTGTCCGTCGACACACCGGTGTTGCGTCAGCTTGCCACCGAGCGCAAGGTTGCCATTTCGGGCAAAGACTTCAAGACGGGCCAGACCCTCATGAAGACCGTGCTTGCACCAATGTTGAAGGCTCGCGTTCTTGGTTTGTCGGGTTGGTACTCCACCAACATTCTTGGCAACCGTGACGGCGAAGTGCTGGACGACCCAGACAACTTCAAGACTAAAGAAGAGTCGAAGTTGGGTGTGCTCGAAGACATCTTGCAGCCAAGCCTGTTCCCAGACTTGTACGGCAACGTGTTCCACTCGGTAAAGATCAACTACTACCCACCACGTGGTGACAACAAAGAAGGCTGGGACAACATCGACATCTTCGGATGGCTGGGTTACCCAATGCAGATCAAGGTCAACTTCTTGTGCCGCGACAGCATTCTTGCTGCCCCACTTGCACTCGACCTTGTGTTGTTCATGGACTTGGCACAACGTGCTGGCCTTGGTGGCATTCAAGAGTGGTTGTCGTTCTATTACAAGAGCCCACAGGTTGCACCGGGCCTTCACCCAGAACACGACTTGTTCGTTCAGCTTGCAAAGCTAAAGAACACGTTGCGCTGGATGATGAACGAAGACCAGATCAC
>Ga0208087_1000131_pt1 | contig 14339 bp, 7 predicted proteins | sample LakMenEpi29Oct10_FD_150745 | JGI IMG/M metagenome (GOLD analysis project Ga0208087, IMG submission 150745) | Freshwater microbial communities from Lake Mendota, WI - 29OCT2010 deep hole epilimnion (SPAdes) | ecosystem: Environmental > Aquatic > Freshwater > Lake > Epilimnion/Euphotic zone ... | reverse complement strand
CGTTAGACTTTTCTGGTTTTGGAGTGTACTCAAAATGCTCAGAAGAGAGACACATTGCGTAAATCTCGGAAAACTCTACCTTTTGCCGGGCAATTATTTCATTCCGGGACAACTTTTCACGCAGAATGTCAATTGGCGAAATTATTTCGCGAACCTGAGTAAGAGCACGTGAAATGGATAAAGTTAAAGCCTTAATATTATTTACCCCACTATTGTTTATAGTGAGATATTGAGGGTTTTGTTCTACAAAGGTGGCCCATTCCAATAGTGTAAAGTCATGTTTTGGCAGCTGTGCAGAAAAATCACTGATAACCACATCCTTTATGTTAAACTTTTCACAGTCACCAGGAGGGAGACCCTCGCGGGTAAGAAAATCCGCGAGGTTCTCCGTGGTGCGCACAAAATGTAGGCGCACATACGGATAGTCTGCTATAAGTTTTGTACACCATTTCTTGACTCTGACACTAGAATGGGCTATCCTTGGACTAAATAAATAGTATAAGGCCCTGGAATCAGTTAATAAAGTTGTTGTTTGACCACTTATATATCTGTGCAAACAAAATAATATCACCAAAATTGCAAAAACTTCCAGGTCTATGATGGGTCGTGTACGAAATGCTTCTGGGATGGTTTTTGCTACATATGCGATGATTTGGATCAGTCCCTTTAATTTCTCAAGGCGGAACTCAGTTTTGTTATTAAAGAAGAATGGTAAGAATATCTTGTGGCCTTTCTTTTCATAAATCCCATAAATAAGCGGAGGTGTCTTCATATCATGATTAATGTAAATAATGGGCCTGTCTTTGTGCTCCGGCAAAGACGACAGAAAAATTATCGGTCTGTGTAGCGCAGAGGCCAAAGCTTCAGCCAAATACATCTCAGGATCCAAACCCACCTTACCAGCTTTAAATTCCTCCACAAATGTAATATATTTGTGATAATTGAGATTGAAAGTGAAATCTTTTAATTTATTATTTAAAATGCCAGACCGTAACTTTTTCATTGCTTTATTCCTGAGTTCTAGAGTAGAAGAGGGAATTACACAACCATACATCGCTAATGTAGAAATAGTCGACCAGAAAAATGACTCATGGACATTTTCTTCAGTAAAACCCAACAATTCACCTGGGGGATCTATTTTTGGCGGTACAGTTTTAACTAACGTTTGCTTAGGCATGGTGATGGGAAGAGAAGTGTACAACTTGCATGGTTCATAAGGCAATTCTCTATCAAAAATTAGTCTATGTACCTTATCATCCAAATCCAAATAGGTGGGCACCACTTTCTCTTCTCCCGTGCCTACAATCTTTTGAGCTAACACCCCTCCCAAAACTCCAGTTGAGGTAGCTGCATCAACCCATAGGTATTTTTCTGCCTTCTCGTCTATGAGATGACCATATAAGGGCTCAGAGACGAGAAGCTGCTTAATTTTTTCAAAAGCTTCAAAATGCTTGGCCTCAGGGGCGAACACAGTTTTGCTGGATGTGAGGGGGGTCAAAATAGCTATTTGTTCTATGACATTCATGGCTACAACCTTACGTAAACTGTTTACTAGTCCCAAAAAGGCTCGAACTGACTTTTTATTGTCAGGAAATTTAAAATCGCGCACTTTTTGGACCCTCCTTGGGTCAGCAATTACATAATTGTGCGAAACCCACCAACCTAAGAAAAGAATTTTAGATTTAGCAAATTCACACTTCATTACATTAATCTTGGAACCATGAAAAGCCATCCTTTTAACACATTTTTCTAAAATTTCAAAATGGCATTGTAAGGTTTCACCATATGTGGGCTTTAAAGGGCTAGTAGCCAGAATGTCATCAAAATAATTACAGATATATGGAAGTGGATCACGCCTTTGCTTCACAATATTTTCTGATTCATAAACAACATCTCCATTTTCATCTAAAACGGGCTCATAATGCAGCATCTTATTACATGCATCAGTGAAATATGCCGGACTTAAAGAAGCACCTGTAGGCAAAACTTCCCATTTAAAGCTGCCTGTTGGTGTCAAAAAGGTAGTTAACTTCTTTGACTCTTCGTCAATTCGAAGAGCCAAATAAGCATATCTAAGGTCTAAAGAAGAATACATTGCTTTTCCCTGAAGAAACTGCAATGTTGCATTAATTTCCGGAATTACGGAAGCTGGGGACTGAATTAGCTGATTTACTGGAGAAAAATCAACGATTAATCGTCCTAGGCAATTTGGTTTACTCCGGGGCACTAAATATGCGGACATTCCATACAAGTGTGAGCCATCTGGAGTCATCCGAGACCGTGAAATATAGCCAAATTTAATGAGTAGCTCACAAATGTCGTCTAAGTGACGCTGGTCACTAGGGCTAATGTGAAAAATACGTTTGGCTCTTGGCAACTTTTCCCCTTCCCTGAGCCGCAACTGAGTTAAACCTAAGGTCAACGACAAATTACCAGCATCAAGGGAATGTAAGGAAACCACTTGCGGATATTTGTTTATAAAAATGTCCTGAATAAACGGTCTAACTTCTTCACTGTACACAGACAGATCTATGGCCTCAGCGGCTGTAGAGTGTATGAGTGTAGGGATGTCTATGCCTGACGGTTCGATTATTTCGTGATTAATATCTGCAACTCCCACATATGTGGGCTCTTTACTCATTACAGTATCAGCATAACTTAAATCAGAAACCATCACATCTTCTTCCGAAGGAACGGAAATTTTATTTACAGTAGGTACAAGTATATTATTTTGTACATTTTGACCGGAAGTGATTATTTCGCGACCAAAAGGGTAGGTACAAAGAGCATGCATGAGTCTGTCCTTGTTTTCAGAAGATACATCCACCATGTCATAATCATTTACCAACTCGTAACGCGCATAAATGACTAAATTTTCAACATATTCATTACTTGTATTAGCTACAAGGGCGTTACCATAATACCGTTGGCTTGGTGAAACTAGAGAAATTCGTGTGCGAGATGGGACAACATTAACTGTATCCCATGTTCTGCTAGTTATCAGGATTATATCGGTCCGGATAACGGGAGCAGCACAGGACAAGACAAAACTTGTCCATTTTTGTTCATAGGGTTTGAGACTTACTTCAGTAGCTATACAAATATCCAGAGATCTAGGAGACTCATAGAATACTGTACAAGGAAGGAGAGACGGAAACTTGAAAACTATTTCCGGCGTGGGATCTTCTATATTTCCGGTCATGCGGAAATCAACCATACCTTGTGAAAACACGTTAAAACCAACAAGGAAAATAGGTACTCCTGGTATGTCATTTATAATATACATGTTAAAGACAATCCCTGGTTTATAACGGTCAGGCTGGAGGTGAATACTTTTCATTCCTAAGATTGGAATTTCTCCCGCACTAAAGGACCGGATGAAACCTAAGTCACTAGGTGACATCATCATATCATTAGAGAAGACACGCTTAAAAAGACTAATATGCATAATCGTAATCTCACTTCCTGAGTCCATCAAACCTACTACTCTCTTTTTGTTAACATAGAAAGGGATGTAGCACTGCCTGTCTATAGGCTTGTCCTGAGAGCTACTATTTCCTAAAAAGGCATACCTTTCTTGCAACACTTCCTCCTGCATACTATTATTTTCACTACTAGCTAACCTACCTCCTACTCTAATCATGCATGACGTGGCCGAAATATTACTATATCCGGCAAGTTCCATTAATACATCCGCTAATGGTCTCTGATTTTTTACAATGTCAGGGGCATTGGAGTCCGATTTTCTTCCGTTTTCCTGAAACTTACCATTAGCAACCCTGTCGGTTAGTCATGCATGTTCAAGAGGGGCACCACGTCTGAAGGGGCATAGGGTGCTAGGGTGATTTAAGCGATGCTTTATTTTAGGAGGGCAGGCAGGGCAGGTGCCCATTGTAGGCATCACACTTACTAACTTTCCCTCATTGTTTACCATATTAGGGCAACCCTGTGTAATGGTGTGCGAACTCTGACCGCAGAGAGAACAATATTTAGTAGGCCCCTTGGGGCGTGTGTGTTGCTTAGATTTGTCGCCGTGCTTGGCCACAAATCTGCCTGACTTATTTCTCTCTGGCGTAGCGTGCCTATCCTGCTTATCGCGAGGATATTTGTGAGAGTGAGGGGGAGCTTTCTCCCCATGAGCAGCATATGTACTAGCCAGGCTATCAGAGGGTTCGTACCTTGGCCTACTTCCCTTAGGGATGGCTACATACTCATACTCAATATCCGGGTCTACATGGGCAACTGCATAAGACGAAGCGTACTTATTATTACGTACACCCCTTTTTCCTTTGGCGGGGTTTGCTGTCGTCTTATCTTCTCTTTTATCATTACCATGCGCCTTTATGTCTTGATCAATGACATGGCGAGAGGTGTACAACATACGGGACAATTCCGCTGCGGTGGGAGCATGCCTTTGTCGGGCTGTTAGCTCATTAAATTTAGTCAGGACTAAATCAGAACTATATTTTGGCAAGCATCTAATCAGAGCCTGAATGGCCTCTAAATTAAATGTGGACGTACGTGTAGGTCCAGCGGGTATCATTGAGGATGCCCGTGAGGCCAATGCCATTATATGGGCCTCAGCACCAGCCAGTGTAGTTGTCTTTGGTGCTTTATAAGAGTATAATTGTTGTCTGGCCGTCTCTGGTGAAATGCGCTTATCAAAATGAAGAAGCAAATTATGATAGATGGTCGGCACATCATCGCCGTTGGCAATCCATTCCATAAGTAAAGAATGGGGACGGCCAGTACTACAAGCAAGGAGCATACTCTTAAACTCCTTCTCGCTAAGCTTGCAATCTTCCTGTGCAGCATTTACTGCATTAAGGAATTCAATAATGTCCATAGTACCGTCTTTACCAGTTCCTCCGAATTTAGGTCGGGTAGGAAACTGTCTTAAGCAATCGGATTTTTGCTGAACTGTGTTCCAAGTAGGATGCTTCGAAAAATTAGAAGGAGGGGGAAAACTCATGTTTACAGTATGAGCGTTAAGATCTCTATTCAAAAAGTCCTGTTCCATCCCCCGTGCTGCTTGCTGCACAGTCCTATGAGTATTATCTCTTTCTAACTGCATTGCATGATAAAAATCGCAACAAAGATCATCAATGTTAATATCAAGCTCCTTCTTAGAATTCTTTACATTCTCTCGGAACAAAGCCAAAAATAACCGACCCATAGGGTGGTTTTGAGTATAAGTAAGATAACGTGGAGGACCATTATCATCCTCCTCCTCATCTTGATCATGACGGCGTTTATAATTGCCGCGGTTAGTATGAGGCGGGCCCTCCTCATTACTACCGGAAGCATTAGGTTGCTCCTCATCTTGAGGTGTGCGATCATTTTGCACGTTATCTTGATTATTGCCTAGATTGAACAGGCTACTCAGACTGTTACGTCTGCTAGACTTACTGGACAAGGACATTTTAAACTTTAGTGAGTTAGCTAGACTTCAACTAAAATAATATCCTTTATGAATTGCAGCTCTGGAAAATTGTAGCGTCTACTCTGCGCTATCTATTTCCAATGTATTTAATATTTATTTAAAAGTTTTTCTCAGTGATCACTGTAACTTGAATTGTATTTAAACAATATCAAGGAGGGTGGATACTGGCTTATCACACTCCTCTACACAATATTTGTTGTGTACTTCTGCTCAAATCTTTTCAGATAGCCTAATCTTGGAAGGGTGCAACTAAGCACAAGCAGGACGCCGTATTACAGACGTATGAAAATCGTACTCAGGATTTTCTTTTAAATATTTATAGAGCTCTTTCTGCAAAGTTACTTATTGTGAACTTGTTCTACAAGGACTGGTAATTATCCTCGTGCAGATATATTATGTGAGTAGTTTTTGTTACGCTTCCCAAGCACTGTTATGTCGTGCTTATAATAACCACAATTGTTGTACAATACGCAGATTTTTAATCTGGCAGACCCTTGTATGTAGACCGGAAACGCGCGTGTGACTAATGACACTTATATAAAGACCTTTGTGTGAGGGGAGGGGCAGATACCCTGTCGGTGATTAATTAGCACTTCCTGTGAAGGATCACCGCCTCTGGTCTGTGTACTTACAAAGTATATACGCGTGTACTTTTTATATGTACTTACTCAAAAATAAGTACCGTTGGATTCAATGTATAGAGGCAATTTCTCCTCAATGCTAATAAAGAATACAGTGAAAATTCAAAATTGATCAGACAATTGCAGAGCAATAGTCCCTCCCTTAAAAACGGGGAATAGAGAAAGAATTTGTCACTCCCGGGTTAGAACAAATTAAATTGTTCAATACGGACGATGCACCAGTGTGGGTGACGAGTGCTGTTTAGGCGGGGTTCTTTAGAAACAAAGACGACTTTTGACAGCTGAATATGTTACGAACAACTTCTCAAGGAGGTATACAACCCAACAGTGACAGATTCAGCAGACAACAAAGAGTAAGATACCTTAAGGTCAACCTCAGGTTCTACCAGATAATCAACCGTATAATAACTATTGGATTGCCACGCAACCTACCCTGTGAATCCCGTCTATACCAGTAAACGACTCACGCAGACAGTTTGACAGATAAACAGCGAGGAAATTAAAGAGCTGAAACTCTCTAACCAACTGGTCAACTCTCTTTATAAACCTTCCCTGGGAGTTAACCCCAGCGTTCAAACAACAGCTCAGAAGATGACTATGGAATCAAAGAGATGTTTCCCCAGACTTCTCCCAAGGCCCGTGTATTCAAACGTGCCACAAAGAATCTACAAAGTGTTTATCAATTGTTCCTTTCCCGTATATTTTGTCTCAACGAATATTGCCTATGAATTACTCCTCTGGAGTGAGAGATTTAATACCAGACCAAATCCAAGCGAACAGAGAGTAAATGAAGAGGTAGATGTATAAAAAGATTTTAGTAAAATAAATAACCACTTGACCTATGGACATATAATATGGAAATTGTCAAAAGAAAATAACCCAAATGGAGACGCAATATAAATTAAGGAATCTGGGAAATTTACACCTGAAAGTTCAGGGGTAGAATGAGTGACTTTATCTAATCCTCTATCCTTCCGTCTATGGAGGTGGTATACGTACACTGGTGGAAATGTACTTTATCGATAATTCTCAACTAATTCAATAAAAGCAAAAGAGGGAGAATTATGCCTCGAACAATATATTTTCACAAGATGTTAAGAGGTGTGGTAATAAATATATTGCTACTTTTCACACTATCAAATGATGTATTTTTAACAGTGTATCTATAAGCGGCAGACAGTTAGGTAATCGTCAACAGTGGAATTACAAGGCCGGGGTGTGTAAACCAGGTCTAGTGTAAATGTTGTTGAATGTACTTACATAAACTGCCAAAGATCAGGGCTGGAGTTGTTCACTTAACTCAGTCACTGATAAGCTGAAATACTGCGTGAAGCAGTATCAGGAATGGGGGAAGCGTAAGCTTCAGTAATTAGAACCGGCTAGATATTAAACCTAGGGTTAGCTAAGTACCAAAGACTTAGGCAAATATTTCCAAGTTGAATGAAAATAGAAACGGCTCAAAATATTCTAAGTGCTGGGGACTTAGAAGGTTTTCCAAATCAGGGAAAATTTGAGCGTGGAGACTGGGTTGGAAGTTCAGTGGAAGAAAATCGGGGTCTGCCAGAACTGAGCTCTGCAGCCAAATTTATAGGGGGGAAACCTCAGGCATCCCGCCTGAGAATTGTGCGCTTCACGCTGATGGCGTTGTGTGTCCACTTGCTATCAGAACGGAGAAACCGTGTTGCGTGTGTGTGAGAGGAAATTGCGTACCATTTTCATTGATTATTACTGCTACGCATTGAAGGGACAAAATGTACTATGGTTTCCACTGGCCCAAATGTGGTGAGTCACGGATATATCTACATGATTACATGGATTACATCATATCAGGGATATACACATTTTGGTTTGCAACACACAGTGGTTTATACATCTGTCAATACGTCTGTTATTACGTCTGTCAAAACATCTGTTAATTTTAGTAACAGATAAGGTGGAGTGTGACCTTCTGTAAAACAGGAGGTGGCACTCACACTATCCCCCAGAAAAAGGGGAACAAAAAAGGGAAAAAATTCTGTTAGTGTACTAAAAGAATTTTTTCCTTGCAAGATTGCATTTAGCTTTGTAAGATTGCACGAAGCACATTCAGTTTGGAGTGCCAAAAATTTTTAAATAAGAATGTTCCTGTTTCATGTAATAGCGTAAATAGCATGCTGAAACATGGAAGAAAATTACATATGCTGGGTTTGCAATGTGCGCAGTTCTTGCTTTACTTTTTCATGGATGATTCTCAACTGATAAAGTTGCTTAGACAGCGTTGTAATCTGCAAATTTTGTGCATCAATGAATTGGTGCGCTAATTCTAATTTTTCAATTTGCGTAGTGTGCATTTTGTCTGCAACTGACAGATTGTACTCTTTTAATTGCAAATTGTGTTGCAGATGATTTGCCGAAAGTTGCCAACTAAGTTTTTCATTGTGACATGCGCAAAGTGCGCGTTTTACTTCTAACAATTCATCCTGCATGTTAATAATGGTAATGCGTTGATTATACAGCTGGACATTCCTAAGATCCAACTTATGTATCAAATTTGCATTAGTATTATGCGTATCGGTATTTATCACTGTTTCAGTACCATTTTCAGATATATGATCTGATGAATCACTAAGTACTGTATCCGCTAATGGAGAATAAATTTCTTGAACTGCCTGTGACAGTAGATCACTGTGACTGGTTACTTCATCAGTGTTCGAATTTGTTTGCATTATGTCCATGTCCTCTGTGTGGTTGCCTGATGGCAGGTAGACCGGCGTGTTGAGGTCAAAGACTGGCCGGCCTGGGTAAGGGCCTGGTATGTCTGAGGCCTCATTGTTGACGAAGATGCTGCTGAGATCTCGCGATGCCTGGGACTCCAGGAGCAGGTCCTGCAGCGAAGGGGGGCTCGACGCCGGGAGGACCCTCGCATCCGGGAGGTGGTCATCCATCCTACAGAGCTGGGCAGAAGCAAGGTTGATAGTTCCTGCACAGGTGTTAATTAGCGATACAAAAATAATAAAGTGATATTAATACCCTGAAAAACAGTGTCAAATATGTTAATTAATGTTAATGTTAGTATTGTTAATTACTGTTAATGCACTGAATTTTTCTGTGATGTGTACAGAGTTGTGTACCCTGCAGCATTAAGGCCAGATGAGGATTGTTTTTACAATTGAAACCAAAACAGTTGAGTAGAGGGGGGGGGAGTGATATCTTTTTTGAAACACAACTCAGATTAGCCTGATATTAGGAACCTCACCAGCTCTATACACAGAACAGTTGCGAACAGGAATTCAACGTGTACACACTGTGTTATTCTGTGCTCACTGTTGTAACAATGGCTTCAAGTTTGGAGAAGGAAATCCACGACTTAATGGCTGCCATGACACCCGTGGTGTCTCAGGAAAATTGTGCAAAAACGTAGAATAGTTTAACTGGAAAGAACATTAACTTGAATATTTTTAACATATTTTATTTAAAACATCCCACCTTGAAATGGGACATGAATGCAGGTAGAAACACCATCCATACAGAATACGTAAAAATGTAGGGATGTCGCTCAGCCTGTATATACCGTTACGCCAGTTTCATGAAATAAATTCCCACCCATAAATCCATGACAAGTCCAAGGCCTCTGAATTAGCCGGAAAATACTAATTGCAGGCCTCCTTCATCGATTTAGCAAGCTACAACCTCCAGTCAGCCCACACCTGAGACTGTCATTTATCGCGGATTTAGGGTTTAAAAGGGGGAATAAAAGTGTTCTTTTGTGAGTAGATCCCGTAAAACAATACAAGCATTAGTTTCCTGCATGACGTCATTTAGTCGTAACTATCTGTGCTAGAGGGAACGCCATGGTCCGTCACTGTTATGGAGTCCACCATAACTCAGATCCCAACGCACCTGATGTTTTACGAAGTGCAAGGTATCTACTCAAAAATAAAATTTTACTCATATACCTGTCCTGGAGCATGTTAACTGTCACCTGCAAAATTTATCTATTTTTGCAATCTAGCTCGCTCTCCATTCATAGATATTAAGTAATATCTCGTGGGTCACGAGGAATTTACTATAATGAATGATAAAATTGAGGTATGTTGGGATTTTAATTAATTAGCAGACTGTACATTTTTGCGAAAAATATGATTTTTGCCAATTTTGCAATAAACATCAGGTTGACCCTGAGGTCAGTACTTCTGCTACTAGTACTACTGCTAAGTTGCTGGTGACCGAGGCCACCTCCATCCTTGAGGAGTTGCTGAATGTGACAGTGCCAGCTCTTGAGGGGAACAACAGTGCTGCCTACGACTTGAAGGAGATGAACGACAACGTCCAGAGGGTGATGTTGGGGCCCCATATCAACTACAATGAGGAGGAGAAAACCATCAACGCCATGGTGGGGGCAGTCAGGCAGCTGATGTCCGACCCTGAGTCTCAGCTGATGGCCGCGGTGGCCATTGGAATAGGAACGTTAAATAATCGATTACTTTTGTTAATGTCGACTCCTGCAAGATATTTGTCCAACAGTTGACCTGATATACTGGCTAGATAGTGTAGTTCCCGTAATAGACCGTATGGTGTATTAATGACGATGGGAAGCCAGTGTGGTGGTGTTCACCAATTTAGTCAAGGTATAACTGTGTGGGTGATCCAGCAAATGGAGTAAATTTTCGTAATAACGTAAACAAGCAAATTATAATCGATAATATTATAACGTGTAACGTAGTCGTGCTCATCTATCTGCTGCTGACAACTGCCTACCACTTCATGTGCGTCAAGTATGATGCCTGCCATGAGGCGTGCAACTGCTGCGAGGGGGCCCACAACTACGTCCCCGTGGAGGCTGAGCCGTCCATCATCAGGACTGACAACATGTCCGATGTGGAATTGGGCAGCCTGAGCTTCCAGGAAGAGTCTGCTTAGGGAATTAAACAAGTACTAAATTTTACGTTAATAGCTTGCTATATAAGATCACAGTAAGAGAAGGCAAAATGCAAAGAAATTTTCAAGTTTTTATCCCACCTCATTACTTGCTAAATTATAGGTGACATGCGGATCAGGCAGACGAGCTGTGGATGTGATGCCTACACTTGTAGAGGAAGACGAAGTGTAGGTCGTCATCCACAGGGGATCCTTAAAAATTAAGGATCAAATAATTTCGTGTCTTTTTTAGCCTAATGACAAATGTTTCTAGTGAAACATGGGCCCAAATTTTTATATTTTGCGCTAAAAAGACTGGCTGAGAGATAATTGCTATTACTTCAAAGTGAATTTTTAAGTTAAACTGAGAAATAAAACAAAAATCCCATTGTACAAGGACCAATATCCTTGCTCTATAAGTATAGCTCGGGCTAATTCTACTCTTTAACGTGCGTAATCAAGTAACGGATTTTTTTTTAATATTTGCCGCGTACTTAGTTATTTTTCAAAAGTCATTTGCAAAAGTTGCATTTCCCGGTAAATTTTTGAAAAACGGACTGTTGACCAATCAGCGCCTGTCAAATGAAGTAAACAGGTTGTTTTATTGGTCCATTAGTGGCTGAGAAGCGGAAGATTGAATGGCAGGCTCCGGGCCCTGGAATTCCTTCAATGGTGAAAAATCACAATATGAATCCAGTAATATTTTAATTTAATTAATGCCATCTAACGTTTTTCATCAAGCTCACTAAAAACAATGGCGGCTAATATTTTTGTGTAAGTAAATCCGGGTTGGAGAGTCCAGGGCCCGGCGTGAGCATATTGAGGAAATTGGCGGGTAATCTCCGTGGGAAAAGGGGAGAAAGGGGGGCGGAGTTAGAAAAACCGTTAGTTCTTTAACCTTGACCCGAGATAAAAGATGTGGACCGCTGAATTCCTTTTTTGCGTAAACGGTTGCTTTCACTTTCCATTACACTCGTTAATTATTAGGATTAGTTGCAGCTTATACTTTATATCCTCTCATCTGGGCATCTATAAGTCAAAGGATTAGTTATGTAAAATAATGTTAATGTTGGTACTCACCACCACCGTTTCATTTTGGAATCGTTTTCTTCGCCTGAAACATAAAAGCTTGGGCCTGGTATTAGTATATGTAACCAAATGCGTGCTTTTTATAAGAATCTGTTGAAGCAAGGTCGATTTAAAATTTCTCTTCCAATTAATTCTGGATATTAATTTCGATAATTTCTAGATAAGAAAGTCAATCTAAGAAAAAATGGCTGGTGGAAATTTGGATTTCCTGAAGGGCATGGCCCTCGAGTCGGCCCAGCTGGCCGTTAGCTACGTGAAGGGGGAGGGGGGCGACGCTGCAAATAGCAGCCATACCTCCAACGTCACGGCGGTGAGTGATAGTAATTGTGTACCAATATTGTAGTAACATTAATTAATTTACCTGTGACTTACCTGTGCTGAACTTAAACCTAGGAGGCAAATGCGTTATGGTTCGTACAAAGTACTCCAGTACAATTCATCCGCAAACAAGTCATCCCGAGGTTTCACCGTATTTTCATATTAAGAAACATCACAACAGCGTAGCCAACCATCTGATTTAATCAAAGATAGATTTTTCAGCAGTTTTACGTGAATATTCATAGGAAAATGGAATGACCTAGATGAATTAATTTAGCTGTTGCCAGATAAGTTAAGCATACAGATAGCACAGTACTAAACCTTCCGAGGCCTAGTAGGTGACCCAGATAGGGTATGATAGAGGAGCTCTGATTTACACCGAGAGCTGGCGGTGATGTGGGATCTTTGTGTACAAAGATCCAGTTTTGATGATGATGAATTTGCTTTTATTTAACGGTCAGGTGCTTCCTAACAACAACATCACAACCTCAATGTGAAAAAAAATTTCTTTCTTTTTAGTTGTTGGAAGAGCGGGTGGCGTCCCTCATGGTGGAGTTGGCCGAAGCCGCCACCAACAGCACCCGGCTGGCGGAGGAGCTGGACCAGGAGAGGGCGGCGGCCTACAGCTCCTGGTCCTGGTCTACGGCTTTCACCGTCCTTGGCGTCCTCGTCTGGCTGTTCCGGTGGGGTGGGCGGTGTTGGCAGCCCACTTCCCACGGTTCCCCAAACGGGACCCATTCGACAGGTAATTTGCAACATCACATCATCTTCCTGATGATAATTCCCAAGATGGCGGCATAAGAATACCTCTCAAGGTTAGTTCTCATCTCAGCGCTTATCTCCGGATATTATCTCATTATCTCTCTCTCTGTCGTCTCATACTCGTATCTCTTTTTCGCTTTATTTCGCCTTATAAATTAAAAACACTACCTATGCCTGTGGCTGAGGCTGAATTTTTAGAGTTTTATATCTTGCGAAGGTGAAGATTGTAGTTTTTCCTCTGGCATTGTGGAGAGGGGGTGAAGGAAGGTTAGGAAGCGATGCAGTAGGTTGAGGTTATATTTGATTAATTTCTTGATGATGGTCTCCTTTTCCATCCCTAGGACAGGATGGAGGTGTGAGAGAATATAACCTCCCTTTTTGCTCTCTTCCTAACCCTTGCTAAATATGTGTCTAGGCTGATGCTCTACCTCTCTCGGCCCCTGCTGGCCTGGATGGCCAAGAGGTGGCCCATCCACGAGGGGGAGGCGGAGGTGCTGGGGGAGCTTGATCGGTACTTAGCGACCGGTCAGCTCCCTACGGATGCTCGGCGGCTGGATGTTGGGGCCGCCGAGTACGCCCACGGCATCCTCCAGCGCCTCGCCCTCGAGGAGGAGCGGGCTCTGGAGCGCCGGGCGGAGCAGGAGGAGAGGGCCAGAGAGGCCATGGTCCGGCGCGTCCAGGAGGATGCGGCGGAACAAGAACGTGCCTGGGAGGAGCGAGACCGGCTGCGTCGCCAGCGTCTCGCCCACCAGCAGGTGAGAAAAATTTATACTTACCGCAGTGGGTAATCCACAAGTAACAGGGGTGTTACTCACCTTATGATATTTGTATTGTACAAATTGGGGACTTGACTGAGATTCTTATGAGCATTACCCTTTAGCTCCCGACCGCCGAGGCAATCTCGGAAAGGAAGCCGTCAGAGAGGACTGTCCGGGGAGGGGGTGGCTGCTGCCTTCCGACCGTCAGGTGACTGCATTTCCTTTTACCCTACCTCCTTGGTACCACGTCGTTCTCTCCAAAATTTCAGGTAAAAGAATCTCAGTCAGGCCCCACTCACCTGTGTACAAGGTATGTGACCTTGTCTCTGTTTAGCCTCAAGAGGCTGCAGCTGCGCCTGTAGTGCTGGCTGTGGCGCCAAGAGTGGCTCCTGTTCAGCCTCTAGTTCCTCAGGTCCTACCTATCTCCTACCT